>Ga0307510_10001964_pt1 | contig 23150 bp, 31 predicted proteins | sample 12_EM_MG_FD_207224 | JGI IMG/M metagenome (GOLD analysis project Ga0307510, IMG submission 207224) | Populus trichocarpa ectomycorrhiza microbial communities from riparian zone in the Pacific Northwest, United States - 12_EM | ecosystem: Host-associated > Plants > Roots > Unclassified | place...
GATCTTGTTTCACGCATTGTCATGTCATAAATATTCAGCCTCATTGCGCTCACCGCCTCGTTCTTCTATCATGCGTTTTACTTTTGGATGCACATCGGTAAGTGAGAGAAATAATTTCCCTTGACATTTCCTTCTTTGATTTTCCCTCCCTTTCAACCTTCCTCTTATGGCAGAAAACGGACAATTCACCCTTCGCTCTTATACAGTGCCATAAATTCCCTTGATCTGTGCGTGACATCGTTTCGATGAGACACGACCCATTTGCCTCAATTCCGAGATGTTTTTCTTATAAGCAGACCGAAACGAAGCAGTGTACGCTGAGCATCTCTAATGATCCTGGATGACACGGTGAGCCGACCCTTCTGTGTGCGTTTCGCTCATCGCCAACTGATACACACCCCCTGCCATAGATGGCCTTCGAACCACCACCACCCCCGCAGAACAAGAAGGCCACTCAAACGACCTGGCGAGGTCGAGAATCCCAACCACCACCCGACCACACACCAGCACGGGCTATCGCCGATGCCTGGATAACGGAGACGAAAGAAAACCAAGATAGATGGAGGGAGGCAGATGCGAAGTTGAAGGACCAGTTCAACCGTCCAAATCGACAAGTTCCGTCAGGGAGGAAAGCCAAGATGTAGGCTTTGATACCCAACCAGCCATCGCTGGCTTGTTCTTCCGCGGGTCTGAGAACCGTCGGGCTATCTTATCTTATCTACACCTTCGCCGTTTACCGTTTATGTAAATTTCGCGTCAACGATTGGTTAGTTGCCACTTGAAGCTTGAAGCTTGAACCACGTCGCGCCATCTTTCCTCTTGAACAAAACATGTCCCAAACGGCCAAAGACCTCACCGCAGGGACGGCGGGGGGAATTGCGCAGGTCAAACCCTCTGTTGTCGTTTGAAAATCGTTCTGCCATCGTTAACAATTGTTTCTCCAACACCAGGTCCTAGTCGGCCAACCTTTTGACATCGTCAAAGTGGTACGTCACCTACAAAAGCAAATTGCTCCAGCGCCTTACCTTTGATCGCGTAGCGTATGCAAACATCGGCAAAAGGGACGTACAGTGGCATGCTTGATTGTGCAGGTGGTATTCTAAGGAACGAGGGCCCTCTCGCTTTCTACAAGGTTGATTTCGCGTTCGTCTGGTCACACAATTTTCTAACCATACGTAAATTAGGGTACTCTGAGTCCACTCTTAGGCATCGGGCTCTGCGTCTCTATACAGTTTGGCGTCCTCGAGTATACCAAACGTTATTTCACCTCGCGCAATGCCCGAGCGGGACAAGATGCCGCTCAAAGTGCACTGCTGGGCTCTTCACAACTCTTAGTTGCAGGATCCTTGGCGGGACTAGGTAATGGCTTTGTCTCTGGTCCGGTGGAACATATCCGGATACGTGCGTCCTTCCCTGTTCGCAGTTTACGTTTTACAAAATCTTCCGAGTTCAGGGATGCAAATACAGTCGAACACAAATCCCGTGTATCGCGGCCCGTTCGATGCTGTCAAGAAGATAGCTTCCAAGTACGGTATACGAGGTATTTATAAGGGTCAAGGCGTCACTTTCCTGCGCGAAGCAATTGGTTATAGCGCATACTTTTGGACGTACGAGAAACTAGTGCAACGCGAGATGGCGCTTAAGAACATCCGGAGAGAGCAGATAAGCCCGGGTAGCGCGGTCTTGTATGGCGCGGCAGCAGGCTATGCTGTCAGTAATCTTACTTGGCTGATGCAACGAGGATCATCTGATTGCCGAGCTCCAAACAGCTTTGGGCTGCGATATACCCCATAGATATGATCAAGTCACGAATGCAAACGGACGGGTTTTCCCCATCCGACGGGCAAAAGTACCGATCTGCCGTGCACTGCGCACGCACCGTGTGGAAAACCGAGGGCATCAGCGCATTTATGAGAGGGCTATTGCCCACGTTGATTCGGTGTGTTCTACACGACCTTGCCCCGTTTTTGATGGTGGCTGATAGTCGGTCTCACAGGTCGCCATTTGCGAATGGCGCAACATTCTTGGGATTCGAGATGGCGAACCGCTTTCTGAGTTCGATATAATTGTGGCCACGCGCTCTGATGGGGCCTGGTTGATAAAATTTAGCCTTAGATGGTATTTCGTAGGATGCGCTTAGCTGGGTCTATTGTCGCACAGAAACTACGTTACAATCGTTAGATCGTTAAAGTTAAAATACAATACAAGCCACTGGTGTGACGAGTGGCTGTCACATCATGATTTGATCTCATCAGGCCAGTGCATGTGTCACGCACGGGTTTGAAGGAGGAAGCATATCATATCACAGAAAATGTCTGAGCCTTTTCATCATAGACCTACGCTCAAACAGGTAGGGCCACAGGCTCGGAAATAATCTCATTTTTTTCTTATTGTTTATACTCGTTGCAGACGAACAAGCCGTTCAAGTCCAGGCATGCTTCAAAATCGTCTCTGAAAGAGCGTTCAAAAGGTAAATTTCCAAAGTCTGCGCGAATGATGACGACGGGCCACCATCTACGAAGGCTGAAACCGGGGGGTGGGGGCAATGATGCGTGTTGTATACATTCAAGTTCACGGCGATCATTCATCTCGCTTCTTAGGTCGCGTTGCCCGACAGGAGGCCAAAGCTCTCCACGCCTCGAGCGCTAGCGCACAGTCTAAAGTCAATCGGCGGAATCACGCGAAGCAACTTCAGCTTCAAAAGCGCCAGTCTCTGCTTTCTGCCGTACGCATCTTTGGTGGCGTCGACGGTGCGCCTCGCGTGGTCGCCGTGGTGCCGCTCTGCGAAGACGTGACTTCGTGCGCTGCCGTATCGGCACTCGCCAAGTCCCTAGAACTCCCTTCCCAGACAGATGACAAGTGCGTCTGGAAAATCAAGTTCGTTGGGCCTTTCTTTTTTTTGCCTTTTTGCGTGGCTTCCCTGTCCTTATCTCGTTTTCTTCCAAGGGTGGAACGATTTAAAACATCCTTACAGTTTATCCAATTAGCTTACGGGGACTTTTATGCCACTCTGGACGCGTGTAAAGTAGCTGACTATGTTGTCTTTGTCCTCTCTCCTGCCGTGGAAGTTGGTGCTTGGGGTGAAACGGTACTCAGGACGCTTCAAACCCAAGGACTCCCTGATGTGGTGCCTCTAGTTGCCCCTGGACATAACATAGACCCCAAAGCTCGCTCGGGAATCCTAAAGTCTCTCCTTTCTTTCATGCAATACTTCTTCCCGGAGCAATCCAGAGTCTTTGATCTTAATACCCTCTCAGACCAATTAAGCGCTGTCAGAGTGTTGTCAGAGGGTAAACCACGGGATGTCCGTTGGAGGCTGGGGCGGTCGTGGCTCTTGGCTGAGTCCGTCGACTGGATGGATGGAAATCTTGCGATCACAGGCGTAGTACGAGGCACTCAATTGTCGCCCAACCGCCTCGTCCATCTGCCAAATCATGGCGACTTTCAGGTGCTGAGGGTGCGTCCCTTTTGACGCCATCACATTTTCCCTCGACCGTAACAACCACGTAGATTACTTCACCTTTGGCTGGGAATGCAGATTCCGCTGCTATGGCCGTAGAGCCTACTGTCCTCTTAGAGCCAGATCCGGAGGAGGCGGACTCTCTTGTCTCTAGTAATGACCCTGACGATATGCAAAACGAACAAACATGGCCGACAGAGGAAGAGATGCAAGGTGATTCTTCTCGGCAACCTGTTGAGGGTACACAACTGCCCGATGCAGCCCCCGGTACTACCCCGCACATAGTTCGACGGGTCCCGAAGGGAACTAGTGAATACCAGGCTGCGTGGATCATCGACGAGGACGACGAAGAAGAAGACGAAGGCGCCAGGGATGATGACGACGATGCACAAAACGGGAATGCGGAGGAACTAGTCGACGTTGTTCCTGATCACCCAGAAGATGAGATGGAGGTAGAGGTGCAGAGTGGCAAGGATGTCGCGTTCCAAGATCTTGAAGAGGAGGAAGAGGACAGGCAGTCAGTCGGATTGCCTTTGTGAAGTTCGTTTCTCACTCAATGCAAAGGTTAGAGAGTTGGCGCGGACGGCAACGAGAAGAGCGGGACGACCGAGAGTTCCCCGACGAGGTCGACACGCCCAAAGACGTCCCAGCCAGGGCCAGGTTTCAACGGTACCGCGGGCTGCGATCCTTCCGTACCAGCCCGTGGGATCCCTATGAGAACTTACCGCGAGATTATGCGCGAATATTCCAGTTCGAGGATTTCAAGAGGACTGAACGTGTAGTTCGGCGACGCGCGGAAGAAGAGGGCGGTGCAATACCAGTCAGTCCATCATGTTCTGGCCTGCAGGGATCCTGACATTTCCTCTCTATGCCAGGCTGGGACCAGAGTCACCGTGTATCTCAAGGACGTCCCCACAGAGGCATCTGAGCGGAGCGCTGGACGTCCGTTTGTCGTATTCAGTCTTCTGCAACATGAACACAAGAAATCAGTTGTTCACTTTTCTATCCAGCGGAACACCGAATATGAAGATTCTGTCCGCTCCAAGGTCAGTCACCATTCCCCTCATCTCAGTTACGGCGGTGGGTGACCCCGCTTAGGACCCCCTTATACTTTGCGTGGGGCCTCGACGATTACGGGTCAGGCCTGTCTATAGCCAGTACACCCAAGGGGGTGCGAGAGGTGTCAATAACGTACACAAATTCGAGCGCTACTTGCGACATGGCGACACTCACGTGGCTACTATCTTCGGGCCCGTCCTCCTTGGGAATCTTCCTTGCGCTTTACTTACGGAGACAATGAACGCGATCGGTGGGTCTCAGTTGAGTCATAAGCCAAGATTGTCTGACGTCACCTAAGCTCCATCTCTTGTCGCGATGGGCTCGTTACTCAACCCTGATCCGACCCGAATAAACGCCAAGCGCATCATGTTGTCCGGACATCCGTTCAAGATCCACAAGAAAACCGCCACACTCCGATATATGTTTTTCAACTCGGGTAAGCTCCATGACATTATCTCTTGTTTCTAGCCGAGGGTCGTTGAAAAAAACGCCGATGTGTTATTAGAGGACGTGCTGTACTATAAGCCCATCCAGCTTTACACCAAATATGGCCGGACGGGCCATATCCGTGAATCACTCGGAACACACGGGTACTTTAAAGCTCATTTCGACGCGCCCATAACGCAAATGGACACGGTGTGCATGTCGTTGTACAAACGGGTGTTCCCAAAATGGAGCGAGTTGTTTGTGGAAGGGACGGGTGGTAATCCCCGGATCTCGGATGCAATGGAGGAATGAAATGATGTTGGGCCGGCGTGGGAAGTTGGTAGCACGATTATCATTGGGTACGTTGCGCCGCCTTAAGGGTGGCTTTTTGCCTTGTCTGATGGTATGTATGGATGGCTGTAGTACTAGTGCTATAGTAGTACCATCTGATAAACCCGTTTGTCCATCCCTGCACCACGTGATCCATCGTCTCGGAGATTGAACGTAACAAACCAGGAAATGAACACAACGCTCTTCAGTCTCACTTCATACCATGGCTTAACTTGACCCTTTCCGGCGAGCGCCGTCGAACGACGAACGAGTCATGCATGCATGTCATGATGGAAAATTTATCCAAATTTGAATGAAACTCACAGGCCCTGACCCCGATGGACGTCTTGTATGTGTGTGCGTGATTTTTATGGACTGAGCCCCGTACGGCTTTCCCTTTGCACTCGCAACACTTCTCAATAAAACCCAAAGTGGGTTCGGTTCGTGCGCACAAACAGCGAAGGAGGGAAAGTAAATGTGCTACTGGTACTCTTTACTCACTCTTCCGTGACGCGGACGGCTTCCAAAATGTTCCGTCCGGATCCGGACTTTTTCTCCGAGGGTTTTCGTTGGCTTAATATCGAACCGAATCGCGAATCACGAACCGTAAATGAGCCGTGCGGGTAAGTCGTATGATGATGGAAGTCTGGAAGCAGCAGGAACAAGGATGAAGGGTAGCGAATGGATGGGAAGACTCGGATGGGGGAAAAACACGGACGCCGCGGCGGAACTCTCTGCGCGTGTGGGCGATTCGAGGCCGATACTGCCGTAGCACAAGCCCAATAGGAAAACTCTAAGAGGCCGCGCACGCGTTCGTTGGTTAATCTAGCGTGCATGCGTGGGCCGCATGATGATGCCGCCTAATAAATTGACGGCTCTCGGCGGAGTCCGCCACGTTGTTATCGTGTGCGTTCCTCGCGCCGCACTACTTAACTAGCTTCCTTTCTTCTCCGCTAGTCTCGCCCATCAGAAAATAGTGAATGGTATTACCACAGCATGCGTATGATGGCAACAAAGAAAAAAAAGCACAAACTGCACGCGCGCAAAAGGAGCATCCCACGTCGAGATTTTCCCAGGGCTTTGTGGTGTCATCATCATCATCGTCTTAGTCGCCTAGATACGCGACTGTACCACGCGTTCGCAGAACTTCGCACATCCGCGAGCCACGTCCATAGCTCTTCCAACGCTCCGTCCAACGCACCCCGGTTGCTCCACGCGATCATCGGACTGTTCAGTTGTCCGTGGGGTTCCAATCGCAAGACGTCCTTGACGGTCGTGAGACCGACCAACGCGCCAAAGTCCTCCACGAGGATAACACGTGGGCTTTGGGGGGAGGAGGGTGAGAAATAATATCCCATGAACGAAGCAAATGAAAAACGTGTCACACATACCCCATGCGTTTAAAGAGCTGCATCACGACCTCAAGGGGCAACGTGGAGGTGACTGTGAGAGGCGTCTGAGCCGTGGTTGTGAGAAGTAATTTTGACCGTTTGACACGCGCTGCAGCGATAGCATACCTGGTTGACCCACGGCCAAAGTCTAAGAATCCCGGGTGAGGCCACGGCGTATAGCACGTTGGATTCCATGTCCTCGTCGTCACCAACTGCCGACCACCTCGCATCCGGCTGCTCTGACGGATCGGGGCTGAAAGTACAACGGGTATCTGGCGTTAGGTCCTGTATTCGTTTCGCCTGGTCTTTGGCTAGCTGTCAGGCCATGTTTAGTATCAGATAGCTGAACCTCGACTCACCAATGGCACTGCATAGTTGTTTTGACACTATGTAGCCTACAAGTGTCCGAGTCTCGTCATCGACGACGATTGGGAATCCGTTGACTTTTGTGGCATCCACGTAGTTTTCTACCTACCATATTAGCCGAGCGATAAGAACACCGCGAACTCACTTACCGATCTCCCCAAGTGTCATACCTGTGGCTCGTAGAGTATAGATGTCTCTCCGCATGACCCGTGATACTGCGGTATTCAGCCAAGTGCTCCACTTTCACTAGCACAAGTAGTAACTTACCAGGCGCATCGTAAACGTGATCATTGTTCTCAAGATAAGGGTACCCGTTGAAACGGATGGATTCCTCAGCAATTCCTTTTACTCCTAGGAGATCCCCCACGGCTTTGGTCACCAACAGCACGATCTACAAGCCAAAGATTAGAAAGTCTGGTTTCCGGTCCATGAAAATTAAACAGACCATGGTCGGCAGGATATATGTCAGAGCGCCAGTGAGTTCGAACATGATGACCACGACTGTAACAGTAATACGCATGACACCGCTACCCAAGCGACATCGTCAACCACTGACTAGAAAGTTCCCTGTTATGACGTACCTCAGAGCGGCAGCAGCACCAAGAAATGCATAGGTCCCAGGCGTTATACATGGGACATCAGGCTGACAGACGTAGAACATGCCAGAAGTAGGGTACGCCCTATCACCTCAAAAAGTCGAATTGTTACCTTCCGCGTGGAAGAAAAACGACGCACCGATAAAGTGCCTTCACAACTATACCGACCATGCGGCCAAAAGTTGCTCCGATAGCCATGGAGGGCACAAAAATCCCAGCGGGGACCTTGCATCCATATGATACAATGACGAGCAACGTTCGGATGAACGTCGCGAGCAAAAGGGAGTTTACCATCCGCCATTGTGCGGACGTTCTGGAGGAGGGGGAAGGGTGGGGACATATAAGCAAGGCAGTTCTGCTTAGTACGCCGCACCTACTGGCATAAATGTTCAAAGTCACCCCCATCCTCGCACTCGCGGAAGAGGATGGCCAGGCTTTCGGTCATGTCGATTCGCAAAAATCGATTAGAGTAGCCGATCATCGCGGTTATAGTGGCTAGCGTAACTGCTTCTGCAACGCCATGGTTCCCCAGGTGCTTCCTGCGGAACGAAGCCACTTGCATGTTGAACTTGATCACGAATGCACCATATAGTCCCTAGATGTTTCAATTAGTTCGACGGGAGACGAGCAAGTGACACACGGAAGTACCCCGAAAATGCCCAGAACGACGAAGAACATGATCTCAAAGAAATGCCAATCTCGATTATACGTGACTTGGAACAATACCAGCTTTCCAGTCCTGAAAGGGTTCATAGCCTGATCGACACTAGAATCAGTTCGTAAAGCTTGCATACATAATAGGTTCAACATACCGACAGCGTCACGGTCGCCACGAGTGCACATAGGAAACTCCTCCACATGGTCTTGACATTGAATGATGGACTCATTTCCTATGGCTCAGCATCAACGCACGACTCCTCGTGGCCCGTGGAGTGAGTTCCTTACCTCTATAGAGAATATTACCCCGCCGATAGGCGAACCGAAAGCAACAGCAACACCTGCCGCACTAGCCGCCGTCACGATATCACGCATTTTACCTTCGTGAAGTGAGTCTTAGGTCGGACGGAGTAAGCCCACAACGAAAACTCACTCTGACTGCGTGAAAATCGGCTGAATCTTCCCGCTACGAGACTCCCTACAGTGCAAGCAACATGCACGGACGGGCCCTCTTTCCCAACAGAGAGTCCAGAGGCTATCACGAGGGGCTTATATTGTTCAAATACCAGAAATCAGGCCACCTCCCAAAACAACTAGAAATTAAGAATAGTCACCAACGTCAAACTCTTGATGAAGAACGTCCAAAAGCCGAGGAATCCATGCATGACGAAACCCGATATGATGCACTTGATCTCCGAAATCCCAGAGCCGGCCGCGTACTTGGCCAAAGATCGGACGAGACGAGCGGCGACGAAGGAAAATGTAGCCTGTTTGTTTTGTTTCCGTTTCGATTCATACACACATATGCATCAGCGGCTCACAGAAAGAAATGAAGAGGAAAAAATGAGGGCCGCACCGCGAATAACACGTATATGAACCAGCGCGCAACCGATACCGTGCTCCACAGGTGCCAAGAATCACACCCGCTGTCCTCGTCGCCGTCCAGTTCCCAACAGCAGAACTGCTGATTGAGCCACCAGCCATCCGAGCAGTATCCCATCTTGATGTCCGAGAGCCACTCCGTGACGATAGAGATGATCGCCGCATTGATTCCGATGCCCGCACCTGCGCGCGCGTAGGAGGGAGGTTTGGAGGTGTGAGTTGATTGCATGAGTTGTGTAGGCAGGGCACAAAAAGGGAGCAGGTTCGGCTCACCGACAATGGTGGTGACGAACCACGACTGAGATGCGACGAGCAGCTCTCGGACGTGGGATACCAACCATGATAGGGTATACCGGCCGTTCGTCCTCGCGCTCGATGCGTACGTGTTCTTGGCTTCGCGGAGCCTCCTGCTCCGTTCTAAGATGGAATCCTCTATCCAATCTGAACCACGCGCGAATGAGCCCCGACTTGACGCATATACAAAGGGTTATGGTCGCACCAATGGTCTGCGCTTCAGAGTGCAGCGACATGACTGGTCATTCATGAGCATATTGGGCCACAGACAGCCCCGACGCGAAAGGTGGTCTATGTCCACGTCACGTGTGATGCGGCCAACACGCGTTGGCACTATATACAACTTATTTGTCTTATTCCAGGAGCATTGGCGAAAGTGGCCAAATCCGCAGCCTTGAAATCTAGAATAAGAGATGGTGTACAAAACTTTATATGGCATAACAACACGCGGTGTCATGAGCGGTGGTATACACTTTGTCCTCTTCCCGGTCCAGCACGCAAAGAGCACACACTAAATGTTCAAAACGCAGTCGTCGAGTCGACCTCGATCGTGGGCACGATCGAAGCGATAAACTTGAGGAACACCACCAGGTAAAAGTCGACGCGCATGCCCTCGACTTCCTCTTCCTCTCCAGCTGCGGGCTTCTCGTCCTTGCCTGACCCGCCGCCCCGCTTGAAGAGCCACTTCTTCTTGCTGTCCTTAGAACCTGCTTTACGTTGCAATTTCTGCTCTTCGACGACGCCCGCATTCATGCGCTCGATGAGCTTTCGCATCACGCTCGCGTGTTTGCAAGGGTGGACAGACGCGGCTTGGAGAGAGGTGGAATGGGGGAAAGCTTCGATCGTGACGGTTTTGAAGGCATGTTCTGCTGTCACATCCTGGAAGATTTGTTCGGGCACTAATGGCGTTCTGTTCTGTGCAAGTGTCAGCCACGTTGGCAATTTATTGACCCTGGACGTATTCACACACCTCATCATAGCCCAGAAGCCAGATCCTCGGAGTTTGGTAGTACTTATCATAGGTGATCATGACATCGTACGTTCGTACTGAGAGTAGATTTGCATTTGTGGGCTCTTCCTTCCTATACGTCAATTAGATCCGACAGGATGAACTTGAAAAATTTGCACCGACGTAGTAGAATCGGCAGACTTTCTGGGAGGTGGAGGGGCCATTGAAGGGGCGGCGGCAGCATCGTCGCCGTCCTCGAGATCTTCTTCCATATCCGGGATATCATCCAAGTTGGGCGTCTTCTCCGTAAGGGAGAGATTAGCAAGGGGTGCTGAGATTCCGTCGTCCTCATGAGGGCCGTCTAGGTCTGGGATGTCATCGATGACCCCCGGGTTGGCAGCGGAGTCCATGTTTGCCCGACGGCCTGCATGGGTTTCTACCCACTCATCTGCCTCGTTCCCAGGAGCGGAGCTATCCCCGAACGAGAGCAGCCTCTCGGCATCTTCATCGGCGTCCGTGTAGGCGAGTGATGTCGCGCGACGGAGACAGGGAACCCCGCGCGTGACCATGTATTGCTTATTGGCAGGAAGGTAGTCACGGGCCTTGGAGGCGTCGCCAGCCTCCCTAGTGAATCGGTATGAGTGAACGATGCCACAGTCGGTTCCAAATGGAGGTCGTACCAGGACCACACAGGGAACTTGTACGCGAGGAATTCCCCGGCAGCAACGAACTCCTCTGAGAAGAGGGAAACGGGAAATAAATGAGAAATTGCCCACAGGTTGATGTGACACACGTACCGGGAGTGATCCTTCCATGCTCCCTGAATTTACTCTCTTTTAGAACCTACGGATAAAAATCAATTTGGCCAATATATCAAAGGACAGGACAGCGTTCGTACGGGACTGAGGTAGTCTCTCACAGCCCAATATTGTTGCTGCGGCGAGTATAGGTGAACAAAGGATGAGACTTGAGGGGTATAAAGAGACCGACCTGGATGGCATGCATGGTGACAGAGCTAGTCGACGGGCAGTCTCAGGGCTATGGGCACAGGCACGGGCACGAGTACCGATACTGGGACGAGCACGAGCACACAGAACACTCGCGATCGATTCACTCATACACGTGTCGTATTCTCACGTGAACATACCGTATCAAAGCTGTAAAGAGGCTACCGAACGTCCGAACGTTTCCTCTTACGCTTCTTCTCGCCATCATTTCTCGTGCTATCCTCAGCAGTCTGATCTACGACTTCCACCACGTCCTTCCTTTTCTTTCTTTTGGTGCCATCTGTTTGCGAGGCTAACGGCTCCGGCTCGATGTCGCCCTCTTTTGCCTGTGCATCTTCCTCCCTCTTCTCCTTGCGCTTCCGCTTCTTGGCCTTTTTCTCATCTTTGGATTTATCGTCCGCATGTGGGGCCACGGGTTCTGGTGGCGCAATGTGTTCTTCGTTTATGTTTTCCTGTTTTGACTGAGTTTCTTCCCTCTTCTCCTTTTTCCTTTTCTTGACTTTTTTGTCCCCCGAACCTTCGGTATTATTCTCCGTTGGGGGTTGGGTCTTGGACAGATCCCCATCCGTCTCGACCCCTCTACGCTTCTCGGCAGGTTCATCCACCTTGGCAGGCGATTCATCTGCTGCCACGTCTTGCCCGCTATGTTCCCTGGGTGTGTAGTCCTGTTTCCGCTTCCGCTTCTTTTCTTTCGGCTCTGCCCCATTCGGTGTATGGCTCTATGCAACCTCAATAAGTGAACACAGTTTGAAGTACAAATCAGACATACTGTCGCCGCAGCCCCAGAGTCTCGCTTTGTACCCTGCCCATGCTCTGTCACGGAAGCAGCATTCGCACTTGACAAAGACGATTCAACTGCCAATGGGTCGACGGGTGACATCCGACGTGGTGATCCCAAAGGAGTGCTGTTAGCCCCGGACGCACAATTGAGGATGTATTGGCGGCGCGACCAGCCTGAGTGCGTGCCGAGTGATTGAGGATACTTACCAGGAGTGTTCGTTGTTTTTGGCGCGAAATTCCTCTGGTGTCCATTGGCAGGCCGGGAGCCCTGTTTGTACGCGTTTGTTAGCGACATGAGATGAGAATGAAAAGTTGCGACGCACTTTTTTAGGGCCCGCGTACAAGGACTTTTGATACTTTTCAGCCTCGGTGACACAGGAAGTGTGGCCTTTCCACTGCGCTGGACCATGAAATGTCTTGCTGCAATCGATACACGTGAAAGAGGATCGACATTGGCCATAGTGATGATCCAACTTTGGTTTCTTTACGACGTCTGTGCATGCTATTTATCATAAGAAAGCGCATACTTAGTACTGATCTGTAAATGCTAGGAGCATGGTGCAAATGCTAACCATCACAGCTTTGTGACGAGGTTAGTCGGCAAAATGGAGGCACAGAGATCTGGTTTTATGACGAACATACTGGAATGACACCATCACTGAACACGAGCAAGATTGGATGATGAACGCGAGAGAAAAAAATAAAATAAGAGAAATTAGGTTCCGGGATCGGTCCGCCGGACCGTTCACCTCCAAACGCGTTTTTTATTTGTTTTTCGGCTCGGAAAGTCGCTGGAACCGAAAGGTGTGCGGTAATTAACATCTTGCGTGTACACTAGGCAGAATGTGAGACAGTGAGACAGAGTAATGGTAGATGAATGAGAGGAGAATGATCGGAAGGACAACCTAACTGTGGGAATTGGCCTCGTATATAACGCGTGGCCGTTCATTGGTCACCTCAACTGATCCTTCCTTCATTTCCCCTACTACCATCACCATCATGAACCCCATAGTGAATTCTTTCCGGGCTTCTCTTCGTCGCGCTCCTCTCACCTCTGCCCGCGTTCCCAAAGCCTCTTTCCGTTCCTCATTCCGAAAATACTCCACAGAGGCCCCTCCTCCAAAGTCGTCAAACACTGCCCTCTACGCGACCATTGGCCTCGCGCTCGCGGGCGGTCTCGGCTATTACGTGTATTCTTCCTCGGACACTGCTGCGACCACCGTGAAGTCGGGTGCCCAGTCTGCCAAGTCTGCTCTCAAATTCACCCCGACCAAAGCGGACTATCAAAAGGTAATCGTCGCGTCGCGTCGCCGTGTCCTGATATCCCGCGGGACTCAAACATCCGCGGTTAGGTGTACAACAGGATCGCACAGAAGATTGACGACGCAGGCGATTATGATGGTACGTCTTGCCACATATTTCTACCCCCCATTGTCCCACCGTATACCCTTCTGTCAGACGGCTCTTATGGTCCCGTTCTCCTCCGTCTCGCGTGGCACAGTTCTGGTACCTATGACAAGGACGCTAAGACCGGTGGCAGGTACGGACCGTGACCATGGCCATTCACGTATGCCATCTGATATTCAAATAGCAACTACGCCACCATGCGTTTCGAGCCCGAGGCCCTCCATGGAGCCAACAATGGTCTCAACATCGCTCGTGGTTTAATGGAGGAGATAAAGAAGGAGTTTGAATGGATTAGCTATGGTGATCTTTGGACCCTTGCAGGTGTTGCTGCTGTTCAGGTCTGTGACAGTGTACTAGCTGGGTTCAAGGTGGCTCACTTTCGCTTTTGGCAGGAAATGGGCGGTCCGAAGATCCCGTGGCGTGCAGGTCGCATTGATGGCTTTGCCAAGGACGCGACCCCGGATGGTCGTCTCCCTGATGCAGCCCAGGGTCAAGACCACCTCCGCGCCGTAAGTGATATCGTCTCATTCTTCCCAACGAGTTGTAACAACGCTCTTTTTTCAGATCTTCTACCGCATGGGGTATGATCCGTCAACTACTTAGGCCTTGGGTCTTCTGACCTCCCACTCTGTAGATTCAATGACCAGGAAATTGTCGCCCTCGCTGGTGCTCACGCTCTCGGTCGATGCCACCCGGATCGCTCCGGTTTTGAGGGGCCATGGACCTTCTCGCCCACAACGCTAACCAATGACTACTTCAAGCTGCTCCGTGATGAGAAGTGGGTCTGGAGAAAATGGAACGGACCGAAGCAATACGCCGACAAGAAAACCGGCAATTTGATGATGCTCCCGTGAGTCATGTTATCCGGGCATCGGCCTATTGCTGACTGGTTCCCTACTACTTCTGCTACAGGGCAGATTACGCGCTCGTACAGGACAAAGCGTTTAAGAAGCACGCCATGGCGTATGCTGCTGACGAAGCACTGTTCTTTAAGGAGTAAGTGACTACAGACGCTCTGCCCAGGTACAGTTTGCTTATAGAACGCACGCACAGTTTTTCCGCGGTGGTCGCCAAACTATTCGAGCTCGGTGTCCCCGAGAGTCAATGGGTCAGCTCTGAGCCCTGGATCATGCCGTCCACCGACGAGCAAAAGGAGTCCAAGTAGGACCGCATCTAACATACAGAGCCCGAATATCTAGAGCCTAGAACATGAATTAGAGAGTCAATCGGCCGCCCATGCTAGATCCGTAATGCTCTTTCTAGTTACCCCTCTACCTCCAGTCGTTACTTTTGTCTTTCGTTGACGTGCTCCTCGGGATATAGAGTCCTGCATTAGCACTGTTATCTTCTAGTCTCATGTAATACAGCTTGCGCGTTGCGGTTGCATGCACGGTCCACATAGGGCCATTGTCTAATAACTGTAATTCCGCAATCTCACACGTTGGCCGTAGTAAAGAAGCCACAGTGCAACTAGTGGCACAAGATACATATACATAAGAATGATATGCGACTCGATGCCCGTGAACCCGCACGAGGTGATGTACATCTTTTTCCAGTGACGTGAATGTATCTCTGGTAGGTTCTGCTCTATGATGTGTCTATCTATGAAATTCGAGAATGAGTGGTACGTAAATGAAGCAATAAACAGAAAAGTCATCGATAATGGGTAATTTCGACTCGAACACCCGAGCCAAACTATGACAATAAAAAAAACCCAAGAAAAAGACTTTAACCTCGGTCATGGAGGATACCCCTGGCAAAGGAACAGATGAGAACCAGTCATCGTCACGGGGCCGCATCCGAAGGCGCGGAGCGCAAAGGAAGAAGGGTGTCGAGGATTCGACGAGAAGCCCGACGCGTGTTCACCGTTGCCATGGACGCGAGATCGGGCTCGCTCCGCGAGCGCTGCCGCTGCTGCTGCTGCGTACCGGCGGCCTCCTCGTAGCTCGGCAAGCCCTGCATCGTCTCGAGCGGCGTCACGCCGCCCAAGAACCCACGCGAGGCGATGCCATAGTCCGGCACCTCCGTGAACGCGCGGTGCAGCAGCGAATGCGACGTCACGGGCACTGTGCGTGGTGGCGCCGCGGTCGCTGCGGTGGTGCTGCCGGACGCGGAAGGACCGCTCGTCGCCGCCGTCGCTGTTCCGGCGTGCCCGTTCCCGTTCCCGTGGGCCTGTCGCGGGTGCGAGTGAGGGTGCGAGTGGGGGTGCCGTAGGAGGGCGAAGGAGGATGTCAGGGAAGTGAGCGGCTTCATCGTCGTGTGGGAGAGACTGTGCAGGTTTCGGCTCGCTGCGCTGTTCTCGTGTAGGTACGTAGACGGGGTCGCGTCAGGACTGTGTGTCCCTGTCCCAGACGACGACCGACGCGAGTGCAGTTGGTGCGACGGGTCGCGCTCGCGGTTTGGGCTCGGTGGACGGGACTGCGCGCGCGACGGTGCACGGCTGGCTCTCCTGCTGACGGACCTACTGGGTGGTGCCGATTCGGGAGTGCTCGCCGTCGTCTCGATAGGTGGGGGAACATGCTCCGAAAGCGAGAGGAGTAATTCCGAGTTGACGTACTCGAGGTCAGAGTCGCCGTGGCCCGTGGGACGGGACACGTAGTGCGCCTCGATAGGCGTGTGCGTTCCCGATGTGACCTCGCTGTATCGCCCGTCGTGGTCCGAGTCGAGTTGCACAGGGCTGATGCCCTGCTGTATCCACGGGTTCGTGACGCGCAGGACGGCCTGGTCTGGTAGGTACATGTTCGCGATTCGGTCGCGGATGTGCGATGGGTAGCTCGGGAGCTCCAGATCGGGGTTGTGCTCTTCTGGCGCTTCGGGCCCACCAAGGAGCAGCCGTCGCGTGGGCCCCGTTGCAGATTTTGCTTCGTTGAGGAGGCGATAGTCGAGGATGTGGAGAGGTAAGGAACAACGCAACTCTGAGGTGTGTCCGTCAAGATTGCTGATAAGGATACTCCAGCGTATACGGTGAGTTGTGATGATGGGCTCAAGGGAGTGCGTGGGCGTCGTGCAAAGCGGAAGAGAAATCTCGAGTCTGGTAGCGATGTCCCCTTCTGACAACTCGAAATCGGTCGGAATTGTGTGGGACTCGCTGCCATGTTCTGGGTTGGGGAAGGAGGACTGTGTCGAAGTGGAGGGCCCATCCTCAGAACTTTGGGAGACCGAAGGGCCGCTGAGGGAACTCGAACCGCACGTAGGTAAGAAGACCATGCCGTGGCCTGAGGGATGGGAGGGATGCCGAGAGTGGTCTGTGCTGCATGGAGGTGTAAATGTACCTGAGGAGACATGGCCAGCAAGCAAACCACGGCCGCCAGTATGATGGGACGAACCCGAGCGCGAGCGATGATCTTGATGTTCTACCCACACTGCCTGACCGTTGCGGAATTCATGCCTCGCTGTGATCACAGGCTTTGTCGATTCCTGCCAGCCCGAGCGACTATAGACCTTGGTTGTCTCGTTGAGCGTCGTGACGACGCTCATGACTCGAACTCCCTTGACCAGAGGAGAAAATTTGACAACTGCGGTGAGGTCATCGCCTGCGGCCCACGCTTTATGCGGGACCATGATAAAGTACATAATCCTGTCGGGCCATGTGTTCTCAATCTCGAGCGACTGCTGGTATTCGAGCGCCACTGGGGAAAGGGATCGCAAGAGTGTGATCGTTCTTTGCGTCTGTAGATTGTGGGCAAAGCCCGGGCGCGTTGCGACGGCGCGAAGTTTGTAACCGATGGATGCCCCGCCATGCACGTTTGTATAGAGTGTAGAAGGGAGTGAACCGCCAAGGTTGAGCTGGAACGGAAATAGATGTCGACCAGCCTTGAGGGTGTGGCTGTGCTTCTTCTCTCCTTCGAGGAAGGACCATTCGTGATTACATACGATGTAGGTCATTGCCGAGTTACTGAAACTGACCCTATAGAGCGAACGTGTGTCAGTCCGCCAGAACATACTGTAGCCAAGGCGACCTTCACGACATTGAGAACTAAAATACCCACATCTCATTCTCGACGGGGGGGAGCTTGGCTTTCCCTCGAAACTGCAGAGTGATCTGCTTGACTGGGGTCGACTCTGCCAGGTTGAGCACGACTTGTCCAGAGAGCAGAGCAGGGGTCACCTCGGTCCCGATGCCCCTGAGGGTAAGGACATCCGTGTCTACGATGATTTCGATGTTATGTTTGTCATCCTTCCTGCTGGTGGGCGCTGAATCCTGGTAGTCAGGATGGTGTGAGGGAGGGGAAATGCTTTGCAGAGCGTTATGTAACGCGGATGCAAGTAGATCGACGTCGGTGCCTTGACGAGTGGGGCTGGCCGTGGTAGTAAGATGTGAATCATCACCACTCCCAATCGATGGAACGTGGGCCAAGGGAAGAGCCATGACTACTAGTACTGGAGCAAGAGGACAGCGCTACTAGTCTGGTTGCTCTTTATATTTAAGAAAGACATACGGTTGGTAGTATTTACCCTCGGATCTAGATCTCCGAGGGGAGGAATCCAGGCCTGTGGACGCCACCACAGCAACCTTTGTGACTCGTACATTTTCTCTCAATCCTACGCGTTATCGCACGTTGCTTATTTTTGTTCTCGTATCGTTTGAATCAGTTGCGTCGAATATTGCAAAACATCCCTACCAATGCGCGTGATTAGCAACAACTCACGCCATTGATTCATTCTTATCTCTTGTCGTCACAACCAATCGGCTAGATGGGTTGGTTTGGTGACACATTGTCTCGGGCTTGGAGGCCTCAAAGGAACCCCATTCGGAATCAGAGTCACCCTCAACCTTTTCACCTACTGTCAGTATCCGATCTCGTAGGCACTTCTTAGAACACGCCTGAATCTTGCGGGGAATGTCTCGGAAGACGCACATTGCGGCGATGTCCTGATGCAACTGGTCTGAATAGTTATATGTTATCCACACCTGACCTTACTACGAACGCGTGAGCTAACGAAACCCCGGGAGTATCATCCCTTGTAAAAGAATTGGCTATCACGCTTTGTACAACCCATCTAAGAATGCAGAGACAACAGCCCCAACCAACTGCGGGCCAATAGCACTTGAGTTGCCTAAACCTGGATCCGGACCGAAAATCTTGTCAGCCTTTCGCAAGGGACAGAGGAATGGAAGGTAACGGGAAAGAGGGCGATCGGCGACCACCGAAAGGCGAGAGAAGCCGAGGCCTCAGGCCTAAGTCGGCAAGGTCAGTGACACGCACCATACAAAGAGACCATAGTCCCCTTTCCAGCTGGGCTCCCTTTCGCATCCCAAACTACGTCTTTTAGGTCTCGGATGAATTCGTCCACCGTCGACACCGTTAGTCGCTGCAACCTCACATCAGATCTTGTTGCGAACTGACAACACGTACGTACCGTGCAAGCGATATGGAGACCCGGCGGATTTTGCAGCGCATTGAGGTGCCAACCCTTCTTTGACATTTTGTCCCCAACTTCTAGAATGTTCAAACTTGGTGTGCGAGAGCCGAACGCTACTACAGAAGCCCGTGGGTTACCCAAAATAAACAACTCGGGAAAAGAATTTTCAATGGCTTGTCTAATGGTTTTCGCTGCTCCGACAATGTCTCGGCAAGATGAGGTGTACCCGCTAAAAGCAACGTAAGGTTGTTTTACAGGATTGATACCCGACGACATACTCTTCGCCCGTATAATGCATCGCTGCCCAGGTTCCTGCGATCAGTGCCCCGGAACTATATGGAAATTTAGATGTGACAAATGTGGGCCATGTACATCACCTACCGAGAGCCAGCAAGTCCGGGGCTGGCATAAACACCGCCTGCGACGGGCCATATCAGCGTTGTCCAAAAGAAAACGGGGTCAGGATAATTTACCTGCCCACTCCGGATTTACGTAGTACTGGTATTGTCGGAGCTCAGCCGAGCGATACATGATAACAGATGAGCCCTACGGCACATGAGGTGTCAGCCTTCAACTTCGGCACTGTCCGTAAAATGCGAAGCCTGCCTACCTTGGGAGCGAATCCATACTATCTCATGGTCGATCAGCTTATCGTTGCAATGGAAACAAAAACTGACCTTGTGGGTATCGCAACTAATGGCTGTGACACCTTCCACCCTGAAGTCGAACGGCTCTGACGGAAACCCAGCCTTCTCCAGGAAAGGCAAAATGAAGCTCCCTAAACAACAGTCCACATGAAGGCCAATGTTGTATTTTTGTGCGAGTTTTCCGAGGCCAACGATATCATCCTGGCAGCCATCGGGGAAATTGATAGCAGAACCCACGATCTGAAAAAATCCTCGTAAGTTTGAAACACTAGTTGCAAAGTAGCGTGACGTGAACCATGATAGTGTTCGAGTTGCTAAAGAAGGATTTAGTAATGTTGATCATCAAAACTGAGAATGCTTACATGGCACGGCGAACTCGTTTCAACTCGACTTGGCGCGTCTCGAAATCAACAGGAACCGAATGGAGTTTGACATTAAAGTACGCCGCTGCCTTATTAAACGCAGCGTGGGCCGACGCCGGTACAACCCTGTGGGCAACCAACCAGCATTTTCAACGTATATGCGAGATGAAATGGACCAAAGCATACATTTCAGGCTCTGAAATTCCCTTCACAGCGCGTGCCCAGTCACGGTGCGTCTTAACAGACATGAGAATGGACTCGGTCCCTCCTGATGTCGTCACACCTGCGCCGGTGGGGTTGTTGTACATTCGCAGACACATGGCTACAATCTCTGCTTCCATTTTCCTAATTGCGGGGAAGACATCTGGGTGCAGCGGATTGGAGACACAGTATCGCTGAAACGCAGCAACGAGGACTCTTTCCATGTCGTCACCACCATCTACGGAGCTCAGTCTCATCGGGAGTCGATCGGGGGGAGAAAGGATGTATGCGTACGATACACTGCACCGGATAGCTTTCCTTCCCTGTAATCTGTTTGCGAAGGTGCTTCCCTGTCCATTTGTTCCATCGCTTCGAGTATCCATTCCAGGGTCTGACCCTTCCTTGGAAGAGAGAGGTGGCGTTCCACGTCTTTTCCCTTGGGTATAAGCTGCCGGTCGATCTCAGCTCTAGCGGCATCCATTTCCGTATCAATTCTCTTGCGTACGGACGGCAGCGCGATGACGAGCCGAAAGGTTCTCTGGAGCAAAGAGAGTATGTATCTCAATGGAGGAATGGATGAGATAAAAGATATGAGAACCTGAGCTATCAATGCATAGAAGTCCCTGAATGATTGGAAAAGCCCCCTCGCTCGGACGTGTCGCCAGAGTTTCAGTGCGCGTCTAGCGATGAAGTATACGAAAAAACAGTTCTTCGCCGTGTCCAGGGTGAGATTGCGCTGGAGAACCTCGCTGGCATCTATGATACGTGGCATGGAAAGGGTGGACATGGCCGTCTAACGCTGGATGCTGCGGAAAATGCCAGACCCAGGGCAACCGACGGCTAGTAACGAGGACATGTTACACGCGCCTCCAACTGAAAGGAGGATAGTTCGGGCGCCTCCGCAGTCGTGACATCCGGCCCGCATTTCGCGCCAAACCTACCAGTATGCCCGTGATAAATTTCGCACTCATCACCATGCCGGGTAAAACCAGCAGGCTTTTCATCTACTTCGAGCTGACCGCCGCGGAGTTGGGGCCTCTGAGACCCCAATCCCGATCCACGCTGGTAGTAGCACCCTGACCTGAGGGCCGAGGACACAACCCTTCAAAAACGAGGTTTCTGTCTAACTGTGCTCCATTGCGTGCGAACGTGTAAAGCAAGACGAAAGATGGCAAAAAATCGATCCCTGGTATGGTCGGTGTCTTGCCTTGGACTTTGGGAGAACAAACGTGGGATCTCAGGCATCATGGTAAGAAATTGGCACCAGGGGTTGAAAGTGAGATACTGACTTGGTTAAGATATGCTCGTCCCAGTTACGATCAGTCACAAATCGCCCTGCATCCACGTTGAGATGTCTGAAATCAATTTCATTGTGAATCACCGTGTTTACCGCCCCTTGTACTCGCCTCTTATACTCGTCTTCATGGACATGAGCTCAGCCGAGGCTCGAGACGACCTTCGTTGCGCCGTCGAAGATGAAATGAAGGCATTGGAAGAGCATACCTGCGCGTCCAAACGCCGCCGTAATGCGCCCGTCCCCATCTCACAACTGCCTCCCGAGACCCTCTTCATGATATTCTCATTTTTGTCAGCCTCCTTATGTGTCGGAAAAGCCCGTTATTCACCATTGCTACGCGTCACCATATCTGCCATCAACGACATGAAACCGCACTCAGCTACTCCTACCCCTGGAGTTGTATCAATCCCACTATGTTGTCGTCGGTTGTCATCGCCGAGATACTGGCTTGGGCTAAGACGGCGCCTTTACATTCGACGCCAGGATTACCTATCGGAACGACGAAAAGCTGGACGTTTGCGAGAGTGAACTTGAGGCTCATATCTCCCGGATCTGTCACCTCGGCCTTTCTGGACGATTCCAGACTGCTTGAACAACTCGTGTCACCTGCGCTTACCCTGGAATTCCTCACCTTGCCGGATATATCCCCACATTCATACGTCCCTGACGCTCTTTTCAACGGCACCTTCCCAAAACTCACAAGTCTTAAGCTGAATGCTGTGACATCAGCTGGAAGTCACCTCTCCTCAAGGGCCTGCGATCCCTCCAGATACTAAGACCCTCAGCAAGGTCGAGGCCTACGCTCGAAGATTGGTTGACGAACCGTTCATTCCCGAGCCTCGGCGCACGGCTACACTCCCCTATCTTGCTCGATTCAGGATCGCCTCTTCTGTGAAGAGTTGTGCGCTCGCACTCGTTCACCTCGTGTTGCCTCCTCTCACTTCACTGCACGTGTCTTCTGAGTCTCAAGACAAGAAAGCCGATGACGCACGACTAGTTATCCCATATGGTGCTCGAAGTGCCCATGGGCAACAGGACACGGCACCACTTCAGAGCACAGTATTCAATGGGACGACAAGGCGCGCCGAAAATCATCGCATGGATCGTGCCCGATTCCGACGTCGAGGTCCACAATCTGATCACCCTGCTCGTCGCGGCCGTCTCTGCGCGCGTAGTTTTCTCTGCCACGAGTGACGTCTCATGGCATCACGACACGGACACAGTTTTCGATGCCCTGTTGAACACCTATCCCTGAATGTCATTTCTGCTCTTTCCGCGCAGAACAGTACACGACTCAGCGATGAGGTCTGGCTCCGTCATGCCCCGAGGTTGGATATGCTCAAGCAGGCACGCCTGGCTCCCACTGCAGTCAGGGCATTCAGAGAGGTGCTAGAGTTAGATATTCCGCCTGGTCTTCCACCACGTCTCCCACAGTTGACAAAGCTTGCCCTTGTCAGCTTTCCGTTGACTGCGCTGAAGGCGTGCCATCTGCGCGATATGCTCGTGAAACGCGCGGAACAAGGAGCCCCTTTGGAGGACCTCGATTTAGGCACATGCGTTGCGGCCGAGCGCGCAATTCAATTGCTCGCAGAGATTGTGGACAACGTGCAAGGCTCCGCAGAAATCCTGGAGTGAGGAGACCCCGCGTTTTTGACTGGAAGGGAGGAATTGGAAC
>Ga0307510_10001965_pt1 | contig 23146 bp, 25 predicted proteins | sample 12_EM_MG_FD_207224 | JGI IMG/M metagenome (GOLD analysis project Ga0307510, IMG submission 207224) | Populus trichocarpa ectomycorrhiza microbial communities from riparian zone in the Pacific Northwest, United States - 12_EM | ecosystem: Host-associated > Plants > Roots > Unclassified | place...
TTAATATATTTAGTTTAGTTGTTAATTATCCATGTTTTGATAATTTCTTTCTGAGCTTGAATTTGAGGTTAGAATTGGATTGCTTAGAAGGAAATACTAGAACTAAGTAGGTTGCTTGATGGGCGTTGAAAAGCGAGGGAAGGAGAGTGTAGAGTAGAAGTAGAGATAAATGGGATGATAGAGCATGTAGTTGGGCAGGGAATCTCGTGGGTTCAGTTTGCTTTGTGGAATGTTGTTGATTTGGGAGTTGTTGTATTGGAGATGGTTGGCTGTACAAGCTGAAACTTTTTGAAAATGACAGTACGATCAGATGAAATGTCTGAGGAGTCAGCTCAGGAGTAGTGTGAGATTAGGAGCTTGATTTTGTAAAATCCTTTGTGATGATTACTTGTATTGAAGTTAAAGATTGACTTGAGTAGGGGTTTACTGGGCGCCTGTGGCAGATATTTTTTTTATTTCTGGAGGGAGGGACTGTGTACACTTGGGAGACTGAGGCATCTGTTTGGAGCAATGCACTGTGACATCATGATTTTAAACGATAGGTTACATCATGATTTCACTACATAGATGACTGTTGAATTGCTGACCTCAAAGTATTATATTCTGATGTTTCTTGTGTAGTGTAATCCTTGAATTTAAAACTGGAATGCACCTTATGAAATTTATTTTTCCTTATTGCAGGATATTTTCAGGAATCCACGTCTCTGGAAGTTAGTTTTGTCAGTTTTTGCCTTTTCATCTACACCAGAAATGATGTTTGGGCTATATCTTCTTTACTACTTCAGGGTCTTTGAGAGACAGATTGGTTCCAACAAGTACTCTGTGAGTTTTTTTCCAGCCTGATTTGCTCATTAATTTTTGGGGCCTGGGATATGAGACAAATTTTCCAAATTGACATTACAAATATTGCTACACTCAGAGATTCTGCATGTCTTCATAATTCTCTGTGCTGTTACCTGTTACCGTTTTTTAATGAAAAATTTACCCAGTTAAGAAACACGTGTTTGTTAAGTGGAGGTCTGTTTCTTTGATCAATCACAGTATGAATTTTTTTCTTTATATTATCTTAATGTTTTTTTTTTCTTATTTCTTTTTTTGCTGCTTAGCTTATGATTTGGTTCTCTATTTGCTAATCAAGATTGGATATCAGAAAGAAACTTAATCTGATTGTATTTTAGTGTGTGCTTTTATTCTTTATTGTTCTTCTCCCTTTTGTGTTCTTTTAAATATTGAAAATCGGCCCACATTATGCAGGTCTTTATTTTGTTCTCTGTGATAGTCTCTTTGCTCTTTGAGGTCTTTGCTGTCACACTCCTTCAAGGTATGACCTGTATCCGTGGTCCATTACATTGCTATTTCTCATAGTGCTTTTTCATCAATCTCTTAAACAATGTTTCATATCCCCAAACTGTTAATGAAAATCAATATCAATTTTGTGGTGGTCATTAGTTTTTAGTTTAGGCTAAATGCTTTATCCCCCTCCCTCTTCCTCCAGTGGGTGCGCTCTGTTTTTCTCTTGGAGAGGCCTCACCTCATAAATGATGGAAGTTGTTGGACTGTTTGTATTGTATAAATTAGATGAGCCTCTACTCCTCTTCTTTTCCACCTTTATTTTCAGCATCCGATCTAGACCATCTCGGGGAGGGCTTATCCATCCCAAACCTTCTTCTGAACTGCTTAAGCACATACTGCTGGATTTTTAATTGGAAATCCACTACTGAGCTGATGATTAGCATCTATTTTCTGTACCTAGTTATATTTGACATCCTCAAGTATATGACTGATGCAGGACAGCTTAGGGTGGCTGTTTTGGATCTGAGTTTAGAGGCTGTTTAGGTCTGTGTTGATGTTGATTTCTGCTGGGAATTGTAGAAATTATTAGTTATGCTAATAGGGTTTCTAGGAGTCACACCTATAGGATAGAAAAACCTAAGCTTCACACCTAGGGTTCTCATGAGTTACACTTAAGGGAGATTGATTAACAAATCCAAAGGCCTATTGCTAGAATTTTATTCTTAAACTGTAATTAAAATACTGAAAGACTTCAGAACCTTATATAGAGATGCTAGTGCCTCCTAGCCCAAGGACTTAATTTCCTGTATAAGAAATCTATTTAGAATAGGAAAAACCTAATAAATCTGATTACTGCAGAACTAACATAATACTAAATAGAAAATAGAACCTACACAAATGTTGTAGTTTGTGGTTTATAGGCAGATTTGGATGTAAATTACTGTTTTATTGCCGGGGATGATTGATAGGTTGGGGGTGTGGGGGCAACGCCCCCGTGGTATGGTAAAGGGGTATTATTGGAAATTATTAATAATACCCCTAGGGTGGCTAGGGTCTACTATAAATACACAATATGTAACCCTAATTTGACATATAGTGAAATAAAGCTCCTCGCTCATGTGGATGTAGTAGGCACATTGCCGAATCACTCTGTGTTTTTCTTGTTTTCTCTCGTGCAATATTCATCATTATTGCTGCGGGTTTCACAACAACAAAATTTCCAGATTTTCCAGCAAATCTGGAAATTATGAAAATACCCTTGCCTACAAAAAGACATAAGTTTTGCTTCTTTTATTTTCGGCATCAATGACCTAGTTATATGGAAGTTTTTGTATTTCTTTTACCACTTTAAAAACTAATTGGGGTAAAATTGCGGCTATGCTGATTTCTTTTTGCTAGGAAACATATTGATATATATTGCCCATTGGTTCTCTCTCTTTTTATTTTTCTCGTGTAAAGAACCTCAGCGGAGGTCATGCTAGGAAGTTCTGGGGTCCAGAGGCTGGAGTTCAAATACATGGTTTTTAATCATGGGTTGTGGTGACACACATCACCCCTGCTCTGCTGGATGATATTGGCTGTAGTCAAACGAGTGCTGCCTGCATACCTTTGCCATCTTCCAGCTTGTAGATACCAGAATTCATAATCATTTGAATATGAAGAAAAATTTCAACATAATGTTTCTTATACACTCTTTTTAAGGGTGCAAGTTTATTTTACCAGCAGTGTCCTAGCAAAATTAAGAGTTTATTTATTTATCCACTGCACGATTCTTTATAGGTGATTGTAATATTTTTCAGCAAAATGTTCTTTCTGCTGAATTACTATTGTGCCCTATAATTGATGTGTCTTTTTTTATGCAGATCCCTTAGCCAACCTTTTGACATCAGGACCTTATGGTCTTATATTTGCTTCATATGTTCCCTTCTACTTTGACATTCCAGTATCAACTCGGTTTCGAGTCGTTGGAGTCCACCTTTCTGACAAGTCTTTCATATATCTAGCTGGTGTTCAGGTAAAAGAGAATACTTGTGCCATCCATGTGATGTATTTGCTTTTTTTTTCATTCTCCTTTTACTTTCTTCCACATCTACCCTTTAGTTTCTCTTTCCAATCCCAGAGATCCAATATTAGCTTTGGTTCTGCAGCTTCTTTTATCATCATGGAAAAGATCAATTTTGCCTGGGATATGTGGTATCCTTGCTGGTTCCTTGTATCGTCTGAACCTCTTTGGCATCCGTAAGGCGAAGGTAGGTTTGTTTGTTTCACTTCTTCCTTTCTGCAAGTAAATGACAACAACCAAAGATGATAGCGTGGATTGTGAGGTATCTAACTTTTTAGGTCTTTGCTTTATTGAAATCAAATTGGAAATTGAGAGTTGGAGATCTGATCAACTTAACTGGAGCTTCTTTGTTCTATGTGCAAAGATTGGTTGAGAAAACTCAGTAGGAAATTGTTAGATGGAGATCTGATTAACTCAACAGAAACTTATTTGTAAATGCACAAAGATTGGTTGGGAAGATTCTTCATAGGACATTCTGAGTTTGAAAATAATTTAACCAGAGCTTCTTTTACCATGTTTATAAATTTTGATTGAGAAAATTCCTTGACAGCAATAAAGTAGCAGATTAGGTTGGTTCAGGTGTGCAGTCATGTGGTGTATTTTTAGGTTTCTGCGTGCATTATGGGGCTTGTATTTGAGCAAAAAGTTTCATTATGATTTTAATCTCGCCAAATGTATGAACTATTTATCATTTGATAATTCCTGGACAGACCCTGTTTGGGTGATTTATGATAATAAAATAAGTTTTATTATGATTATCATGAACCATCAGATCTTTGATCATCTGTGGAACTTGTTGGGGTTCAGCAATGTGAAGAAATGAGATGTTTGCATGTGTGTGCACAGTGCAAGATATGCTTCAGCTTCTTGTCTATACAAAATTACAAATAAAGATGTTTGTTCATTTGTTTGATTATCAGATAGTTGTTTCTGTTTTTTAACTTGCATGACTGTCTTTTTTTAAGGAAACAAGTTCAGTTAAGATATTGCTTTAGAAAGTATTGCTGCCTACCTTTTTTCCTTCACCTATTTTTTTTTTATAATAATTTAATGCAAATGTTCAATCTGTTTGCAGTGTCAATTTTATTTGCCTTCTTCCCATTTCCCTTTGCTAAAGCTGACTTGAAGCTGTTAAACTAACACTTCATTTCACTTGTTTACACTATCTGCTACAGTTCCCTGAGTTCATAGCTTCATTCTTCTCACGGCTTTCTTGGCCATCTACGGGCAGTCCGCGTGGAGCAACTTCTAGGAATGTAACAGGAAGTGCACCATCCTATGCTGGCCGTCATGTGCAGGCAAGTTTCTTGATAGCACCCATCCCTGCTGCCTTCTCCCTTATCACCATCACTTTCTTCGTATTTCCTTTACTATTTTTTTGTTGTCATGGAGGTTGGAATCTGAGTTTGGATTTTATGAACAGATAAGATTTCTAAGTTTAAAGTGTCAATTTTCTATGAAGATCTTTTGGGAGGCCCGAGACCCCAAATTTAAGGAGACAACCCTTTTCTTTTCTTGAATCTTGCACTTGAAACAATAAATTCTTACCTCTGAAATTGCTAGTGTGTGAATCAATTGCCTAGATTGCATCAACATCACTTTGTTTATTGCATTTAATTTATCCATAACAACTGATCTCTCTCTTTGGTTTCAGAGAACCTATCCTGCTCCCATGGCTCCTTCCACCGAGCCATCAGAGGATGCCATTGCTACTCTGGCTTCTATGGGTTTTGATAGGAACTCAGCTAGACAGGCACTTGTGCAGGCTAGGAATGATGTCAACACAGCTACAAACATCCTTCTTGAAGCACAGTCCCACTGATTCATCAATGCTGTGAAATGGAATTCAGGCTGTTAGTTTGGAGATAAACCCATCAATAGTGAGACATGGTGATCAATCGGATGAACTTATTTTGATAACCAGATAACACTCGGGGATTCATCAGGTGCTCCTGGCATCATTTTTTAGTGTTTTCCCTCTTGTTTATTTTATGGGGGGGTTTATTCCACCTAAGTTGTCTCTTTTGAGATTAGTAATTCACACAGAAATGTGTCTAAAACTTAGGAACCTGTATAATTGTTGACAGCATATGCATGTCATGGAGGGGCAAGTACATAGTTGTCTTCACATACTCGTAGCCTTTCTGATCAATTGATCTCTTATGGGACATCTGGTGAAAATGGTCGTGTTCATATGCTGACACTTTGTAAATTTATGTCTAATATTGAATTTTATGTTTAGGTATAGTTATGTGATCTCACGCTCATATGCTTGTTTGTATACATACATAGTACACACGTTCGAAAATGCTGGTGAGCCGGAGAAGAGTGTTCGGAGTTGAGGAGCCAAATGGATGGGGTTTTATTTCCAAAGAGTTGCCTCAAGATCCTTTTGCTTGAAAGAAATCGAACATGATCATGGCGACATGTCAGCTTTTTTGCTAGATGGCCCGTGTGCCTGCTAAATCAATGCAATCACTTAAGATGGAGGATTGTTGGTCAAATGAACTCAAATGGGAGATGCCAATTGGCATGGGCTGAGATATTGACTAAATGCTGCAGTTCATTGTGGATGCAAGGAGCCTCTCAAGCTCTTTGAGGACGGGTGGCATTTTGTAGATGGATACTGTAGGCTTCATTATAGAAAATAAAATATTGATAACCACAGGACCAAAAAGAAACAGCAAGAATGAAACAACTTAATAGCACGTGAACATGAATAATCAAATGAAACAAAGTCTTCAAGAAATTTACATAGATTCGAGTCTTTTTCCCATCATTTTTGCTTAAACACATGTTTGTACCAAAGTTATTAAACTTGTTTTGGTCTAGATCATGAGTCGGGTGTGTTAATGATGTCATTTTTTTGGGTGTGTTAATGATGTCATTTTTTTTTAAAAGTCAGTCGGGTTAATTGGGTCGCGGGTTAACCTGTAAATCAGCCCTGTCAAACATAGTTAGGTTTATTTTTTTTAAAACCCTACCAGCCTTGAATCTCCAGCTGAAGCACTTCATCTGCAAGAAGCAATGCAACATGGGAAAGCCTTTGGGAATACCCTTTGTGCTGCCACTGCAACTTGACTAGGAAGTAAGACTGACATGCTAAGAAGTAGTAATATTTTCACCATTAAGAAAATGACCAGCACAAACCTCTTTCCTTTTCTTGCTTCAATTTGTATCTAGCAGTGGCTTGTGTGGATCTGAACACTAAACAGGAGGACTGATTCTGTTGCAGCCTGTAATACTATAATGCATAATATGGGTAAAATTGAAAGGCATTAGGAATAACTACTTCAATCCATTAATCTATGAACATACCAAATCATTTACCAATTGCTGCATGCTCTCACTCATTTGAAGAGAACGAAGCTCAGATGCATCCATTTCTTTGCCAAAAACAATTAGCCTTGGAGGTTGATCCAAGAAGGGATATTTTAAGTCTAGGAATACAACCATTTCAGCCATTTTGAGATCTTCCCCTTCATTTCTTGAAACAAAAATGGCTTCCATCTTATTGCAAGAAGTTACCCCTAAGACTTGGAGTTGAACTACACTTCCTGCTATGGACATTGGAAATGGAAATACATTTTTCAGCATGACAAAAACTTCAAGAAATTTAGGTTTCCAAAGCCTGGAAGCAGGGCGAGACTACTCACCTTCTCCTCCGATTGTCCACCAACCAACCTCGATGCCATATCTCCTTTAATTTAGGCAACAATGATAGAGTCAGAGACTCCAAGAGAGGGAATGCAGCATGAGGAGTCCAATCTGTTACATCAATGAGATACTCCAGATCCTTCCAATCAACAGCTATTAACAGCTTCAACTAGGGAAGCCCATCCTTGCCCAACTCACATAGCACATTCTTCAAGTTCTGGAGTTACAAGTAGAGAAATTCGGGATTTTTCAGCAACAGATAGATCGGTTGTCCATAATATATTTTGCATGGGCTTCGAGTGTCAAACTGTTTGGGAATTGAAGATCTTCACCACAACTTTTGAAGCCTGTGGATATATCAAATCTTTTCAAGTTCTTGAAGTGCAATTCTTTAGACAAAAGCTTGGCTTCCAGTATACGAATAACTAAAACCATCAAATGAGACAAGGACTTCAGTTCTGCAAGGCTAGAATTGGTTTTCCCTTCATCTTCCTCTGTAGACTCCCATCTATCAAAACTGTCTTTCCTACACAACTCTTCTAAACGGTACAAATTTGATAGGACACCAGCTACAATGTTTCTAAGAGAGCGGCTTCTTGTCAAGTCCCACAATCTCAGATGCTTTAGAAGTCCTATTTATTTTGGCAACTTTGAAATCTTAGATCCTGCAAGGCTGAGGATTTCGAGCTTCTCCCGTGCTAGAATAATAGAAATGTCAAAATCCCCTAAAGGAGCACTACAATTTCCTATTGACAAAGCTTGAAGGTTCTTCAAAAATTGGACTGATGATGGTCTAGATGGGATGCACTTGTTCCCCAAAGCTAAAATTTTAAGTCTTATCATGTCATCATATACATTATGTGGAATTTCACTTGAACGGAGAATATTGTTTATGATCTGTAGAAGCTTAAGTTTTGGATACACCAAATCTTCAGGAAATTCATGCATTTCACAATTCATAAGAGAAATTGCAGCGCAATCTTTGAATGTCTTCTTCTTCTTAGGCCACTCTCTCCGTTCAATTTCACCTATTGATGCAGATAGATATGGCCGTATCGCTCACGACATCATGCATTTTGATATGCATGTTCTTGTTGCTTTCCAGCAAGAGAGAGCATCTTATCAGCTTGTCAACTAAAGCATAAACTCGATACCTTGCTTCTTCTGCTGTATTTATGTCATCAAACAACTCGAAACCCATTCCATATCTAACCAGATATATATTCATTCAGAATGTCAAAATCTTCTGGAAATAAGCAACATAGCAAGAAGCAAGACTTGGCTTCCTTCACTTCCAAGAAAAGGAAACTCAATTCTATTCGAGAACAAACGAATAATTCCTGTATTTCTGAGAAGAACGACATGCTAGACTTTTTTAGTTGTTGAAGTGCATCCTGCCATGCATACTAATCCTTGTCACCAGGTGCCTTCCCAACAATTGCAATAGCAAGTGGTAAGCCCCCACTCTCATTTGCAACTTCTTTTGCGATGGGCTGCAAATTAGGACTTTCTATGGAATCACCTGCCTCTCCTGGAAATTTTCCCAAGCCTCATCTTTTGACAAGACTGAGACTGTTAATCATTCTAAGACTCTTGTTTTTTTTTCTTTTTAAATTGAATTTTATTTTATTTTTTTCTTTACTTTAATTTTTTTTTGTATTTTCAGATCATTTTGTTACGCTGATATCAAAAATGATTTTTTTAAAATAAAAATAAATATTATTTTGATGCATTTCAGAGTTAAAAGAACTTTGAAAAATAACCGCAACCACATTTCCAAACACACCCTGAAGATGATGTTCCAAAATCCAAGATGTATAAATAATAGGTTATTTAGTGTTTGAGACAATGATTAATTAATATGTTTAGATACTTGGATTTCTTTTTTTTATACTAAGGAATTCAAGATTTATGGTAAAAGCTTGAGTCCATGAAAAAACAGTTCCAATCAAGAGGACTTAAAGACTCTCTGATAGCAAAATCAATATATTTATGGGAAAAACAATAAATAACTTAAAAGAGCTTTAAAATCAATGAACAAAGATGATTGTTCTTGAGTTTTAAGATGATTAATGCTCTGAAATCTATATAAGTTTATCTTAAGAGATAAAAAGTTTCAAACCCTTACTTGGATAGTTCAGGTGATATTTATACCCTCTTAACCTGGTTGTTTTCAGAGAAGGAAAGGACTGAAAAGTTCTATGCTTTTGATAATATTAGTGAGAAACAAATATCCCTCACATATTATTAATGAAATAATAAGTATGGTAGGTCTCTTAAGATATTTTGTATACACCTATGAGTACAGGAAAATCATTACACTAATATGAATGATTCACACAATTATTCTAGATAGAGAGACATGACGGTTTATCATACATTCAATACTTTTATTTTAAGAAATCATCTAGGATTAAATATATAGCTTTAGAACTTAGTAATGATTGAATCTAAATGTTTTGGATCTGACATGCTTGTCAAACCCACTTTATCTTAGATTGTCTTTTTTAAATAAATAACCTTAATTATTTTGAGTTAAAAAACAACAATCATCTTCTTAATCAACGGTAGAGGTGCATCTCTTTTCAGATTAGATCTCTTATTTTTATTGTTTTTTTTAACCAATTTCTTAAATCTCTCTCTACTCATAAAATTTTTTACGTTCACAGATTAGGTGCAACTGCCAATCAAGTCTGAGAAATTAAGTTTGACGTACCGTTAAACTTTGAATGCTTCAAAATCAAAACCATAGTTTTCAGATTCGGCCTGGTTTAAGATCCAGGTTTCAGGTTTTGACTAGGTCATCGGGTTTTGACCGGGTCAATTTTTTTTTTTTAAATCAAAACGACGTCGTTTTAGTAAAAAAACAAAAGTCAACGGGTTACAACCGGGTTTTTGATCGGGTCTTGCCGGGTCACACTGGGCAACCCCAGGCCGGCCGGATCCCGGGTCGACTCGCCGGGCCGGGCCAAGCCGGGTTTCAAAACTACGATGAAACCCGTGTTGCATCAAGTCAGCACAAGGTTGTTTAAGATTATAAGAACTTAGGTTTTACATATTGTTTTAGACAGAGAATTAATTAAGTTGATGCTCAAAAATCTTAGTGAACTATTTTTTCCTTCTTTTTTATATTTTGTATGAATTGAAAACTGGGACTTTGATGAGTCGGTATAACATGTATATAGATGTTGAGAATAAGCCTATCGTGTATTTAAGATGGTGGTGTATAGTGTTTTTTAAAATAGATTTTTATTCAAAAATATAATAAAATATTTATTTTTTATTTTTTTTATATTAGCACATCAAAACCATGAAAGAATATTAAAAATAATACTAATTTAAAAAAAAATTTATGCCAAATAAACTTTTAAAAAGCATCCAAAAATAATTTAAAATGCACCCTCTAAGGCAACAAAAACATGCTGTAAATCGGTAATATTCTTAAAGATATTAGATTTAATGATGAAGAAGTGATCCAAGTGATCTTTAAGCTTTCAAGGAACACTTATTTTGAAAGAAGTTTTTGGGGATCAAATGATAACCAAAAAAAAAAAAAACATGCATTTGTTATTGCAATTGTCAACTAGTTAGAGTTACTGAACCTTATTTCAATATTTAGAATTATGAACCATTGTAGGATTTTTAACCATGTATTGTTAGCTCAAGTAATTTGAATTTTAATATATAGGTTGGATTTGTGAAATTATTATCTTTTATTTTTTTTATTATATTAGATTTTAATACAAATATTTCAACCTCCATGATTATACCTACTGCAAAGTATGTAAATAAATGAAATTATATAATTTGATATTAATTGGTTTTTAGTGCGAAATCTCCAACTAATTCATGTAAAAACAAGAATGATTACTGTACTACCATGAAGTAGATGGTCCAGTGATAAGAGTTTAGGACCAAGAAGTTTGCTCTCAGGTTCGAACCCTGTAATTGCTAATATTGATAACCACTGGAGGCTTACCTGATCGTTAACTCCAGGACTCGTGGAAATTAGTCGATATACGCGCAAACTGACCTGGACACCCCACATGAAAAAAAAAATTATTGTATTATTATTAATCTGAACACTTAATAAAAATAAAGTAAACATGTCAAATTTGATAATGATATAAATTAAGGGTTAAATACTAAAACATATTTATTTCTTTATATTTTATTATCTTATCCACCACTAATCAAACACAAAATAGAAATAATCACTTCGACAACAAGATCTAGACCAGGACAACATGATTTTTTCATGCAACTACGGTGTGCGGAAGACAGTTTTATACTCTATGACCAAACACAATTATGTTTTCATGTCTTGTTTTTTCAATTATCTCCTCGAGATATTAACCAAAGACATTTTTTAGGACCAAAGCAATTTGGAGAAACTCCAACTACCAAGCAAATTGGTATAATTGCATGAACATATCATACACCAAATACATGGCAATATTTCTCTCGAATTACAAACCTACAGCTCCAGCTTCACAAAGATATTTGTGGAAAAATACATGGCAACTTCGAAAAATGCTCCGGGGCTTGCTCATTCTGTGCAAGTGCAGACTGTGGGCGAAATAGCATACCCTTCTTCATGGTATCAAATTCGCTGAGAGAACTGAGCCTTTCTGTGGTCAAATGATAAGCTGGCATCTTCTTTTGCCTAGAAGGTATTAGACAGTGCTGACGTCTACTCGGCTTTCATGGAGCTGAAAGGCAGGAGTAATCCAGCTCCCACAACTGCATTGTATACCAGACCAATTGAAGTAGCCCAAACGAGCTTCACAATGAGCACAGGACAACTTGCCCTCCACCATACCTCCCTCAACTGGACAACAAGGAAGAGCTATTGTATTAAGTGGTATCATTGCCAGCAAGCATGCACAATTCCGATTCCTTAAATCAATGAATCCAATAAAAAGACATGCTTAAGGTAAGGCATAAACCAAGGATCAGGATCAATTGAGTTCTAGATGACGATGATGATTGGAACAAGCCAAGTAAGATTTAGGCAAAACATGGATAATCAAAAACCATGTTTGGATCCTCTTTAGAAAAAATGGGATACCAACTCCAAATGCAATGCACCCAAGTTTGTTATAACAGGTATAAATTACACGTAATTCTCACAGGAGTCTGTTAAATATTTCAAGATGCTTTCTAAAGTGTCGAGTAAACAAAAAAAAAAAAAAAAGAGCTTCGCTCGGTGGGCCTTCCTACGCTGACGAATGCCTCCTTTCTCTTCTCTGAAGTCTACAACAAAAAAATAGGAGTGGCAGGATTCGAACTTACATAGAAAAACTTCAACAGAAGATATAAATAGAGCCTCCATTTTTAAGATATCAAAAGAATTGATTCATTATGGCTTTAGCACAAGGAACTGGGTTGTCTGCAACTCTGCGTGGTTCATAAATTTCCCCAACTTTTATCAGTTAGTGGTTTCCATTAGAAATCTCTATGTATTGAATATAAGGATGGCTTTTGCTTAAAGAGTGAATCATAATAACTGCATAGAACAGTACACCTTCGTGACATAACCATATGGCTTAGTTCATAAATATATTATATTAAGGCCAGAAATGATCTCAACTGATGATGAGAAGAGCTTGCACTCTACAATTAAGGAACAGCACCGAGGTTGACCAATTGGTTGAAAAACCAAATCAAGGTTTCAAAGAATCTCTAACCAAGTAGTGAGCCATTATAGCTAACCCAAAGTTAACCAATGAAGCTGCAATTAGTTCCGCAGCTTCTTCTTTATGACTGAACTTAAAAAAGTCCAGTGGCACCAGAATTTCTACAAACAAGATTGCACATACCTGCTGTCATCCACTTTAAAGGCTCAACAAAAATAGAAGAACACTCAGACTCATCAGACTTGTTAAGGGGGTTGCCACTTTTCTGCTTGCTCCATGCGAAAGATGTCTCACCCTCTCCTGGAACATGATCCATAACATTCTCCTGCAATGCAACTACTCGATGGCACTTCTTGCAGTGGTATGCAGGAATACCTTTTTCCCCTCCATTTGGAGATGCTTCTTCCTCAGAGGAGACTTGTGTAGGTACACCAGGATCTGCCCCAAATTTAGAACTGTCTATCTTCTCTCCGCGGTTGTAAAACTCACCTGAAAGCATGGGGAAATTAATCCTTCATAAAAAGGATATTCACAGATTCACCATATCTGATCATTCCATATGTTTGTAACAGTCAAGAATATGCTTTTAACAGTCATAAAAGATATTACTAAGTTTAGGATCTGTAATAATGTTCCACGTTGACAGAAAGTTGAGAACGAAAATTTCAATGGATGAGTATGAAAAGTATCAAATGCATTACCACTTATGCTAAGCCAACTCTTATACACGGATTAAAGTTTTGGGAGCAACCACTTGATGCAAACGCTCAAGGTTGAGAACATACTAATGTCATGATTCCAAAATTCTGCTTATGCAGTGCCCAACTAATGACCTTCCACTTTAACACACGACAAAATTATTAACAAGAACAGCAACTCAGGATCAAATACTAAGAACATGTACCCAGTGCTTTCAGGCGAAACCGCTTGTATATGGGACTAGCATGATCAACCTTGAAGCCCATTTCCTCAAACATTTTCAACTGCAATGGAAAAAAAAGATTTATGAGGATCACATAAGACACTAAAATCTCAGAGTCACCATTAATGCATCCCAACAAATCATATAGGTTTGTTTAGCATGTCTTGCATCACCTGTTCTAAAAAGCCATCATTGGGACCAACAGACTCACAGCTTTGCCTTAGGGATTCAAGAGCATCTACAGGGACACGTAGGGAAAAGATGAAATACTAAAAAAAATAAAATACAAAAGAGATAACATCACATATTTTCATTGTTGTCAAACAAAAAGAACCACCATATTTTCAGAATGTAAACAATGAAGGCCACCAGCATATACCAATCAGCAGATCCAAAATGCTCCAAATAAAAAGTGGATGTGTTCAAACCTTCAAGAGATAATTGCTCACTTTTCATCAAGTACGCTGTAATGATAGCTGCACTGCAAAGAAAACAACGAAGAGAGGACCAAACCATTAGGGCTTGAGAATTCACGGCAGGCCTGTTCTGGACAATTTCTAACACTCATCGATGGGGTCAGAAAATAACCTAAAACACTTCTTTCCTAGTTTAACCCACTTCATGATCAATAAACTGATCCACTGAAAAATATCAAAACACACTTCATGACTGTTTTAAATTAACCAAAAGTAAATAGCCACAAACTTGCACATCTAAGTTACAAGCATGCAATTCAGATCTTCGTTATTCATCCCATAATATCCATGTTTAAAGCGGACTTGACTGGTGGGTCCCAAATACAGTTCATGCTATTCTGGAAACAAATAACACCACTAATCTAATCCATTATCCACCTCTAATTTAAGATTAACAAATAAACCCTAATTTACATTAAAAAAAAAAAACAGAATTATCATACCTTCTCGAAACGCCAGCAAAACAATGCACCAAAACAGCTCCTTCTTTTCTAGTCTTCTGAATAAAATCCAAACAAACATCCAAATAATCTAACAAATCCTCACTCTCCATATCCCTAATCGGCACCGCCATTCTCACTAGCTTCAATTCCTTCCCTGCATACTCTAACGAATACAAAACCTTATTCACCGCCAAACAACTCCTCCACTCATCACCGACACACACTTTCTTTATCTCCTTCGTCGGAATTATGACTCCGCTTCTCCATTCCGTAAAGAACGATATCGACACGGAACTTAAAACCGATAATATATGCGTTATTTCCGCACTTCCGTTTTGCAGAACCTCCGCCGCGTCGCTTATGTTTCCGATGAAAAGATTCTCGCGTACAAGATACGGCATCAAAAATATATATTAACAAAATTACAAACTTGTTTTCTCCTGCGAAAAATTATGGAATTTTCTAAGACAAAAAAATTATATTAAAATTGATAATTTTTTCGATTAATTCGAAATAATGTGATTTGAGCTGACCTTAGAAGGAATATTCCGGAGAAGGATGGAATCCTTTTTTTTTATGCTGATTTTTTATCTTCGTCTACGGCTACTGCTACTAACTGCTGCGATATTTTAGAGTGGCAGGAATTTATAGGCGGTGAGTTGGCACGTGTGAATAACTGATTTAGTACGTGTGAATGAGTTTGGGGTTTTTCTACGTGGCAGGAGATGGAAGGGTAGTCTTTTTGCCTGTAAAGTATTGGGCCCACCATGCACTTCCAATGGAGGGGGTGTGGCGTGGAAATATCAGGACAGGTGGTGAAGATTGATTGCCTTTTGAGGCTTGTGTGTTCCACGTAGGACAAACTCCCTAGAAAACGACATGTCTTTCATAGTTGAGTAAGAGACAAGGCTAGATTTGTACAGGCAAAGCGACATGATCGTGTGTAGTGTAGCCATGTTCGAACAAAAAAGGTAACGTCCCATGATGTGAACCGTTAAAAGAGGACACGAACAACCGAAACTATCATAACAACATGCCACGTGGCGCCAAATAATTACTGGCCACTCATGATTAAACCTTCCATTTACACTTTCCATGCCTTCTATGGTGAGCTCTCTATGCATCGCCGTTGCCCCTCTGGTGTGTTTTTCCCACTTCATGATTGATGAGATGAGCCTTTCAATTCTCAATTTGGAAATAAAACGGGATGATCTAGACGTGCTCATGATTCATGTGCACCATGGTTACATGATAGACCATTACAGTAAAAATCAAGTATCTACCAGATGATATTCTATGCATGCCGGTGCAATTCATGGATAAGTTACCACATGAACAGGGGAAAAAGGTGGAAGACAGGGCTTAAGGTTCCTCTTTTCTCTACAAAATTTTTCTGCAATAACAATCAACATCTTAAGAAACCGCATACAACCTTGTATTAAAACTTACGAGAAAGCTCAGAATATACATTGGCAAATTAATAGGCCCTCATCACCAACATCACGCTGATTATCTTCAACAAAGCTACAAGACTCATCCATGATAATCAATCCAAGCGTATACCGTGTGCCACACCATACTGTCACGTGAGAATAATCATAGAATGACCGTATATGCAAGAATGGCATGCAAGGAGAGAACTCAAGGGCTGAATTGGAGACAGAAAGGGAAATGGTTATAAATGCTTTATCAGCTTCCTTGCTCTACTTCATCCATGGTATAAACAGGTAATTGCCATGACTTGGTATTCTTCTTTGGATCGTCGGTGAGGCTGAGATCAGTATCATCTTCCTTGAATGTTCTAATGAATGTTTTGGCACCCATCAGAATAAGCCTTTCAATCATAAATAATTCATAGTTGTTCTCAATCACGGGATCCAGAATCATGCTGTAGTTAGATGAATACGCCAATTTATATCTGCAAATTATGAGCCGCCAAAGTTCAACATCAACTTCACCATTGTATAAAAATTACAACAAAACCTTATTTAACATTTTTTTTTAAAAAAGGTCCCTTCCAATTTCCTGAAAGATGGCAGAAATTTTTCTATAAGATCAGAGATATCTCGTAAAAGGCACAAAGCGAGAGCCATTGATTTATAGAGAAAGGAAGTAATACTTTGAAAAAGCTTACAGCAGAAATGCATCAGAAACATGTTAAACCAACTTAATCAAAGAGAATAAATATGTCATGCCAAGCATCCATACAGGTTGAGTCAATCATGCAAGATATTAACTGCAGAATGATATTTGCCATAATGAATTAGCAAGTTACAATTAAGAAGTACTTGCAATAAAACAAGAAATTAACAGAGATGCATAATTGCAGATTTATTTCTTAAAGCATCAATGCTGATCTCTAATTTATTTCTTTTTGAGAATTTTCAGATCTGTATGTATAATCTGTCATGAGCAAATCATTTGTGCTACTTCACAGCTAAGAATTAGTGTGTATAATTTTCAAATTTTTAAGCTTGAGAAGGTTTACCTGACAGCGAGAGTTGAAAAAAATCCCGGTGTCTTCTCATTTGAAGCAATAAAAAGAGTTCGTCCAGGTGGGACCCATTTTTCAATCCTATGGAATATAAATTCTGGACGGGTATCCCTGTCAAGATGAGGATGTAGGGTTCGAGAAACCCCAAATCTGTCATTCCTAGTTTTTATTTTATCCCCTCGACGAACATGGATGGAATCATAATCACCAAGAAGTGCCATAATCTATGCACATGAGATGAGATGAATTGCAGGTTAATCAAGTTCTGTTTTAGAGGAAACAGAAGCAGACAAATGGTGTGAAACAAGCAAAGAGAACCTAGCAATATCACATGATACAGACCTTATCCGCAGCATCCCTTAATCTATCTGCTGCCATTGTAGGAAGAAATGAATATGGCAATGCTATAGCACTACGGTTGTTTCGGTCTTTGCATTCCATGAACCTGAATGGCTATTATGATTAGAACCTAGAAAGAAATTTGCAAGATTCTAAAAATCTCGAAGACAAATTATATCATGACAAATAGCTACACTGAAAATAGCAAGTGCAAACTTTTTTCCTTTTTCTTTTTCCCAGAGTATAGCAGTCACGAGTCCTTTCCTTTTAATTTTTCTTTTTCCCCTCTAAATAGAGCAGTCACTTTCTATCCAGCATTGGCTTACTAGAACGGTCCAGATTCTCTAAACCACATGAAGAAAAACCAATCCTTTCATTACAGCCAGGCCAATTACTCCATTTCAAAAATTTAGAGAAAACATGTAAACAAATTTTGCACATCAAGAATAATATCTGTATTGATTGTGAAATTTAAAAATCAAAGCAGGTGAACTATCATTATTTACAATTCTTAAAACTATTATCCAAACTAACACACCCATCTTTCCTCCCACAATCACCTCTCCCCAATTTCACATAGCTCCCATTCATGCAGTTAACAGTCTTTGAGTCATTTGATGAGAATAAATATGAAAAAGGCAAAATTGCAGCTACATTTCATACCATGAAAGTGGGCTCGCTGTTCGATTAATGAGCAAGAGGTTTGAGTAGTGACTATTCTCTTTGAGATCAACTCGACTAATCCCTTCCACATGGGCCACTCCTCTAGCTCCCAACTTCATACTTGTTGATAATACCTGATACCAATCTTTTGAGTTGTCTAAGATTACAGGCACAGTTTCAGATATGAGATCCATATCATACAAAGAGTCCATGGAACAAGAACTTTCAGCCCACCTGCTAAATAGAAGGAAGTAAGTTCAGATCACAGAATTTTAGCTTTTTCTGATAGTTTAGCATTACATATGTATTCATTAAAAAATCGAAGCCAAACCCATTTATTGAATTAGAATCTTTCTTCTCATAAGAACTGGAAGACAAGCATAGGTAGTGTTGGATTTAGCACTCTAGATGCAACAGTTTAGCTCTGGCAATAACAACAGTCCACATAACAGTTCAATAAACTGACCTTTCCTCTGAATTTGAATTGTCAGAGTGATGAAGGATCCCCTTCTTATTGTGTATTGGATTGATACACATCCTTGAAGGCATCACAAAAGTTCTGCAACAAGATAATATGGAAATATAAGAAACATGCTAAAATAAACAATCTCAACTCTGCAGTGTTTAATTGCTAACCTTAACAACTAAAAAAACAACCAAACATTTGGTTTCAATAAATCATTGTTATTGACTCATTTAATTGCTACACACATGGAATCAATCCAGTCACAATTTCCTTTCATAATTCAACTTTTCAAAAAAAAAAAAAAAAACACATTTCAACTCAAACCAAAAGTTGTTAAAGAGTTAAATAATAATAACAGCAATTCAAGTTCCCTAAATCACAAACAGCTACATATGTAGATACCCAACAACACAGTTTCTTAACAAGAATCACACTTGATCCAAGATTCGCTCATTTCACTTAATCCAAGTTCAATGTCATTACACCTAAACCCCCCATAACTAAGCAAGTAACATACCAAATCAATTCAACAGAAAGAGAGTTTAAACCCAAATCCAATAAAACCCCACCAAAAAACATACCAAACCCAACAACATATTGACACAAAAAACATAACTTAAAAGAAAAAAAAAACATACCTATTCAAGAACATGGCTTCTTCTAGAGCACACCTAAGGCTAGACTCTTGATGACCCAAACCTTCACAAGAATCACAATGTTTACCAGGACAATCAATTCTATTACCCCAATACAAGTACTTTTCATGAATGGTATGTTGTCTTTTGGGTTTGTCTACAGAGTTCCTTGTGGATTTTGGAGATGAAAAGGAGAACCCATCTGTGGAATTTAGTGAAAAAAACAAGTATAACAATGCAATGGCTGAAATGCAGAGTATTAAAGTGAGAATTGGGGATCTGAGCTTTGATAAAGGTTTTGGCTTTAGTGGTTTGTTTATGGTTGCCATTGAAGGATTGAAGTAGCAGAGAGACAGAAAGATGTAGAAGGAGATTTGAGAGCTCTAGTGTGAAGAGTGCTCTTATTATTTGGCATCATGGCATGTGTAATTTTATTTTTTTAATTTTTTTAGCCTAGATCTTGCCAGGTCAGCCAGCATTGATGGATGTACAAAATGAGAATGTTTTTTTTTTTTTTAATTATTAGTGAATATGTAATAGGCAATTTAATTTGCTTTCTTCCCTGATAGTCAAATGATCTTTTTTTTAATTAAAATACTCAAATGATGAAAATTGAATACTAAAAAAATCAAATGAATTATCATCAGTTTTTTTAGACATAGATTTCATGGTAAGAATTCAAAAAATTAAAAGAAGTAATGATAATTTTTTTAATATTTGTTTTTTCTCAATATTAGAAAATGAAAGCATAAAAAATTTCTTTGATTTCTTATCTATCTCTTAAAGTTGTGAAGATATGATAAAAAAAAAAGATAAATAATTCAATTTGTTCTTTAATTATATCCTTTAACCAAGTTTTTCCATTTAAATTAACAAAATTATATTTTTTTTATTTAAATTCTTCCTTGAGATAATTGAGGACATGATAGAAGAATTTATCAAAATTACTCAGAAAATTTTAAGATATAAAAAGTTTTAAAGTTCGTCAAAAAATAGAATTTTTTTAAAATAAAGATTTAATTTTAAAAAAAAATCTAAAACTATATTCTTGAATAGTTCAATATTTTTTTTTATAATGAAAAATATATTTATTTCAATTTGGATAGAAAAATTTGTCAACAAGATATACTAGAGAATTTAATAAAATATAAGAAGACACAATTAAAAATATGAAGATATATTAAAAACTTGATCAATAATATATTTGTATAAATATTTCTACTAATAATAATAATCATTAAAGTGGTACCTGACTATTTTCATGAAACATTCTCACTCCAAATAAATAGACTTTAGATACAAGAAATCTAACATCAATACTCTTTTTTTCCCTTTGAGCTTATTTTTCTGATTTTTTAAACCGTTGGTTGTGAGGTGTAACTACTCTTCATCTAATATTTTTAATATAACTTGATTTCAATTTATATTTATAATAGACAGCATGCAATTTTTTTTTAAAAAAAATAAAAACTTTGTTTCAGTATTTCTATTCTTGGTTTTCGCTTGCTAGCTATAGTTATAAATCTTGGTTTTATTGATTTAAAATATGTTTTGGATTAATTTTTTTTTTTACCGAAATTACATAGTCGAAATTTGAAAAATTGAGTTCTTATTGTCTTGTAGGTCGACTAAATTGCAACTTAGATCATAACTCGACTCTTATAATTATAATGCTAGTTAATTTTTAAATTATTATAAATTAAATTAAGATGTTGTTTAGAATTACATTCCAAACGATGTATTTTATTTTACTTAAAATAATTTTTTAATGTTTTTGAATCATATAAAAAAATAATTTTTTTATATATATTTAATATTTTATTTAAATCATTGGAGCATAGACAGTAATTCTGGAAATTTACAAGAGAAAGAAATTCAGTTGAATTACAAGCTATTCGGGGTACAAGAGCTCTTGTTCAGACATTGGGTGAACGAATATCATTATTACAAGGGCAGTTCAATTGTCATCATGTCGAGTGCCAACCCACATGGCACCATCATAGAAAGTGAATCGAGCAGAAGCCAGTCCTGTTACATTAACTAGATTATCATTGAGTGAATGACAGGACGTCAAGAATCACGCCACGAAAATGTGTAATTCTACAGTTGTATACACAAATCTTTCCGCACCCCTTGTTTCTTGGTTGCTGGAGTTCATAGCGAAATCGTAACTGGATGGATTAATGGTTTAGCTTGGAGGTGAAAATGCAGTAAGAAGTGAAAACCATTAGAATCGAAGTTCATAGTTTCATAACTTCATGCAGATCACATGAAGGGTTTATTAGATAACTTAGTGAAATGGGTACACAAGGGATAAACCCAAAAACACAGAGCTCACTCGAGTTAAAAGCTGTCTGCTAACCCTAAATCCACTTTTCTGATCTTCCCTCATCTGTACAATCCTCTAATCCCAGTTGCACCGATCATAGAGAAAGTGGGAAGCATACTTAACATGAGATCATGTCGTGCATGGCTTCATCGGTAGCGGTACCCTTTGTTATGATTACGAGAACATGAGCCTGATTTGGGTTAAATTGGTCGTGCCATTTTAGTCCCCTCGTGACATTGTAGTTTCAAGGAGGACCAGGACAGTGGACAAAATAGTTTGTGTTGGTAGGATTCACTTCAAGCCTTCTGAAATATTCGTGACGAAACTCCATGGAGAAGCTTGACAAACCCCAAGAAGGTTAATTTACCATCAGAATGTCTCATCTCCTGAAAACAGCGAAGCAAATAATTTTAGTACTTGAATTCACTTAAAGAACAAAACAAGTCTCTAGATGGAGCAGACTTGCTTCATCATCTATGTTCCTCCTTTCCTCAGGGAAGGGACGATACTAGTAAGTAAAATAGACCTGGACCTGGACCTCCATTTTCCCTATGTTCTAAGTGAAAAACTGGATGATTAGAAACTTCAAATTTGAGTCTTTGCCACTGCTATCACCATGTTTAGTTTGTTGCAAGTAAAAGACCTGAATCAAAAAGGTCCTACAGGCGACAAAAATTAATTTGGACACCCACTCCAAAGCAAATATCAAGTACTTTGGCAGTCAAACCAGGACCTACTTACTGGTCAACCCAGTCTTGTACCATTTTGCATTCCCTATGGTACTTTTTCACCTAGAATTCAGCTCTACGACTAGAAGAACATTCCTATTGAATTTACTTCAGATATCTGTCAAATTGTAGAGAAATATGTCAGGAAAAAAGAGCATAAAGGTCTGTCAATGCAGGGGCAGAGCTAGGGTGGCAGGGGAACTGGCCCCTCCAAAGTTCAAGTAAGTCCCTCAAGTGTAATGGTTTCTTACAAAAAAGTCTTGGGACATTTTTTATACATATGGCTTCTTCAAAATATATAAAAGAAGTTACTTACTAGCCTCTCATATGCAGCTTCAAAATCCATCCATTACATATCTCAACGGCCTTTTCATTTTAGTATATTTAACCGTCCCCCACGTAGAATTCCTAGCTCTGCCACTGTGTGCAAACCCCCGAGTGTGTGTGTGTGTGTGTGTGTGTGTGTGTGTGAGAGAGAGAGAGAGAGCATACTGAGGCAAGCTCCTCGAACATAATGGGTCTGTTTCCATCTTTCTCAAACAATTCATAGGCACGCCTAACATTTTGCTCCCAACAATCCATTCCTTCTAGCTGATGCACACTTATGGCAACAGCAGAAAATTCTTCAAAATCCAATTTACTGTATTGAAGAGAACTAACCTGAAACACGCAAGAGTAGACAATTAACTAGAACTCTAAATCAATTCTGCTAGTAAATAAATCTGATAGAATGGTACAAACAATTAAGCAAAAAATAGGTAAGAAACCAGAACAGGCGTTAAGCATTACCATGTTAACATAATCGAGGACCCTGGAATCCTTCATGGCATCTGTAGAGTGCTTTATTACAGCCTGTTAATACCAACATCTTTCAGATTGACATGAGAAACACCAAAAAGCAACAAAAAAAAGAGAGTACGAAAGTTAATACTGAGAGCCAAAAGATGGAAGAGAAGGAGCTCACTGTTTTAAAGTTCTGCATAGAAATGAAGCCATTTTT
>Ga0307510_10001966_pt1 | contig 23139 bp, 20 predicted proteins | sample 12_EM_MG_FD_207224 | JGI IMG/M metagenome (GOLD analysis project Ga0307510, IMG submission 207224) | Populus trichocarpa ectomycorrhiza microbial communities from riparian zone in the Pacific Northwest, United States - 12_EM | ecosystem: Host-associated > Plants > Roots > Unclassified | place...
CGGTCGTCAGCCTGCTATTGGCGCTGTTGTCCTGATACTCGACACCCACAGCCAGCTTGGCATCGCCGCCGGGGAGCGCGAAAAGCGGACCGTCGGCGACCGTGCGGAAGATGAACAGCTGCTGGGTCGTATCCTGGGCATTCTCGTAATTGGTGATGTCGTTGATCACCGCGGCGCTTGCCGTAGCGACATTCGACGGATTGAGCGCACCCGAATTGATATAGCCCTGGGCCGCAATCGTGTTCACATCGGGAAAGCTCTGGAAGTTGGTCGAACGGCCGAAATGCAGGCTGTTGCGCATCTGCCAGTTGCCGCCAAGCTTGATCGTCAGCTCGGGTGTGACGCCCCAGGTCTCGAAACCGAGCCGCGTCGGCGTGTTCACATAGGCCGCATTGGGACCAAAGGAGAAGCCGGTACCGGCCGGAACCGCGGTTAAACTACCGACGGCCGCACCGGGAAACGCAGCGCCGACCAGGGCCCCGGTGTTGATCGGGCTGCCCGCCGAGGTAAATCCACGCGGATAGTCCACCAGCTCTGTATCGCGCTTCGTCCAATAGCCCGTAACGCGCAGGTCGATATTGTCGGCTACCTGCTGCGACAGCACGCCAAACACGTTTGTTCGCGTCTGGTGGGGAAGGTACGTCCGTGACGAAATCTGGTCGCAACCGGTGCCCAGCGCGAATGTGCCGGCACCAGGCGCTGCGGGATTGTTCGTGAAATTCGCAGCACCGGCGCCAAAGCGATACCAGCGAGTCTCGGTGGGCTGTGGGGTGTTGCACTGCGTATAGGGGGTGCTGGCGACGCCGGCGGCATTGTAGACTGTGCCGTTCGACCAGCTGGTCTGGCCGTTGACGATACCGTCACGATCGGAGTGGCCTGCGGAAATATAGGCATTACCGCTCGACCAGCTATGACCGGCGGTGATCGACCCGTCCCACTGGGAGAAACCCTTGATCGTCGTGCCGAAACCAAAATTGCCATCAACCTTGATCCCGTCGAACTTCCGCATCGTGCGGAAGTTGAGAACGCCGGTGACGGCATCCGCGCCGTAAAGCGACGAACCGCCATCGGTCACCGCGTCCACGCCCTCGATGACGGCGGCCGGGATGATATCGACATCGACCGAAGCCTGGTTAACGCCAACCGGCGTCAAGCGCATACCGTCCATGAGGACCAGGGTGAGCGCACCAGATGTCGTGTTGGCCGAGGGAAGGTTGCGCAGATTCGGGCGGTTGACCGAAATGCCGGCCGAGACACCGCGCGGATCGCCTTCGAAACGACCGTTGAACGAACTCGCAATTTGCGGGATCAGGCCGAGAAGTTCGTTCGTCGACGTCGCACCCTGAGCGGTGATCGCCTTTGAATCGACGCTAATGGTCTGCGAGCCGACCGCGGTCGTACCACGGATCAGCGTGCCGACGACGACGACGTCGCTACCTTCTGCGGCGGGCTCTGCCGGAGCCGTCGGGACAGGGGCGGCCTGCGCCAGCGCCTGCATCGGTGCGGCGAGCGCGATGAGGCTAACGCCCATCAGTGCATTCTTCGAAAGTGCTTTCACGATGACATCCTCCCCAGATCGCGCCTCGCACGTCACCGCTTTGTGCGCCAACATTACGAAACACTCAGATTTAACTTGCTCCAGTGACCTCGACGGCGGGCAAACTGGGCTGACCACGATCGCCGACGCCACATATCGCCACTTCGCGTGAAGCAGTTCTACATGTCGGCATCAGCGAATTGGGCCGCCCTTTCCCGCTCGGAATTTCACCCGTCGAGGAAGCGCCCACATCTGCCGCACGCCACACCGCGCAGATGCAGGTGTGTGGTGCATTGATACGATGCGACAGACCCTTCAGGAGTGTCCTTCCCGCTTCAGCTACTGAGGTCGATCTGCAAAACTAATCGACAATGGTGTTCATTGACGATGAGGAGCGATCGGGCAACGCAATATCGACGCGCACGCCCGATATCGCCGCTCATATCGCCGCGGCGATTGGACCCTGCCAAGATGGCCGACCGTCTGTTGCGATCAAGGCGGCCCGAAGCGGAACACCGTCAGCTTGTTGCCGTCGAGATCGCGGAAATAGGCACCATAATAGCCGTTCGGGTCTTCACCGCGAACGCCGGGGGCGCCCTCGTCCTTGCCGCCCAGTTCGATCGCTCTGGCATGGATGGCGTCGACGTCGGCACGGGTCGTCGCCATGAAACCGGCTTGCGTGCCGTTACCAACCGTCGCCTCACCCTCGAACGGCAGGCCGATCAACAGCATGGCACCGTCCGCGCCCTTATAGGCGATCATGTTGGGCCGGTCATACGCCAGGCGCGCACCGACCATCGCGGCGATCGGATCGTAGAAGCTACGCGCGCGCGCCACATCGCGCGTTCCAAACCTTGCCACCGTCAACATCACCCATCTCCCACTTGGTTCAACAATGCTTCGGCGGCGGCAACCGCCGGACGCAGCCGGTCGATCGGTGCTTCGCCCGCGGCAGCGCGCGCGAACATCGGCACTTCGAGCCCGATCGCGATGCCCGGCGGCAAGGCCGCGACGAGGGCGGCAAGCGGCAACGCGCCGTCGCCGGGCGCACGCCGCTCGAAACTTGCCTCGCGCATATAATCGGGTATCTCCGCGACGAGCGGGACATCGCAGAGCTGGGCGTAGCCGATCAAGCTCGGGTCCATGGCCGCGAGCTGTGCCGCATCGCCGCCCGAGCGATACAAATGCATCGCATCGACCAGCACGCGGAAATTGGGCCGGGCGATCTCCCGCACCAGCGCGACGGCCTGATTAAGCGTCGCGACCGCGAGGCCGGGCGCGAATTCGATCGTCACCTGCAGGCCCCGCGCCGCCGCGAGCTCAACCAGGATTCCGATCTGGTCGGTGGAGCGTGCGATATCGGGCTCCATCCCCACGGCGCCCAGACACTGCGCGCCGAGTTCGGCCATCAGGTCCACATCGCCCGCGCGGTCGCGCATATCGACACCCGGGCGCACGCCAAAGCCCTCCCCCAGCGATATCGTCACATCCCGGTCGCGCATCGCGGCGATCATCTCGCGGCGCAGCGCGGGATCGTCTTTCAGAGTCCAGCTTGCATAGCCATGGGGGTTGAACGGCACCTGCGTCAGCCCGGTCGAAATATGGCCGCATCCGAGGTCGGCGGCGAGCTTCACATGCGAGACCGGATCGAGGCCGAAGACGCTGAGGAGTTCGATACCGAGGCGGTCTATCCGCATCATCACAACCTGCGGGGATCGATGACGGTCCGCACCGGCGCGCCCGGACCGGACATCCCGTCCAGCGCCAGGCTGACGCCCGACAGTCCGATGCGCGCGCCGACCCACGGCGCGATGTCGATCTTACCGCTGGCGATCGAGCGTAGCGCGAGTTCCATGTCCTGCTGCTCCTCGCCGCCGGCAAAGTGAACGGTCAGCCGCTTGTTCTGGGCGGCGAAGACATAGAGTTGCTCGGGCGCCATGCAGTAGCCCCCCATCACGATCCGCGCGCCGAAGCCGACGGATTCGATGATCTGCTGCATCAGGCCGGGCAGCCCGACGCACTCATAGACCAGATTCACCTGCCGCCCGCCGAGATCGGAGATCGGGGCGTAGGGCGACAGCTCGCGTGGATCGACCGCAATGTCCGCGCCCATGCGCAGCGCCATCTCGCGGCGGGCCGCGTGGAAATCCGCGGCTACGATTGGCGCGATGCCGGACAGTTTCAGCCCGGCAATCACGCCGAGCCCGATCGCGCCGCATCCGACGACAAGCACGACATCTTCCTTCGTCGGCATGCCACGCCGGGCGTGTTCGAGGCCGACCGCGAGCGGCTCGGTCATGGCGGCGAGATCGTCGTCGAGATCCGACGGCACTTCCATGATGCTGGCTTCGTCGAGCAGCATATATTCGCCCCACCCGCCCGGGCATTCATGGCTGAACCCGATGACGGCATGGCGCCCTGCCTGGCGCATGACGGGGACCGACGTCACCTTGCGCCCCGGCTTGATCGGGCGCTGGCTGCCCGGCCCATAATCGATCACCTCGCCGACATATTCGTGACCAGGCACGAACGGGCGCGCCATATCGAGGCTCGCATAAGCGCCGCCGAACTTGCGCGACAGATCGATGACGTGCTGCCCGCTGTGCAGGAAATGCTGTTCCGATGCGCACATCCCGCAGCTGTGGGTGCGGACCAGCACCTGTCCTGTGTCCGGCACGGGATCGGGGATTTCCCCGACCTGCACCTTGCCGTGCTGGATATAGGCGGCCTTCATGTCATTCGACCCTTCGCGCCACGTCTTGCAATACGGCGTAAGAGGGATCGCCCGGATCGCGGCGACCGGCAGTGACGCTGCTCAGCGGCGTGACGGGGCGGATATCGTCGAAGTCGCGGATCGTGATGCGGTGGTCGATCCCCCAGCACCCGTCCCGTTTCGACCAGCGATCAATATAGCGGCCGCGGACAGTGATCTCGTGCATCTGACCATCGCGCATGATGCGCAGCGCGGCGATGTGATAGGATTCGCTCGCCGCCCGATCGCCGTCCAGCTCGAGGATAATGTTGGTCACCTGATGCGACTGACCCAGCGTCTGGCGATGCTGGCCGATGACGAAGTCGATGAAGCCGCGGCCGCTGCCCTGGTACACGCTTTCGCCGTAATCGGCGGTGCCATCGGTATGCCAGACGGCGTAGCCCAATTCATGATCCAGCCGGTCGACCGCACGGCAATAACGGTAGATCAGATCTGTGATGGCTTGCCGGTCGGCGGTCTGGTCATCTTTTGCCATAGATTGCCCGACTCGCTGCAGCGATCATCTCGACCCGCGCGCGGCGCTGCGCCGCCGATTGCGGCAGCCGCCCGAGATCGTCGTCCTCCTGCCCCCAATTCTGCACGGGCCCATGTGGCAGGCGGGCCAGCCCCAGCTCGGCCACCGCGTCCGGCGCGGCCAGACCGTCGGGAATCGGCACGCCCTTCTCGCCGAGAAAGCGGCGCAGCTCCGGCGTGTCGGTGCGACCAAGCGAGAGATACAGCACGTCCACGCCGTGCGGTCTCAGCTCGGACCACAGCCCTTCGGCCAGGCACAGGTCGAACGCCTTGGTACCGGCATAGACCGCCATATTGTTCGCGCCGCCATAGCAGGCCCCGGACCCGACCAGCAGCAGCCCGCCCCGCCCGCGGTCGCGCATCAGGCCGGCGAAATGGTGGCAGCAGCGCATCGTCGTCGTGACGTTGCGCGCGATCAGGTCCGCCCATGTCTCCGCCGGACAGTCGAGAAACGGTACGCCGGCGGGGTCGCCGCCCGCATTGGCGACGAACAGGCCAATCTCACGATCTGCCACTGCCGCTACGATCAGGTCGCAGGCATCGGGCTTGGCCAGATCGATCGTCGCGGTGATGCACTCGACCCCCAATTTCCCGCGCAGTTCGTCGGCCAGCGCGACAAGCGGGGCCTCGCGCCGCGCGATCAGGATGCAGTTGAGTCCCGCCGCCGCCAACTGTCGCGCAAGCGCCTGGCCCGTACCTTCCGACGCGCCGGCGACGATCGCCCAGGGGCCGTAGCGCGCGAGCAGGCTCACCGTCCGCCCATGCCCGCCCAGCGGTCCGGCACCATCCAGACATATTCCGTATAATGGCCCAGCCACGGTCGCGTATCGGTATAGGCGAATTGCAGCAGGCCCGGCGTGCCGCCCTTCAGCACGATCGGGAAGGGCTGCGCGGCGATCTGTGCCATCGCCGCGTCCCAGTCATCGACGCGGTGACAGACGTGATGAAAGGCGAGCCCATCGTCCACGGGCAGCGCGTCGCGGTAGATCGCGAGCACGTCGCCTTCCTTGGGCTGGATCAGCTCGTAATTCAGATCCTCGACCCACACGAAGGCGAGCTTCTGAACGCCCGTCCCCTCGCCTTGCGGCGTCCACACCTGGACCGGGGTTTCGATCTCCATGACCGTGCGCACATCGGCATGGCGTCGGAAACTCGCCACCGCCTTGTCGACGTCCCGCGTGACATAGGCGTTCTGGTAATGCCGGCCGATGCTCATGGCTCAGCCCTCCCGCGCCACGTCATATTGCGACAGATAGCGCTCGAAGCGCGGCGTCAGCGTCTCGACCGACAGCCCGTACTGATCGAGCGCATATTCATGCTTGCCGAATTTCCCCTGCGGGTTCTCGTCGAGCCAGGTCTGCATCGCCGCTTCCGCCTCCGGCGTCAGCGTGTCGCCGAGATCGGTATAGAGCTTGCGAATGGAGCCCATCGGATCGCGCGTGACATCGGCATAATGCACATCGACGATGCGGTCGTGGCCGAGGGCTTCACGGCTATCCATGATGCGGTCGAGATGCAGCTGCGCCTGGTAGGAGCAATCCTCGCCGAGCCATGCGTAATCGATCTTCCCGGTATAGCCCATGTGCGCCATCGACAGGATCGAGCAGAACGAACTGGTCGCGGTGAACGGGTCGCGGTGCGCCCAGACCAGCCGCGCGTCGGGATAGGTTTCGAGCAGCGTATCGAGCCACAGGCCGTGGCTCGGCATCTTGAGATTCCAGGCGCCCGGGGCATCTGCCTGAAGGAGCTGCAGGAAGCGCTTGTGATAGCGGTATGTCGAGCTCATGTCCGTTTGGAACAGCCAGTCGCGATATGCCTCCAACTTGCCGCGACACTCCAGCGCCAGGCCCTTGAAGTCGTGGATCATGAAGAACATGCATTCGTTGGGATAGACCGCCGAATTGCGATAATATTTGCCCATGTCCGGGCGCGCGGCGAGCATCGCCTTTTCCTGTTCCAGCTTGGCGATCGCGCGCGGATCGGTCTTCAACGTCGCGGTCGTCGGCGGCGGCACCGGCTGTTCGATCTCCCAGGTCAGCGCCGAGCGCCGCGCCGGATCGCAAGCGAGCAGGTTGCTGAGCAAGGTCGTGCCGGTGCGCGGCATGCCGAACACGAACAGCGGCCGCTCGACCGGACGATCGAGCAGTTCGGGGCGATTGGCGAGATAATCGGTCGTTTTCAGCCGATCGACCAGGGACTGGGTTAGCCCGCCGCGCATGCGCTCGATCAGCGGCTCGGGATGGTCGCTGGCATTATAGTCGGCAAGCAGGACATCGAGGCCCTCGCGCCAGGAATTGGAATCGAACCGGTCGAGCCCGGTCGTGGTCATGGCCTGTTCGATCAGTGCGTCGGCAACGAGCATCTGGCTCACAGCATTCTCTCCCAATGTCGTATTTTGTCGTCATCATGCGGAGCACGGATGCCGTCGCCAATCCGCTTGGATGTCGCTGGATAGCCGATCTATCGAAATCCGGCCACGAAGCCGATGCGCCATTCTGCGCGGCATCGCACCCGCGATGCCGGCCGCACGCGCGATTGTCGCTCGCCTGTTTCAGACCGAAGATGACGGCATAAATCGGGAGAAGATCGATGACGCATCGCGTCGCCGTGGTGACCGGCGCAAGTTCCGGTATCGGCAAGGAAACGGCCAAGGCGCTTGCCGCGCAGGGCTGGCATGTCTTCGCGCTCGGCCGCGATCCGTCGCGCACCGCCGCCGCCGAAGCCGAGATCCGCGCTGTCGCGACCGGCAAGGTCGACATGATCCGCGCCGACCTGTCGTTGATCGCGGAAGCCGAACGCGCCGCCGACGAGATCGCCGCGCTCACCCCGCGCATCGATATATTGGTCAACAACGCTGGCGGCATGGCGAGCCGCAAGGTGATGACCAGCGAGGGGCTGGAACAGAATTTCGCCGGCAACCATCTCGGCCCGTTCGTGCTGACCAATCGCCTGTTGCCGCTGCTGCGCGCCGCCGCAGCGGACGCGCCGGCCGGCAGCGTGCGGATCATCAACACCTCGTCCGACGGCAGCGAGATGATCCCCGGCCTTCATTGGGACGACCTGCAACTGCTCGACGATTTCATCGCCGGCCGCGCTTATTGCCAGGGCAAACTCGCCAATGTGATGCACATGCGCGCGCTTAGTCAGCGTCTCGCCGAGGGCGGCATCGTGGTCCATGCGCAGCACCCCGGCACGGTCGACTCGAATTTCATCACCCATACCGACGCAGCGACGCAGGCGCATATCCGCACACGCGAAGCGATCAGCTCGCAAGCTGCTGGCGACGCTCTTGTCTGGCTCGCCATCGCGGATCAGCCGGGGCAATCGAGCGGAAACTACTATCATCAACGCAAGGTCATGCCGCCCAACCCGGCGGCGCTGGATGACGAGCAGGTAGAGCGCCTGTGGCGCGAGAGCGAGCGGCTCGTGGCATCGGCAAGGGCGTGACCGGCGCGCCACGCATCGCGCCGCTCGAGGCGCACGAAATCTCCGACGAGCTGGCGGGATTGCTCGCCAGCATGATCGCAATCAACGCGGTGGTCGGATCGCGCGAAGCCGAAACGCTGACCGAGCTCCAGGCGGCCGACCTGCACGACGAAGCCGCGCCCGACATGCGCGCCATGCTGGGCAATTTGCCAGAGATCATGCGCACCATGTTGCGGCATCCGGCGTTGTTCACCCAATTGGCCAATACCGGGCTGCAATTGCTGGGGCACGGCGCACTGCCAGGTCGGGATCGCGAACTCGCCATCCTGCGCATCGGCTGGCTATGCCGCGCGCCTTATGAATGGGGCGAACATGTCCTGATTGCGAAGAAATATGGTGTCACCAGCGTGGAAATCGAAGCGATCACCACGGGCTCGACGGCGCCCGGCTGGAGCGAACATGATCGCGCCATCCTGCGCGCCGCCGAAGAATTACACGCCGACGCGACGATCTCCGACGCCACCTGGGCGACACTCGCCGCGCGCTACGACGACCGGCAGTTGATCGAACTGCCCGTCGTGATCGGCCAGTATCAGGCGGTGGCCTATTATCAGAATGCGCTGCGCATAAGCCTGCATCACGACAATCCGGGACTGAGCGCCCGCTAGGGCTGGGCGTGGCCCGATTCAAACTGTCGGCGAACATGGGCATGCTGGAGTTGGGCGATGCGCTCTCCGGCGCGGGCACCCTGCTCTTTCTCACTGTGAATAATGCATGATGGCCGGCGCGCCGCTGTCCGCGGAACAGCGCGCCAACCGGCTTTTCTCTGTTCCGACCGCTCCGCGCTCTGTTACGCGATGTTCCGGCTTTGTTATGGTCTCTGTTCTCGTCTCTGTTTTCGAATAACAGAGGGCGTTTGATAAACGCCTGATATACGGCGATAATTATCGCCTTGGTTAGGCCGGAACAGCAATCAAAAAAATACCTCGTTCAAAACAGAGAAAACAGAAGAAATCGGCGAGGTCAGTTCGCTGCGCGGAGATAGCGTTGCCGAAAGCGCAGCGGCGTGATCCCCGTCGCCCGTCCGAACGCGTAGGAAAAGCTCGATGGCGAGGCAAAGCCCAGGCCAAAGGCGATCGACTTGATGCTGTCCTCGGTCGCCAGTGCCCGCTTGGCCATCTCGATCCGCGTCTGTGCGATATGGTCGCCGATCGTACACCCCCGGCTGGAGCGAAAGCCGCGCGTCAGCTGGCGGATCGAGACGCTGCACAGGCCCGCCAGTTCATCGAGCGATGGCGGCGGACCGCCGCGATGCAGCCGCTCGTCGATCAGCCGCAGCCGCCAGGAGGCCAGCCCGCCGGTGATCGGCCCTTCGGAAATCGCCTCAAGGTAGCGCGCCAGCTCGATCGCCAGTTGCCCGGCGATCATCGCGGCCAGATCGGCGCTGCCGGTGCCGCCATGCCGCGCTTCCTCGGCCAGCCGCGACAGGCAGGAGCGGATATAGGGATGGACGATGTCGAGCCCGCCCTCCAGGCGCCGATCGGTCCACTCCAGCCGATGTGTCAGCCAGCGATCGACCGCGTCGGCATGGATCTCGCAGGCGATAGACGCCTGGTTCTCGCCCGCCTCGGTGCGGACGTGCAGCGCTTCGCCGGGCGGCACCAGGAAGATCTCGCCTAGCCGTTCGAACCGGTGCGGCCCCCAGCGTTCCGAATAGCAACCGCGCGCCTGTTCGGGCCGCGGCGTCAGGCACAGGTCGAGCCAATAATGCGCGCCGCGCCGGAAGATGTGGTTGGTCGGCCGATCGTTGGCGAAGCGCATGATGCGCGCGACGCCGTGCGGGATCGGCAATTCCGCCTCGAACACCGTTTTGGTGTATGTGTCCTCCATCGACCGCTCCCGCGCCATGTCGCTGCATGTCGCCCTTTGGCCATATGCCGATAAAATGGCCCGTGGTCGATAGGCAGGTCGATTGCCGGCGGGCGCGCTCTGCCTCCACATTCACCCCATCGATCGATCCGAACCAACCGGGCGACCAGGAGGATGTGAATGGCGAACGCTCTTTTCGATTGCACCGGCAAGGTGACCTTGGTCACCGGCGGCAATGGCGGCATCGGCCTCGGCTTCGCGCTGGGCGTCGCCAGGATGGGTGGCGACATCGCGATCTGGGCACGCAACGCTGACAAGAATGCCGAGGCCAAGGCGCAGCTCGAAGCGGCCGGCGCCGGGCGGGTCGAAACCTATCAGGTCGATGTGTCTTCCGAGGAAGCGATCATCGCCGGCTATGCGGCATTGCTCGCCGATTTCGGTCGGATCGATTGCGTGTTCGCCAATTCGGGCCGGGCGTCCAAATCGCGTTCGGTGCTGACGCTGGACTCCGCCGAGTGGCACGATCTGCTTGCGGTCAATCTGCACGGCGCGTTCTTCACGTTGCGCGAAGGCGCCAAGGCGATGGTTGCTCGCGCCGAGGCCGGCGAGCCCGGCGGCAGCCTGGTCTATTGCGGCAGCCTGTCGATGTTCCACGGCATCCCCGGCATCAACAATTACGCCGCCTCAAAGGGCGGCATGGGGGCGGCGGTGCGCGGCATGGCGGCGGAACTCGGCAAATATGAGATTCGCGCCAACACCATCGCACCGGGCTACACCAAGACCGGCATCGGCAGCGACGCCGAGCGGAGCCCGGAGATGCAGGCGCGCATTGCCGCGGTCGACGCGCATTTCTCCGCCAAGACACCGATCCGCCGCCCCGGCACGATCGCGGATTTCGAGGGGATCGGTGCCTATCTCGCCAGCGATGCGTCGCGCTTCCACAGCGGCGATACGATCGTCATCGACGGCGGCAGCGCCATCTATCCTCCCTATGCCTTTTGACGCCGGAGAGCTGAAATGCGCCGCCTGACCATCCATGACATCAATGACGTCCGGCTCGATCCCTATGAGCGCCCCGCCGCCGGCGCGAACGACGTCGTCGTCAGGATGAAGGCGTGCGGCATCTGCGGCAGCGATCTTTCCTATATCAAGAATGGCGGCATCCCCACGCCCGGCACACGCACCGCTTTGGGCCATGAAGGCGCGGGCGAAATCCTCGAAGTCGGCAGCGACGTCGAAGGCCTGCATGTCGGCCAGAAGGTGATCGTCAACCCGATGAACACGCCGAGCTTTATCGGCAGCGGCGGCCCCGAAGGCGCGTTCACCGAGGAGCTGCTGGTCCGCGACGGGCGCCTCAACGACAGCCTGCTGCCGATCCCCGAGGGCATCTCCTATGACGTCGCGGCAATGTGCGAACCGCTCGCGGTCGCGCTCCACGGCGTCAATCGCGCTGAGGCCAAGGTCGGCGACAAGCTCGTGATCTTCGGCTGCGGCCCGATTGGTCTCGGCATGGTGATGTGGGCGGTCGATCGCGGGTGCGACGTCGTCGCGGTGGATCTGGCCGAAGAGCGGCTGGAGCGCGCCAGGGCGCTTGGGGCTCGTACGATCAATCCCGCAACCGAGGATCTGGCCGCACAGGTCAAGGCGCTGCACGGCGCGGAAATGTATTTCGGCCGCGAACGCGCATCGACCGACGCCTATATCGATGCCGCCGGCGCGCCCTCGATCCTCGGCGACGTTGTGCGCATGGCCAAGCGCCATGCGCGTCACGTCATCACTGCCGCCTATCTCAAGCCGATCGAACTGCCCGCCGGACCGATGCTGACCAGCGAGATGACGATCACCACCGCGGTCGGTTACCCGACCGAGTTTCCCGACGTCATTGCCGCCATGCCGCGGCTGCGCGAGAAGATCGCCACGCTGATCAGCCACACGCTGCCGTTCGGCGAGGTGCTCGACGGCCTGAAGATCGCCGCCACACCGCAATCGGCCAAGGTCATGATCCGCTTCGAGGGAACCGAGGCATGAGCGACAACAAGCAAACCCCGCTCGGCGCGCTGGTCACGGCGGGCGCAGGCCAGACCGAGGCCGAGGCAATCACCGACACCATCTTCATGGTGAAGGACATCTCCAACGCCTATCTCGTCACCACCGCGGATGGCGACTTGCTGATCAACACCGGCTTCATCGGCAACGGCCAGCGCAACAAGGACCTGTTCGCGCCGCACCGCACGGGCCCACTCAAGCGCATCATCCTGACGCAGAGCCATGCCGACCATTATGGCGCGCTGCCCGAACAACGCGAGGACGGCACGCAGGTCATCGCCGGCGCAGGCTTCACCGAGACAGCCGAATATTTCGACAAGCTCGCGCCCTTCCTCGCACGGCGTTCGGGCAAATTATGGGCCTCGATGACACGTCGCAACGGCCCGCCGCCCGTGCCGCCCAAGATCGTCCCCGACATCGAGGTGTCGGACAGGCTGGCCTTCGAGCAGGGCGGCCGGAAGTTCGAGGTGGTCAAGACACCGGGCGGCGAGACATTGTGCGCGGTGTTCGTCTGGATGCCGGAGGAACGCACGATCTTCACCGGCAACCTGTTCGGCCCGGTGTGGCGCGCGATGCCCAACCTCGTCACGATCCGCGGCGATCGCCCGCGCCTCGTGCGCGCCTATCTCGCCTCGCTGGAGGAAGTGCGCGCGCTCGAGCCGGAGCTGGTCATCACCGGTCATGGCGAGCCGGTCCGCGGGGCGGCGACAATCCGCGCCGATCTCGACGCGATGCGCGCGGCCGTCACGCATATCGAGCGCGAGACGATCGCGGGGATGAACGCAGGCAGGACGGTCCACGAACTGATGCGCGAGATCACCTTGCCGGGCGACGGCCAGATCGGCGAGTTCCACGGCAAGACGTCGTGGGTCGTGCGCGCGATCTGGGAAGAGAATGCCGGGTGGTTCCATTATGCCGACGGCACCGCCGAACTGTTCGCCTCGCCGCGCTCGTCGGTCGATGCCGACCTTGCCGAACTCGCCGGGAGCGCCGCGCTGACCGACCGCGCGCGGGCGCATGTCGCTGCGGGCAAGCCGCTGGAGGCGTTGCATCTGGTCGACATTGCACTTTCCGCTACGCCGGCCGACGCCGACGCGCTTACGGTACGCAAGGCTGCGCTCGAAGCGCTTGCGGCGGCGAGTTCGGGAAAGAACCTCAGCGAGACGATGTGGCTGAAGGCCGAAATCGCCGATGCGGACGCGAAACTGGCGGCGGGATAGCTAGGCATTCCCGCCTCCAAAAATGCATTGATTGCCGGGACCTCCCGGCTCGGGGCAAGCGGCCTCGCGGAGACTTAGACGATGACCAGGACACTAACCCATCTGGAACGCCTGGAAGCCGAGGCGATCCACATCATGCGTGAGGTCGTCGCCGAGGCCGACAAGCCGGTGATGCTCTATTCGGTCGGCAAGGATTCGGCCGTGATGCTGCATCTGGCGCGCAAGGCTTTCTACCCCTCGCCCCCGCCTTTCCCGCTGCTGCATGTCGACACCACCTGGAAGTTCCAGGAGATGTACAAGCTGCGCGATCGCATGGCGACGGAGAGCGGCATGGAGCTGCTGGTCTATCACAACCAGGAAGCGATGGACCGCGGCATCAACCCGTTCGATCACGGCGCGCTCCACACCGACATGTGGAAGACCGAAGGTCTGAAGCAGGCGCTCGACAAATATGGCTTCGACGCAGCCTTTGGCGGCGCGCGGCGTGACGAAGAGAAAAGCCGCGCCAAGGAGCGCATCTTCTCCTTCCGCACGGCGAGCCATGGCTGGGACCCGAAGAACCAGCGCCCGGAATTGTGGAACCTCTACAACGCCCGCAAGAACAAGGGCGAGAGCATCCGCGTGTTTCCCATCTCGAACTGGACCGAGCTCGACGTGTGGCAGTACATCCAGCTCAACGACGTGCCGATCGTGCCGCTCTATTTCGCCGGCAAGCGCCCGACGGTGGAGCGCGACGGCATGCTGTTGATGGTCGATGACGACCGCTTCCCGCTCAAGCCCGGCGAAGTGCCGGTCGAACGCTCGATCCGCTTCCGCACCCTTGGCTGCTATCCGCTGACCGGCGCGGTCGAGAGCACCGCCTCGACCCTGTCCGAGATCATCCAGGAAACGCTGCTGACCACCACCAGCGAGCGCCAGGGCCGCGCGATCGACAAGGATGCCGGCGGCGCCGGCATGGAAAAGAAGAAGCAGGAAGGGTATTTCTGATGGCCACGACTGCAGAAGAATCGGTCTACCAGACCGAGGCGCTGATCGCCGAGGACATCGACGCCTATCTCGACCAGCACCAGCACAAGACGATGCTGCGCTTCATCACCTGCGGCAGCGTCGATGATGGCAAGTCGACGCTGATCGGGCGGCTGCTGTACGATTCGAAGATGATCTTCGAGGACCAGCTCGCCGCACTCGAGGCAGACAGCAAGCGCGTCGGTACGCAGGGGCAGGAGATCGATTTCGCGCTGCTGGTCGACGGCCTCGCCGCCGAGCGCGAGCAGGGCATCACGATCGACGTCGCCTATCGCTTCTTCTCGACCGAGAAACGCAAGTTCATCGTCGCCGACACGCCGGGTCACGAACAGTACACCCGCAACATGGTGACCGGCGCCTCGACCGCCGACCTCGCCGTGATCCTGATCGATGCGCGCAAGGGCGTGTTGACGCAGACCCGGCGTCATTCCTATCTCGCGCACCTTATCGGCATCAAGAACCTGGTGCTGGCGATCAACAAGATGGACCTGACCGGTTATGATCAGGCTCGCTACGAGGCGATCCTCGCCGACTATACCGCCTTTGCCGAGAGCATCGGCATCACCGCCTTCACGCCGATGCCGATCTCGGGCTTCAAGGGCGACAACATCTCGCTCAAGTCGGAGAACATGCCGTGGTATGACGGCCCGACGTTGATGGAGCATCTCGAAAGCGTCGAGGTCGGCGTGGATGAGGATCAGGCCAAGCCGTTCCGCATGGGCGTGCAATGGGTCAATCGTCCCAATCTCGATTTCCGCGGCTTTTCCGGCCAGATCGCCAGCGGCACGGTCAAGCCCGGCGACGCGATCCGCGTGCTGCCGGGCGGCAAGACATCGACCATCAGCCGCATCACGACGCTTGGCGGCGATCTGGACGAAGCGGTTGCCGGTCAGTCCGTCACGCTCTCCTTCGCCGACGAGATCGACTGCTCGCGCGGCAACGTCATTGCCTCCGCCGACGCCCCGCCCGAAACGGCCGACCAGTTCGAGGCAACGATCGTGTGGATGGACGATGCACCGCTCACCGCAGGCCGGGCCTATTGGCTGAAGCTCGGCACGCAGATGGTATCTGCGACGGTCCATGAGCCGAAATATCAGGTCAACGTCAACACGATGGAGCATCTCGCGGCGAAGACGCTGGAGCTCAATGCCATCGGCGTGGCCGAGGTAACGACCGACCGCGCGATCGTGTTCGAATCCTATGCCGACAACCACACGCTCGGCGGCTTCATCCTGATCGACAAGATCACCAACGCCACGGTCGCAGCCGGGATGCTACACTTCAGCCTGCGGCGCGCGCAGAATGTCCACTGGCAGGCGACTGATATCGGGCGCCAAGCGCATGCCGATCTGAAGAACCAGAAGGCACGCGTGCTGTGGTTCACCGGCCTGTCGGGATCGGGCAAATCCACCATCGCCAACGAGGTCGAGAAGTCGCTCAACCTGATGAACCGCCACACCTTCCTGCTCGACGGCGACAATATCCGGCACGGATTGAACAAGGATCTCGGCTTCACCGAAGCCGACCGGATCGAGAATATCCGCCGCGTCGGCGAGGTCGCCAAGCTGATGGCGGATGCCGGGCTGATCGTGCTGACGGCATTCATCTCGCCATTCCGCGCCGAGCGCGACATGGTGCGGTCGATGCTGCCGGAGGGCGAGTTCATCGAGATCTTCGTCGATACGCCGCTGGAAGTCGCCGAGGCGCGCGACGTCAAGGGCCTCTACAAAAAGGCACGGGCCGGTGCGCTGAAGAACTTCACCGGTATCGACAGCCCCTATGAGACGCCACTCAACGCCGACATCCGCGTCAACACGGTCGAAATGACACCGGCCGAGGCAGCCGAATATATCGTCCGCCAGATCATGCCGCTGAAATGATGGCCACCATGACCGACGTCGATCTCGCCGCGCATCTGGCCGAAACGGCCGGCAAGCTGTTGCTCGCCGTGCGTGAGGCGGGGGTGTTCTCCGACAAGTCGCTGGGCAAGGCGGGCGACCAGACCGCCAACCAGTTCCTCGTCCACGCCATCCGCGAGCAGCGTCCCGATGACGGCCTGTTGTCGGAGGAAATGAAATGCGACGGCTCGCGGCTCGGGCATAGCCGTGTGTGGATCATCGATCCGGTCGACGGGACGCGCGAATATGGCGAGGGCCGGCCCGATTGGGCAGTGCATGTCGGCCTCGCCATCGACGGCGTGGCGACGATCGGCGCGGTGGCGCTGCCGGGGCTTGGGGTCACGCTGACCTCGGACGCGCCCGCCGCTCTACCCCCGGCGCAGGATCCGCCGCGGATGCTGGTCAGCCGCACGCGTCCGGCGCGCGAGGCGGTCGCAGTGGCCAAGGCGCTGGGCGGCGAGCTCGTTGCGATGGGCTCGGCCGGGGCCAAGGCGATGGCGGTGGTGCGCGGTGAGGCGGAGATCTACCTCCACACCGGCGGCCAATATGAATGGGATAGCTGCGCACCCGTTGCCGTGGCCCGGGCGGCCGGCCTGCACGTCAGCCGCGTCGATGGGTCACCGCTGCGCTACAATGCAGAGGACACCTATCTGCCCGACCTGTTGATCTGCCGCGTCGAACTGGCTGAACGCGTGCTGGAACTGGTGCGAACCCTGCCCCCCGCGGCGGACTGAACGTCAGGTCGTCGTGACGTCCGCCAGCAGCCAGGCCAGTGCGTCCTTCTCATTGGTGAAATAGCCCGTCGCGTCCTTCGGGGCCATGCGCTGCGACTGCAGCTTGGCAATCGCCGAATGGATGATGATCGCGCTGCGATCGCCCGCTTGCGTCTTTGATTCAGCCAGGGCCGAGAAGGCCGCCGCGGTTTCCTGCGTATGCACCGCGGTCTCGCTGGCATCGACCAGGATCAGGCAACGTCCATGCAGCGCGCGCGCCCGCGCCTGAAGCGCCACCGCCTTCTGCGCGAACAGTTCGAGCTCGGGGATCGGCGTGCTGCCGCGCGACACGCAGCGCAGGATGCCCAGCGCTTCGTCATAGCTCATGTCGATCATGCGGCCACCCGACTCAGCATCAACACGCTGCCTTCCGCATCGCCCGAGACGTAGAGCGTGCCTTCTTCCGTTGCCGCGACATCGGCAAACGGGATCATCGGCCCGGCCATGTCACCGATCGGACCAAGGAACTTGGGCTTCACCCCAGCCGGCGCGCCGACCGGCAGGTTGGAGGCGATGACGCGTGAGGTCCGAGCCTCGGGATCGATCTCGAACAGCGCTTTGGCGACGGCATCGACCACGAACAGCTTCCCTCCCTGCGCAGCGAGCCCCTGCGGGCACTGCAATCCGTCAACGACGGTCTGGGCCTTGCCGTCGGAGATCTTCACCACGCGACCCGCCCCCGCTTCGGCGACATAGACGACGCCGTTGTTATCGATCGCCACGCCCATCGGCTTGTCGAGACCGCTTGCGAGCTCCGTCACATCGCCGTCCTGCGCCGACAGCAATCGCCCACCAGCATATTCGGCAAAGACTACCGACCCGTCGCTAGCGATATCGACCCCCATCAACTGGTCGTATCCGGTCGCGATCATGGCGGATTCGCCCGCCCCGGGCCGGTAACGCGCAACGGCACCGAGCCCGGTCGTCACCACCCATTCCCCCGGCTTTGACGCGACAACGCCGCGCAGATAGCCGGGGCAGCCGGGATAGAAGATCATCCCCGCCAGCACGAGCCCACCGCCCGGCGTGAGCGTATAGCCGAACGCCCCATCAGCGACGAACAGGCCGCCGTCCGCGCCGACCGCCAGCCCGAGCGGCCATTGCAAGCCGCGCGGAATGACCGATCGCACCTTCCCGCCGCCAAGGATTTCGGTGATCTCCCCGGGGATGGAGGAGACGAAGATGCGATCCCCGATGAAACTGACATTGTCGAGCCCGGGCCCGAGATCGGCCAGCACCTCGCGCGCGCCGCTGCGCGGGTCGATCCGCAGCACTTGTCCGCTTGCTACCTGCGTGGAGACGATCCGCCCTTTTGAGTCGAACTTGACCGAGTCCGGAACACCGAGATCGCCCGCCACCACCTCGGGGGCGCCGCCCTCGAGGCTGACCCGCCAGATCTCGTTCGTCCCCATGACCGGGAAGTACAGCATACCGTCCGGCCCGACGTCGAAGGCGTTGGCCATCGGCACGCCCTCGAGGATCACGCGCGGCGCACCGCCGTCGCGATCGAGTTCCATGATCCGCGCCCCGATCCGGCATTCGCCCGCGATCAGCCGGCCCTGATGATAGGTGATCGGGTTGGCGACCGGCATGTCGCCCTGGATCACACGCACCGATCCGTCGGGCGCGAGCATCGAGACGCGGCCTTCGGTGATCTCGGTCGCGTAGATATTGCCCGCCTCATCGAAGGCGATGTCGTCGGGCGCGACGATCTTGCCACCCATCCGGCTGATCGCCTCGACCAGTCCGGTCTCGATATCGACCGCGCTGATCTGGCTGGCGGTGACCTGCGCGACATAGAGCCGCCCGTCGGCGCCGGTGCGCAGCCCGTTTGCCCCGTACAACCGGCTCGGCGGCGTCGCGCGCGACAGCGTCCAGCCGTCGGCTGCGGTAGCGGCGGCGGGGGCGCTATAGCGGCTGAGCAATTTGGTCATCCGGCGGGCGCGTAGCCGAGCAGCGACTTGATCTCGACATATTCATCGAAGCCGAAATCGCCCCATTCACGCCCGTTGCCGCTGCGCTTGTAGCCACCGAACGGTGCATGGAAATCAAACCCGCCATTGATGCTGATCCAGCCCGTGCGCATTCGCCGCGCGACCGCACGACACAGATCGAGATCGCTGCCGTTTACATAGCCGGCAAGGCCGAAATTGGTGTCGTTGGCGATCTCGACCGCGTGGTCGATGTCGTCATAGCCGATGATCACCAGCACCGGCCCGAAGATCTCCTCGCGCGCGATGACCATGTCGTTGGTGCCGGCAAACACCGTGGGCTTCACGAACCAGCCCTTGTCGATTCCGTCGGGGCGGCCGAGCCCGCCGGCAACCAGCGTCGCGCCCTCGTCCAGACCCTTGCGGATATAGTCCTGGATGATCTCGTACTGCGCCTTGGAGACGACAGGCCCCATTGCGACATTGCCCCTGGGGTCACCGACCGTGACGCCGTCCGCCGCCGCCTTCGCCGCCGCTTTCGCTTCGTCGAGCCGCGCCGCGGGCACGAGCAGGCGAGAACCGGCGCTGCACGTCTGACCCGAATTGCCCATCATGCCCGCCGTTGCGCCGGCGACATTCTGCGCGAACGCATCGTCGTCGAGCACGATGAACGGGCTCTTGCCACCCAGTTCGAGCCCGACGCGCTTGACCGTCGTCGCCGCATCCTGCTGGATCTGCACACCGACCGGCTCGGATCCGGTGAAGGACACCATATCGACGTCCTGATGCGTCGACAGCGCCGTGCCGATCACGCTACCCGAGCCCTGCACCATGTTGAACACGCCGGCCGGGACGCCGGCGTCGTGCAGGATTTCGGCCAGAATCTGCGCCGAGAAGGGCGCCAGCTGGGGCGGTTTCAGGATCATCGTGCAGCCCGTGGCGAGCGCCGGGAAGATCTTCACGCAGGTCTGGTTCATCGGCCAGTTCCACGGCGTGATCAGCGCGCACACGCCGATCGGCTCACGCGCGATCATCGTTGCGCCGCGTTGCTCGTCGAACTTGAACGCCCGCAGCACCTCGATCGCGGTCTGCAGATGGCCCGCGCCGAGCCCGACATGGAAGCCATGCGCGAGCGACGACGGCGCCCCCATCTCCTCCATGATCGCATCGCCAAGCTCGGTCTGGCGCCTGGCATATTCCGCCTGGATCGCACCGAGCAGATCGAGCCGCTGCTCGCGCGTGGTCTGCGACCAGCTGGCGAACGCCTTGCGTGCCGCCGCCACGGCCTTGTCGACATCGGCGGGTGAACCGGAAGCGATCACGCCGGCGACCTGCTCGGTCGCGGGGTTGATCACTTCCGCCGTCTTCGGTTCGACCGGGTCGACCCATGCGCCATCGATGTAGAATTTCAGATATTCGCGCATGTCATCTCCTGATCGTCACCGGGCTTTTTGCCTCTGGTTGAAAGTCTATTGCGTGCCCTCGGCGTACCAGGTGCGGAACTTGTCGTATTTCGGCATCTCTTCCGAATTCGCCTTGGGGTCGATCGGCACGTGAATGACCGCAGGACCGCCATGGGCATAGGCACGCGCGATCGCCGGGCCGATCTCTTCCGCCGTCGTGACATATTGGCCGTAGGCGCCCAGCCCTTCGGCAATCTTGTCGAAGCGCACCTTGTTGCTCCAGTGCGTGCCCGTCTCTGCGGTGCCGAGACCGAAGGTGCGCTTGTACACGCCGACTTCGAGGCCCCATTGGAAATCGACCGCTACCACGCAGACCAGCGGCAGGTTGCGGCGCACCGCAACTTCCAGTTCGGCGATGTGGAACAGGAACGACGAATCCGACGTCACCAGCATCCCCGGCCGCGTCACGCCCGTCTCCGCGATATCGGCGAGCATCGCGCCGGTCGCGTAGGGCAGGCCCGTGCCGATATGCCCGTAATTCTGGTTCCAGATCACGTCGTTCGGCTTGCACTGATTATAGGTCCAGCCGAAGATCACCGAGGCACCGCCGTCGCGGATCATGATGCCGTCTTTCGGGAAGGCCTTGGTCGCCTCGACGATGAAGCGCGAGGTGTGGATCTGCACGTCGCCGGTGCCGTCACTCCTGGTCAGCGTCTCCGCAGCAAGGCTGTCGAGCTCGGCCTGTCCGTCCTTCATGAACTTGGCGAGATCGGGTCCCGCCGCGCGTCCCTTGCCGAGCGCGCGGCTCAGCTGCGGCACGACTGCGCGCACGTCGCCGACCAGCGGCACGTCGATCGGGCGGTTGACGCCGATCGCGGTCGGATCCTGTTGCACATAGATCCATTTGCGGTTCGCTTCGCCGGCATGCCAATGCCGCCAGCGACCGAAATGCACCGGCTCGCCGAGTTCGGTGGCCAAGGCGACGACGCAGTCCGAGGCCTCCACCGCCTCGATCGATGCGTCGGAGAAGACGTACTGGAAGGTCCGGTCCTCAAGCCCCGCAATATAGCTGGTGCCGCCCGAGGTCTGGATGACCGGGCAATTCATCAACTCGGCCAGCTCCTTCACCGCCGCACCCGACTTGGTCGTGTGCACCGCGTGCCCGACCAGCAGGATCGGGTTCTTCGCGGCCAGGATCAGCGCGGCTGCCTCGGCGATCCGGTCGCCATCGGCGCCCTGGTTGGTCAGGCGATAACGGTGCGGCGGCAGCACCGGCGGGACGTCCAGTTCCTCGAGGATGATGTGGCTGGGATATTCGACATAGGTCGGCCCCGGTGTCCCCGACATCGCGACGCGGATCGCCTCGCGGATCACCTCGTCGGTTTGGTCGGCATATTCGATCGCGCCCGAATATTTGACCGAATCCTCGATCATCGGCTCCTGCCGCACGAACTGGATGCGGCCGCGGCGCACGCGCCGCTCGGTGACGCGCGCGCGCTGCCCGCCGAGGAAGATCACCGGCGAATTCTCGACCTTGCAGCACTGGATTGCGGGCATCATGTTGGCGAGGCCCGGGCCCAAGGTGCCGAAGCACAAGGCCGGCTTGCCGGTGATGCGCGATGCCGCCTCGGCCATGAAACCGGCCGCGGCCTCATGATGCGGCGACACCACGGTCCAGCCGCGCTGCTCGGCTTCAAGGCACATATGGACGAAGTTCGGATCCGGGATGCCGAACAGCGTCTTGATCCCTTCCGCCTCGAACAGGTCGAGGATGCGCTTGTAGACCGGCGTGCCGCCCGCCTTCAGCTTGAGGTCCGAGGTCGCCGTTGCGGGCTTCGGGTCGTCATAGCTCATTTCAGTAACCTCGGTTCGCCCGTTCCCATGAACTTGGCCAGATTGCGGTGGAAATTGGTGATCTTGCGTTCCTGGTGCGGGTTGGGCAGCGGCCCGCGAAAGCCGCGCGATTTCATGCCCTTCTGCACCCAGCGCATGTTGGAGAAATCCTGCGCGAGGATCGCACCCCAATTCTCTGCGGTCGGCTCGGCGCGCTCCCATTCGGTCGCGGGTTCGGCGCCTTCAGGGTACCGCTCGATCGCATAGGATTCGAAGATGCACATATTGGGGTCATCGCCGAACGGTCGGGCGCGATAACACAGGGCAAAGGTGATGCCCTGCAGCACCGACATGTTGGGAAAGACGTGCCAGGCGAGACCGGCCTCGGCCACCACGGCGGGCGGGATTTCGGGCCAGGCCACGCCCCGTGCGGCATCGTCGGCCTTGGCCGATTTCAGCCAGTGCGCAATCACTTCCGGCGCGGTCGCGCCTTCGGGAAGTTCGTCTTTCAGCCGGCTCGCCGCTTCGACGAGCGTCTGGGTCGAGGCGGCATAGTTCAGCGTCTCATAATTTTCGTGGATCAGTTCATAGGTCGAGACGCGTGGATCGTCGCCCTTGCCGGCGCGGGTCACCGTCGACCCTTCACTCATCTTGGCTTCGAGACCCTTCTGGTCGAAGCCGCTGACGCCATGAAGGCCGTAAGCCGCGCTGTAGGCGTAATATTCGGCGTGAGCGAGCAACTGGGTGTGCGTGCCCGCGACGTGATAGGGCTCCATGAACGCTTCGAGCGCGGTCTTCCAGTTGCTGGGATAGACCACCCATTTGCGCCATTTGTAGCGCATCTTGTCCATCTCGAAGTGCGACAGCAGCTCACCCGCGCGCCCAAGAAAA
>Ga0307510_10001967_pt1 | contig 23124 bp, 22 predicted proteins | sample 12_EM_MG_FD_207224 | JGI IMG/M metagenome (GOLD analysis project Ga0307510, IMG submission 207224) | Populus trichocarpa ectomycorrhiza microbial communities from riparian zone in the Pacific Northwest, United States - 12_EM | ecosystem: Host-associated > Plants > Roots > Unclassified | place...
AGCATCCTGGTGCTCCCAGATCGGTAACTTGGCTCTCAGTGGCTTAAGCCTAACAGCTTGTGCTTTCAATTGCCCTTGATGAATCTGTATCACAGGCCCCGGAACACCTCCGTCCAGCAGTGGAAACCTACCATCGCTGGTCTCAATCTTCCGTTTCTTTTTGACGTTTGCTTGCTCTTCGTGATGGCCGGTCCTGGCCCCTTTTTCCTCTCCAATTTGCGACATTGTGGGGGGAGATTGATGCCGTTGGGTTTCTCGTTGTCGTTTCTTCTTCAGAAAGTCAATTTCTCTATCTGGCACATGCGGTGAGAGGCCTTCGGCGGCTCGCTGGGCCGCGCGCAGTCGGTTTTTCTCGTCCCATTCGGCCTTTTTGCGCTCTCGCTTTTCCTGTCGTTTGCTTTTTTGCGGTGGGGGCGGTGGGCTAAAAATGTTTGTTGGGATGGGTCTTGTGTTTGTTAGGCCATCATCGAAGGGAAAGTCTGGCATCTTGCACCGGAGGGTGGGAGCGGATATGTTGCGAGTTTGGAGATTTGATGCGCTGGTGGGGGGTGTGTGGTTGACGAAGGCATACCTGTAACTTAATTCTTTTCTGAAGCGGCTCTGTGGGTGTGGCTATCTCAAGTGCCACGTGTGGCGCACTCCATCAACCAGCGATTGAGCCAAGAAACGAGTGAGATACCAAATCATGGAAATTTAACATTTACAGTAATGATTACCCAAAATCTAGTGACTAATATTTTCCAAACCCAACACTCCAGGATCCGATCTGCTAACCCTCGATAATACCGGTAACGTCAGTCGATTCACGACAAAATCTCCGAATTTATCAATTAAAACTAAAGTAGGTAGGAAAAGTCAACAGCCCCCCTGAATCCAGCTGGCTAAATCTTAATCGAGAGAGAGATGAAAGGGTAATTCTATATTAATCCCCAGAGCTAGAAAATCGGATGATGCAGGGCCACAGTGGTAAAAACACATATCAGTATCAATAAGCATAAAGTGTGCCTGTTGCACTTTTCGTGCGCAGTTGGAGGAATAACAGCTTACAATACCATCCAACTGTTGTCGTAACAGCACTAAATGAGACCCAAATGATTTGAAAATAACTTCAAAAAGGGATTTATAAATATGTTTTAAGAAGCTGGTAATCCCAGCCATCTGTCTATTCAACAAAAGAAAAAGTGGAAGATCTGAAATATTGGCCCCGACAGCCTATAACTTAGATGCCTCGATTTTCATGAAAAATATTTTCAAAACCACCAGATGGCGCTCTACAGGCTACTGACTCCTATACGCACTAAATCAAATGTGCCGTGCTGGTGGACGGGAACACTTTGTGCTTATTGACACCTATGTAGAACTCCGGTCTTACGCTGGGAATAAAGGTGCTATCCATCACAACATCAACAAAGGTCTCCTGGATGCGGAAGGACACTGGGGTTATTTGCACCCTAGACTGATAATTGAGCCCGCAGTCGTAGATCCAATGCGCAGCTTCCCCCTCTCCCCTTCCGCCCTCCAGCTAGTAAGATGCCATTGTCGAGGGGAACTCGATATTGACCATTATAGTGGAATAGCTAGATCGCGCGCAAAGCTCTCTATGATAACATAATACAATGGCTATGAGACAATAAACGACCTCTCCAGCCACCGCACTAACATTTTATCGCACAATCATACTTTAAATATGAGCCCGGCCAAATTTTACTCGATAATTCATAAGGAATCACTCGAGCACTTAAGAATCTTGGCGCGCACTATGCTCACTCAACTCCACAGCCCATAACTTAATGTGAGACTCGAGATAATATCAGACGATACTTAGTCCAAAAGCCAAACTGTTGCAGCCAATCTCCGGAATCCCGCCCCTCATGGCAACACTCTCTAACTCCGCTTAAACCGTTTTCCCTCAAGCACGTATCATACAATCTCACTTAAGCAACTATTCTAGGAGTTTAAAAAGTTGCAGTCCGGTTTTCTGATAACGCGATCAGATGCGGAGGTGCCAAGTTAGTATAGTACTGCGTGTGGTTTGCCCCCGTACCTGTCTGGCGGCTGTCAATATGTCTTTCACTAGGCATTCTCATATCTCGCTTTGAAAATATGTCTACAAGACAATAAATAGGGAAAGCTGGGTAGAGTGAAAATAGCTAAAACGCCTATAGCTTTCAGAACCCAAAGCTACTTTTCCAAGACGGGGGAAACAAAAGAAAAGTTTTACCCTTTCCCTCTTTTCTGCTGCCCCGCCGATTGCCAATCTTAAGGTCTAGAGTTGGATTCTCCCACCTGGTATTATTATACATAATAATTATGATATTATTATATAGCAGGATTGACAAGCCCCATAGCCCTATCGATCAAGGCTAGGTTCACCAATCTCCCAGTCCTCATAGGGCAGGATTTTTCAACTCTCCTACCCTACGTGACGGATTGTCAGTGTGAATTGGACTCCTGGGCTCCTATCATACTAATTGCGACAGGGGTTAATTGGTTCTTTGCATGTTAACCGCTGCGCCAGCCAGGTATTTCACGGAATATCAACTTCGGAACAAATAATTATCATGCTGGAGGCTAGATTTCGGGACCTTAATGGGAGGGGTAGTGTATCTCTTCCTAAGTTATTGGTGGGTTTCAATGGAGGTCTTTTTTTCTCCTTGGATGTCTTTGGTGGGAGAATTTGTAATTCTAAATAGAAGTAGCACTCTGTGCACTCGGTGTTGCCATATGAAACCACAAAGCCCGGGTGACACTAGGCATTACTTACTGTACAAACACAGCAAATAGGTATTTACAGTTTACGATTACCGTACGGAAGCAAACGCCCCAACTCCCTCAGCGCACATACTGACAAAAGAACTACTGATCGTCCTCATCTTCCAACCCGGCAGTCAATCCACCCGCAAGTCCCTGCATCCTCCTACCAACTAGATCCACCTCGCTGCCAAGACTCGCATTGCTCCCCATCCTCCGACCCCGCCGTCCTGAGGGTACCCCTCGACTTCTACTGCTCTTAGCATTTCCATTAACAATAGACATCTCCAGCGGTCTATCCTCGTCATTACTTGTCAGGCTCTCGCCTGTAAAACTTCTCTCGTGGTTCCTCCATCCACTACCACCACCAGCGGAGGGTGGCTCGTCGTCGCCGGAGTCGTCGTACGGCCGGTCGGCGAGTATCTCGTTGAGCCAGCGTGCACATTTATTAATCTCCCTTCGAGCCTCGGGGTACAGGGCTGACATTTGGAGGAAGCCGTGACTGATGCTTGGGATTAGGCTGACTTCTACACCTTCGCTCGGACGTGATCTGCCTGGCTCGAGCCCTAGGTCCCGGCGGTGCCTCCAGACGGCCTTCTTCGCTTGTCTGATACGGCCGGCGAAGATTACGGTGTCATCGACGAGGGGGTCTCGTTCACCAGTTAGGAAGTAGGTTTTTGGGAACCTTGCTAGGAGGTCTTCTGGAGCGACGATGGGGGAGAGGAAGAAGTCCGTGGCGAAATCTGGTCGGTTGTGAGGTCCAATGTATAGGATCACCATTGCTCGCATCATCTCTGGCGTGAGAAGACGGTCATTAAAGTATGAGAGACGAGAAGTCACGGCGAGTCTAGTAGACAGCGGCCGCTTATTGTTTGTGGCTGCAGACGCAGTTTTACTCACCACACCACCCTTGAAGGATCCGTTCACGGCCACTGGCTCGCTGTCACTCCCCTCATCGTCGTCTTCATCGCTTTTATGCGGACGGACGATACCGGAGGCGTGCTCAAAGTCCTCGCTCTTACGCTTAACAACGTTGCGGTTTGTTTTTCGCATATCCCTCTGGCGAATTAGTTTCATCTGGTCGTCATTCATCCAAGAGCCGATATTCAAATCCAACGATGGATAGACCAGGACCAAGCCATCCGGTAACGGCAGTCCCCTCCATCCTTCCTCCATCAGATGCCCTGTGGAGCTCGTGCTAGTGGAATTCAAAATCATAAGCGTCACACCAGCAGCGTAATTTCCCCCGGCCGAGTCTCCACTGAGAGCAATCCTCGGAAGTGTCTCTCCCGACAATCCCACACATTTCCCCCTAGTGTGTGCAATGCTATGATAAACATCGTAGCATTCGTTGAGCGCATACGGATATGGGAACTCTGGGGCGCGCTTATAATCCACAGCAACAATAGGGATACCTGGGCATTTCCGCGCCCAGGCGAGAAGCATGTCATCGTAATGTCGAGGCGACATGGCAACGAACCCACCCCCGGGAAAATTGAGGATCATCTTAGTGCAATGTTTAAGCTCTTCTCGAGTCCCTTCGAAATACAACCACGCATCGACTGGAGTGGTATAAATTGATTCCTTCGGTCGAGAAATCCGAATGTGTCGAGGGCCGAATCGATTCGAAGCCGGGCTCATCAATGTGGTGAGTGCCCTCAGATACGGAGTCTGGGATTTGTTCCAGGAAACGCGTAAATGATCGACCGTGATAGTTGCGCGGACTCTCCGAACCTATATGCGCCAACCATTAACCCTGACCCCTACCAAACTTCCGAGGGAAAACATCATACCTTCTCATCCGCCCTTTCAGCCGCCACCAAATAGTACAAACTGAACACCACGCTGCAAAGATCCCTCAACCAGCCAGTCTTTATCCGCATAGCAGTCCAAAACCCTGCATCCAAAGCCGTCATAATCCATGTTGCACGGAAGTAACTCCGAGAGTACAAATTCGCAAGTGGCTCCGGACTCTCGAGATTGAAGATCTTGGCGAAATTTCGTGCGAGATAGAGATACAGTAGCGTCAAGGTCACGGTCTGAAACGATGTGAGGCGTTTGGTGAAGAAGCGGGAGATCTTGCGAATGAGGAGTACTGGTGGACCGTGCGGGTTGCCCTGGAGAAGGTACATGCTCCAGAAGAGGATCACAGAGATAACTTGTACCTTGCGAAAGCGCCGCGAAGGACGGCCGAGGACGTGGTCTACGCACGTCAGTGTCTGTTATTTTGTGAAGAGTTTTGACCTTTTGTAAAAGCTAAAATAGAAAGCGAGCGGTACCGATCATAGTTAAACACAGGTATCTATAAATCAAGATGTACCGGACACGAACTAAAGTGAATATACACCCCCGTACCAATAATTATGCGAAAACTGTGTGAAAGGGCAAAAGAGAGGAAGGGTTGGAAGGAGTGAGAAAGAGTGGATGAAAAGGAATATGGCAGTGCAAGTTGTCAGAGATGGGACCGTGAGATGTATGTGCACGCATGAAGCCTACGATATCCGATCCGGCAAGGGTCTAGCCCAAGATTTAGCCTCCGGATAGTCTGCACTGTACCGGCGCTCCAGGGAATTAGATGGATGGAGTATGGCAGACTACAAGTAGAGCGTTTCCTGTCTCAAATACCATACCAGTGGAGAGGAGGCGGGGAAGGGGATCACATCGACTAACGCTTTTCCCTTTTGACCGACGCGTTGGAAGGACATGGTCCTGGCTTCGGAAATACTAGGTGTGGGGGGGGGGGGAGACCCAGACTTCCATACCTTCCTTATTTCTCACCAGCTCCAATCCCCGGAAATACAGTGATTAGATAAAGAACAGATATAATAATGGGGTAGACTATCTCCAGAGGGGAAGGGTAAAATTCTCCATAGTTCAGATATTGCGGGGTAAGTATGGGGGTTGAAGTGGGACGTTTTTTTATCGTGAAAGAAATATAAAAAAATGACAAAATCGATCCTCGTGCGGGAAAAACGTCAAAACTCCACTGTGGCATGTGATTCCGTTGCCTTTTCTGCCCGCTGTCGTCATGAACAAGCAACACTTTCCCTGCGTCTTCGGACCATCCTCACATCACATGTCAATAAATAGTAAGCCCCGTTACGCCAAGACCATCCCTTTATCCAACCAACCAACATTGAAAGTACGAGTACGAGTAGAAAGCTGAAGTACTGGTACGAGTAGAGGGATCTGCTTCTGACTGCCTCTCGTGGGCTCCTCCCTCATAAAATAGCCTGCCTGACATGAGAATCTGCCGGTGTTGCAAAATCAACCTTCAGACACATACACACACCCCTCATTTATTGTCAGCTTCTGTACCTACGAGTACAATACCCACTTGACTCTCATTCCCCTTCCCCGACGGTGCGGGGCTGGCTCAAGCCGATCGTTTACAATCGGGATTACTGATTAGCATCCGAGTGATAATATATGAACCTTTCCACAGCATGGTGGGGAGCAAGTCACACGTGAGAATTTAGATTGCGGCGCTGCCGAACAAATTATAATGGGTTTCCTATTTTTTTTTAAGCTATCATACATGCATACAATAACTTAGAACAAAACTTTTAGTGCTTCCACAACCTCACAGCCTATATTATATTAGCGAGTAAAAAAACTGGGCATGTTGGAGAGGGTTCAAATACCTTGTCTTTTCCACCACTGGCAACCTTTTTTCCATCGGGACTCCAATCAACAGCGAATACTTCATCTTGATGGCCAGGTAGATCCGTGTGCAGTTTACCTGTCTTGACGTCCCAAATTTTCAGCGTCGTATCCTTTGAAGATGACACCAAGAGTCGGGAATCTGCGGAGAACGAGCTTTGATCGAGTTAGTGCTAACGTTCAGGATTGATATCAATTTAGGCGATAACTCACCACTGGTACACAGGCGCTACATGGCCACGGAGGGTATTGATAAACCTTGGGGGACCCTAGTTAGCGCAAAACTTGTATGTTGCATTGGGAAGAAAGAACTAACTTTCCATCACGGCCATCCCACAGTTTGACATGATTGTCAAACGATGCCGAGGCAATGAGTCTGCCATCTGGCGAGAACGACACATGATTCACAAGTTTCTGATGTCCTAATAATCTAGCGATGGGCTTCGTCCCCTTCTTTGGCTCCCAGAGATACATGGTAAAATCGTCACTTGCTGTCACCAGACGCTCCACAATCTCTCCTCCGAGTGTAGCTGCTTTCTCAAACCTCTCCCTGGCCTTGCCCACCTTTCCCTCCTCCGTGGTCGGTGCTTTTCCAGTGTGCTCATGATACGCAGTCCTCAGGACAAAATCCGTCGATAATGCCAGATGATTGACCCAATGAGCATGGGCATTCAAACTATGTAGCAATTTTCCGTCTTTGGCGTCCCAGACTTTGATTGTCTTATCCTGAGATGCGGAATAGATGTACCCGATACCACCCCACTTGACACATGTAACAGCGGCAGAATGGGCACTCATAGTTAACTCCACTCTTCTCAGCGTAGCATTCCATATCCTGATTGTCTGATCTTTTGATGAAGAGACGAATCTGTAAACATCGGGTTTCTGTAAATGATATGGTTCCCAGGAGAGGCCTGTGATCCATTTTGTATGACCCCTCATAGCATCCCCAAGTGCCTTTCCGGTCTTAGCATCCCATAGGCGGGTGGTATTATCCATGCTGCCTGTAGCAATATATTTTGCATCAGGGCTCCAGCTAACACATAACACCCAGCTCTTGTGTCCCTTCAAAGTGTGCATGGGTGTTTCGGTGTCGCAGTCCCATATCCTCGCGGTGCCATCCCCGCTGCCTGTAGCCATTCTCGATGAAGAAGCAGGTGAGAATTGGGCTGTTAAGATTGCGTCCCCGTGACCGGAGATTGCGGAGGAACATCTAGAGACGGCTCGGACTCGGAATACTGCTTGGGGGGTGTATACGAGGGTGAGTACGTCCTCGGTGGTTTTATGTCCGGGCTTTAAGACAGAAGTCCATAAATCATTGGTGATATCAATTACGGCAGAATCGGGGTTTGCGCTATTAGTGAGAAGAGAAAAGGTATATGGTACTCGGTCGTCCTCCTGCACTATATTAGAGAGAGTTTCTGGGCATATATAGGGAGGGACTATACTGTTCGAAGAAGCTTATTCACTAGCAGGTCCAATTGTTGCGCCGTCGAGTTCCCGGGAATATGTAGCTCTCCCCCGAGCTGGTCTCCCGTATCGGAGGCTCGTAGGTGAACAACAACATTTGGAACCGATTCGGGGATAAGTTCAATGTCCTGTTGCTCTCGTGTTCGCTTTGTATCTGAAAACTTCTGTCGCTTACTCTTTGGTGGGGGCACGGTAGCCATCCTAGGAGAATATCGAAAATAATATTGGAAAATTAAATGTTAAAGGTGGTGGGGGTGGTTGGCCACCTGAGAAGAGAACAAAGAAGGGAAAATTGGAAAAAAGTGGGATCACGTGCCGCAGAGCCTCAAACACTGGGAATATCAACCCCCTGTTCTTCCCCGAACTTTGTGGTAAACAATAGGTCGAAGTCTGAGCTCTAATCTAGTGACTTGTGTTATGACCTATCGTTTTCTACAAGTACGTCTTACGGGAATAACGAATTCCATTGTCGCCTGTACACCGCTGGTTGACGCTGAACTGTTTAAACTTTCGGAGCTTGACATCACAGTAATCTAATACGAACCTACACATGGACGTCCTATCCTCGACCTCCAAGGTCACAGTAACGTACACTCCCGATATCGAGGTCATTATACCTGAAGCCGTCATCTAACCTAATTGCACAGCTACTGGGACCCCTCCGGGCTCTTTCCGCTGATCCAATCCGATCTTCGCTCCCGCCTACCCCTCCGCAATCTCCACTGGAAAGCTCCAGCGCGACCTCTGCGTTCCATAAATTCCCTCCATGTTGGGCTAACACCTTACCTCTCGCCTGCCAACCAAGATTCTGGATTTGCTGGGGTGGGTCTTACTAGGGTTAAGAGCACCGATTCCCAGCTATCGGTCGAGGCCGGCCGTGGAGCCAAGAGCACCGGACATCAGAAAGAACGGAGGCATCAGATACCAGGACTACGGAATACCCCATATCTGAAAGTTTTCCTGCTACGGTGTGACGATAACGATAGCTACAAGAATGTGGCCAGGAAGGCGCTACGGGAATGGGTGACAGAGTATACGACTAGCACATCGAGCGAGAACAAGCAGCATGATGCTTTCGAATGGCTAATTATCCATGTGGTTCTTCCTGGGACTCCAGCAGCACAACAGCCGAGGTCATCCTCATCTGCATCCAATGCTTCTGGGAGTTCGCGGTGGATCAAAGGGAACACGACTTTACTTGACAAGATTCGCAGTGATTTCAATTCCGGGAATAACAAGAAGGATAGGGTTGTTCAGATCCGCATTGGCCCTAGCCATCCGGCATTGGCTACTTTGAGTCCTCCAGTCCTAGTTGGGAATCAAATTGTGCCTGTTACGGAAAGCCCTACAGAGAGTGAGATGGCGTGGCTGGATCTCATCGCAAAATTCAAGACCCAGATATTGGCTAGTTTTGATGCAAGAGTTAGCCAGTATGAGGAGGATATTAAGGAGAAAGATAGCCAACGGAGACTGCCGGGGTGGAACTTTTGCACATTTTTCGTCCTCAAGGAAGGCCTTGCAAGAGCATTTGAATCCGTCGGATTGGTTGAAGATGCTTTAGTTCTCTATGATGAGTTAGGGTTTGGACTGGATGCTGTTGTTCGGGGCCAACGAGATAAAGAGAAAATCGAGGGAGATCCTGAAGGCGTGGTTGGGGGAAACTTTATTGGTTGGACAAGAGAGAGCATTAAGTGGATTGAGCAAGCAAGGAGGCGGCGAAAAGCTCGATTGGAAGGGAGGAAGGGCGAGGAGCAGGAGGATGTAGATGACGAGACACCCGTGGGCTCCGAAAAGAAGCCTTATCGAGAGCTGATTCTATCGAACGAAATATCCTTATTTGACTTTAAGACTTATCTATTTGCACGACAATCCACACTCTTACTTCGCCTAGGGAAGGGCAATGTGATGGATGGTGTGGAGATACCAGTGCCTGCTGGTGCGAGCGGATATTCGTTGCACGAGGCTGCAGCAGCGGCAGCAGGAAGGTCCGAAGAGGATCTCACTAGATTGTCTGAAGTCCTTAAGCGTGGTGTGGAATTCGTCACTAGTGTAGGTCGTATCCTAAGGGCGGACCTCTGGACTTCTTACCATTCTTCAACTGAGGGTGAAGAAGACAAAGAGCAGGAGCAAAAGGATGTCATCTGGATCATTGATAACATCGTATCTTCTTGGGTCTTTGCTGTCTGTCAGCAATTGCTCAAGCAAACTGCATCTGCATCGCTCCCTGAGGGGCCCAACGCCTCTACCCCTGTTGCAAGTGCGCATTCAAGTTCATTTCCAAAGAGAAGCAGTAGCCTTCCACCAACTCCGAGCCCAGAAACTACTAACTTTACGCAAGCCATTCAGACATCTGTCACGGGACTGGAGGACTTTGCTGCAGTAAGGGCAGACTTAATGCTCCTTGCCAGGGGGATTGTTGAGACCTTCGGAAAGCGGCAAGGGTGGGTAGGAAAGATGGGGTGGTTTTATCTTCCTGAAGAACACGTTAAGGACGCGGGAATGGTGGAAGTTAAATTGGCGAGTGAAGACGATAAGGAGGTTGAAAAGAAGGAGGAGGTTTGGGGTGTTGAAGGAATTCGAAATGCAACCTTGAGAAGAGTTGTTGAGAAAGAGGAAGAAGAGGAATTTTATACGATTTTCGAAGAATTAAGTGAGAAAGCTATGAAGAACTACAGTATTGCCAAGAGAACCAAAAGTTGCGAGCGGGTTGAGGCTGACCTGGCTGCACTGAGCTTGTGAGAGTTCCTGTCACAGACCGTGAATACGAGCGAGGGCTAACGTATTGATGTGATCAAAGCCATCTAAAAGATTACGCCTCCTCTGTCAAGCACCTTGAGAAAATGACGAAGTTCTACGCCGACCAAGGATGGGGCTTGATCGAGACGACGCTATTGGGAATGTACGCCAAGTGCTTGAAGGAGATGAACAGATCAGAGGATTATATCAAAGTACTTTTAAAGTTGCTCGCGAAAAGCTCCGCAGCAGAAAGGGTCCGCCTGCGCCGAAGGGGTGTAACGGCGCTTGACGACGGTGACGGGAAAACTGCGTCGGTTGACATCTCGCTCGATGCTCAACATCTTGAAGAAGAAGTGGGTGTAGATGGCTGTGTTAAAAGGATCGTCGCTCTGTCCCTGGAGATTGAAGAGGAGATCACAACGCCAATGTCTCATTTCTGGGACAACATCGCTGTCGACCCGTATCCTAGACATCTAGATGATAGGGATGGTTTCGAAGTTCTGGTCAAGATGCGTTACCTCCTCGAGGAAAAAATGGAGGTCCAAGAGCTCAGAGTCAGGATGGTCAATACCATAGGGCAAGTAAAAGAAGTGTGGATGGACGCTCTAGAACCAGTCACCATGAAGAGGGGTGTTGTCAAGGTTTTCGCAAGGAGCAGCGTCACAATCCCTGGAAGCTATATCGTGGACAAAATAATCTTGATAGCCAACAAGCTCCACTTTGTTCACGAACCCATAGCGAAATCCACCCCGGATACGGCCCTCGGGTTGGGATCTACACCAGTTGCCGCAGTGCCTATAGTCAAGAAGACAAAACTACTGTTCTATCCAGCACCTAGGAGTTTAGTGGCTAAGCTCGAGGTACCAAAGCAGATACATCTAGAACATATGAAAGCAATCGAGCTTGTGCTGGATCCTGGAAAGAACAATGTAACCAAAGCTGAACTTCGGCTTAGGTCAGCAACTGCTGGGTTAAGGCTTATGATGGCAAGTGTGAAGTTTCTCGAAGGGTCGGATGCTGCTTCCATGGGAGATAAGCCTGGGGTAGTTAACCTCAAGGGTTTAAGCCCGGAGAAGAAAGTACGATTCAGATTACCGTATACTAGCGAAAACGAGTTAACAGAATTAGCTCTTAAAGTGGAAGTTGACTATGATACTGATAACGGTCACTTCTTTTACGCTGATGGGTTGACTGTTCCTGTGGTCTTACCCCTGGCTGTCAATGTCCAGGATGTATTCAGGCCGAATGCTTTGTTTTCCAGATTTCAGGTATCAACAGCTATTCCCGATGTCCCTTTGCGGATTTTGAAGGCGAGTTTGGAGGGTTCAAGGACTTTTGGGGCTTGTAGTGGTGTGGGAACTGAGGGATCTATGGTATTATCCCTACCGAGGATATTTTGAGCATTATACTAAACGTTTGGTTGGTAGGTGGTTTTCCCGAAGCAGCCGGCTTCATTTGTGTACAAAATCACCAGGAAAACTGGAGATGACGTACCCAAAGACAAAGAACCACAGCCTCTAGCATTGACAATTGAGTATAGAAGTCTTGATGAAGGTATTTTCTATCAACCAGAACCACGTAATCTGCTTGGACTTTGCTAAAATCCAACAGAGGTTCAAGACTCAGTTGTGGCGGCCTTTAGTTCTCAACTTGAGGAGGCTGGATTAGGGCTTTACTTTTGTTGGCTAGTGCCTATACTGATTATTAGACTGCGCCATAGAACGGCTCACGACTTGGAAGCTGCAGGGCTACTAAATGAGGTAAGATTAGGCAAATATGACAATTATAATTGGGATGAGGCTCTAGAGTCAATCAACCCCGCCAACGGTGCACGAGAAAAGGTCGAAACCTGGCTTAAAGAGTTCTACGAGGTGCCCCCACAAACCATCGTTCCTTAAAGACGCTTATCAGTCTAACCTCTACAGAAAAACCCCATAATAAAACTCGGTCCCAAAACCCCTCCCGCAAACTCCGTCCTAACCACTCGCTCGATAATAATCCCTGTTGATGTCCCCCAACTACAGGTGGTTCACACAGTAGACATCCACATCCTTTGCGATACCAACTCCACCACCCTCTCTTCTCCATACGCGCCACCAATGGTAACCGTCGGGCAAGCCATTCCCGCAGAACTAATAATCCGCCACTCCCGCAGCTGGAACTCCCTTGACGCCAAAAATGGCGAAGTTGAGATTGGCGATGACGACGAGCTAGAATTCTTTTACGAGATCCAGCATTCCCTCGAAGTATGGCTAGTGTCAGGCAGGAAGAGAGCACATTTCTCGGCGAAGGAAGGGCAGGTTCATAAGTTTCCGGTTTTGCTGGTCCCGTTAAAGGCGGGAAATTTGTTACTGCCGAATGTGGAGGTTAAGCAAATTATCCCGATAGAGCAAGGTGGAGAGGGCGTTAGCTGCGAGACGGATTATAGAAGTAATGGGGAGAGTGTGCTGGTCTTGCCGGATGTCAGGAGCACCACTGTTAGGATTGATTCGCCGTTTGGAGAGGACGGGTTCGGGGGTCCGGCCCCTGTCCGGTGATGAGGGGGAAGGAGGCTCGTTACTGTGTTGAATAGATTTGATATTATTATAATACCTCCGAATTGGAAACTTCTTTTTATTGGATTCTTTTTGTCAGCTGTTGGTCGTATGTTGCCTGCGGGAGGTCGATTAAATATTGGAACGGTTTTGAGGCAATCACGTAATTGCGAGATTTGCTCTCATGCTTAAGTCTGTTGTAAAATTCTCCTTAATACTACGATTACAAGTGATTACTGTGAGTACGGAGATCACAACAAATCCCGAGACCACCCATCGATCATCCATTCCACTTTACCTCTTATTCATCCATGAATATTAGGATGGAAGGTAAACAGTCATACATAGCTAACTAGCCGCAGGGAGAGAGGAACAAGCGTTCCATTGTCCACTGGGAAGTTGCGCATGGCAGCATACTTCACCGCGCGCCGGGTTTCTACTCTGGGCCTGCCACACGGCCCTCGGGAAATTACTAGTTCTGGGGAAATCAAAGTACCCCCGATCAAGCCACTATTCTCATGCTGCATGTCAATACTATCTATGATATCTAACGAATTTATTACTACGTTGGAGGGCGGAAACGTTTTGGAGGCTCAGAAATAATACTTGTAGGGCTGTGAGAGGGTATCGGGTTTGAGTGATGCTGCGGTGGTAGATTTCGGACCTGGACGCTTTACCGTATGATTCAGAGCGGTGGTTTGGCCCGGGGATATTGCGCTTTTTCAGTAAGCCTCTTCCGTCCTACGATAGCACTAGCCTTATGCTTGATCTCATTCATATGACTAAAGGGGGATATGCTCATGGGGTACCTGACCCCATCAACAGCCATAAATTTTAATTATCCATTAACTGTTGTTTTTGTACTAGTAGGCTCGGTAGGTGTTAAGGCGGTTGGGTTAGGGGATATGTAAATAGCCAATGGCTCCAATTTCTTTTTAACTCTGCTGCACTGTACAACGCTGTCGAGTAGAATTTCTAGCAGCGTCATCATATATTATATTCGTACGATAGTAGCCTACATGAACCGAAAGTAGACATTTCTGGAGACTCACGGCTAGACGCTACCTGGACAGGAGATTTTGAGAGACTGAGAATCACGAAGACAACTACTTAGTTCCCCAATGGGGTTCTTTGTGCCATGGTGCGGTAAGGTCTAAAAGTGACTTGGGATATTGGGTGGGGGTTCTACTCAAAAAGGATGACAGCTATTATACCTTTGTTCTGGGCTATCGGTGGGATCTCAATTCCATAAACCCTCTATTCGATATCCTTTGGTAAGAACTGTTCTCTACATGTCTTCAAGTTTGGTTTGACCTAAAATAGTACCCCCGAGTTCATTAGAAGCTAGGAGATAGTTGGTAAAGAATGCTTGATTTTTGCGTAAAAGTGACCATCTGCTCGAGCACTGTGTCCTGGCACTTTTTTTACTATTTCTAGAGAAAGCGCTAGCCTATTATGTGCTGAGTGAAAGCAACCTTTGGGAGAATTAGGGGGGAGGAGGCCCGTTAGAACCATCTATAATACCTATACTGTCATGTATAGCCCATCATTATCGCCAGGGTTAGGTTGTCCTTTCCCCAGTGTGAAAATGAAAGTTGAAACAAAAAACATCGATAAGATTTGAACCTGTGCTCACGAAAGCAACAGATTTCTTGTCTGTTGCCTTAACCACTCGGCCATCATGTCTTATATATTGTACTTTGGTGGCTAATTGAAGGCCGGAAGCAGGGATATCCCGACTCAGATAACCTGATACCAAGAACCTGCAAGACCTGAAAAGTAGCCAGAGGAGCCATGTCTTGATAATTTAGTATCATATGGTGATAAAACGAAGGTAGAATTTATGATAATAAGAAATAATGTTTCTTTCTCAAGGAATCTGGCCCTTGGGCACTGTATGACCATATTGTATTAAAAGCAGAGATGAACGCAGGCAAAGGGAAGAGCACAGGGTATGAAGGAACACTGAAGTGTGGACAAGCGAACGTTCTAGGGCATGAACGGATGATAGGGCACATGCGGAGACATAGGGCTACACATGTACTATGATAATATACAGCCGAGTTTTCACTATAATATGATACTTAAGGTGAACCGTAGCTAGCAACCTTCATAGAGAATACACACCAGATCCTCTCCTCCCGTCAACACACGAGCACACGGTCGTACCACCTCTATCAAAAGGGAAGAGTAAATTACTCACGGTTCCAGCATCCCCAATCATAGCCGGAAGGATGACATTAATTTGCCATCTCATCGTCCCCAACTTCTCATCTGATCTCTCTATTGACTAAGAGGCTGTTTGGCACGTCGACGTTTGAGTGGTAAACCCACTCAAACTGCAGTTCCAGTGGTTTAACCTCTCAAACTGCGGTTTGAGTGGGTTGGTATGTTTTGCTGTGCTCTGTTTCCAAACAGCAGTTTGCAAAGTTTGGAAACAGCAGTTTGGGAACAATGCTTCTGTAGGTTAATACCCAGTTAATAGATAATATTTTAATATAAGTTTAGCCTACTATCATCATATTAAATTCAGTTTACTGGAAATTAGCCTCTTCCACTGATTACTAATTTTCTCTTATTCACCAAAACTTACCTGAGGTGTTTGGCAACACAGACCACTCAAACTTCGACGTGCCAAACAACCCCTAATTGATATTTCTAATATCCTAGAACATTGTCAATATCGAAATAACCCCTCGGGTAAGTGGGGGTTTCCTACGCGAGCAACGGAGACAAAATTGTCTTCAAGGCGGAAGATACGCTCACTTGACATACCAGACGGGTTAAGGGTGCCATTGACAGTCTTTTTGACCCGTGGTATGGTTCTTCTACTTTGTCTGGTAGGCTGGCAAAATGGCGGTGGTGTTGCACCCTCCAGTAGCCTAGAGAGAGAGAGAGCAACCTAGCAGTATGAAAGGAGCGGATTATTTTTGGGGAGCAGGTTGTGATCGGGGGGTGGGGATGCGAGATGCCTGTGGATTGTGTTTGATAGTTGAGGAAAAGGGTGGAAGAGACTGCGTAGCATCTCACGGGAGGAAGGAGGAATGCTCCTTTCTATACTCGTATCTCTGCGCTAAGAATAGACACCTCCTTTGGAATAGCCCCGGCGGACCCATGTTGAGAGGTATCGGGAGTGAATGAGTGGAAGCGAGCGGTATCACGAGATCAAAAGGAGAGCGGTCTCCAGAGTAAGCGAACAACTTGCATTGCTAGTTGAACAATGAGAAGAAGATTAGGAGAGAAAAGAAAGAAGACAAGAGAGAGGGGAAAGAGGGAAGAGGGGCATAGATATTGAGAGGGGACAGGGGGTGACGCAAGTGGTCAAGAGGTATCACTCGTGGACATAGCAACAGAGAAGATGAGAGCACACCCGTGAAATACAGTTTCCAACAATCCACCACATGGCACAGCGAGTATTGTTTTAAGATGGCCCAGAATACGCTCTCTTTCCAGATATTGTGATCGCCCAATTGTATTGTCCCTGACCCAACATGGCTAGTTTCCGATTTTTAATATACATACTATATGTTTAATTGAGCATTTGGCGGTGCAAGGTTATCAGGGCTCTTGTTAGGACGAACCACACCCGGACTAAGTCTAGGATCTATGAAGAACCACCTAGGTTGTCTAGTCTGCTCGCGATGAAGCCTGACTTAGCTAGACCCAATAGTTAGATTCTAGACTACTAGTCACTTGAGTTCTTTGTGGAAGGTTGGTTGGCTCTTCTCTCTATGATATCAATGTTAGTTTTCGGATTGGTGTTACCTCTTTTTTAGTCACTCATTTGGGAGGGGTCATTAGTTAGTCTGTTGTCCCCAAGTTCTGCTGTTTACTCATGTATAGTCACTCAGGATACTGTTGGAGCTTTCTTCCCTATCTGGTATGGCCGACCGCAGGGTGGTATGTCAGTTGGCTATGTGGCGGGTGACATGGCGAGTGAGGCCGCGTGAACCCGGGAAACGGGTAGCCGGTTCTTGAGTGTATAAATACGGTAGTCAGGCACCCCCAAGTTTCTTTCTCAATCAACTCAGTCGTTATAACAGCTATGGATGGCTGTTGGCAACGGCACCAACCCGGCGCACTATGGAACCCCTAGGACGCCCCGGGAGGGCGACCGAAGGTGTGTCCATTTTGGCAAAGAGTTCTGATGACAATGGATTTTTGTCTCTCCTTAGTGGACACGGGCTTCTCTGAAGGAAATTGCGTACATGTCGATTCTATCAACAGTTTTCAGCGGTCTCCTTAGAAAATATTAGCAGTTCTTAGTAGGAAGTAATGCATGTGCTGAACCTAGAACATGCTCAGGTACATCAGTCTTCAAATGAGGAGGTTCTAAGGAGGGTAAGTGTCAGCGAATGCTTCCTTTGTTTTGAGGAGAAAGTTATGGAGAGCTAGAGGGCTCCGTGGCTACTGGATGTGAGTATGAGTGGGGTCTTAAGGCATGTCAAGTTTAGTATATTAGCTCTGGCTTTTCCGCTGCTCTCAGCCTCTTTTCAGCATCGCCCACTCCAACCCAGACCTTCCCACTATGCGAGATTGGGAGCCTAGGTAGTATCTAAGTTCACTGACAAACTAGAGAGTCTCAACAGGCTCAAATGCAGTGTCCACCAGCGTTCTATCATACCCTTTACGCTATAGGTTAGGAATTCAGAGCTAGGGCACTCTGGGGAACAGGAATTAGGGGATAGTATGCCGACCAAGATATGGGCCCAACAATGGGTTCTCAGGGAAGTGATTAAGCGGCAGGAGTATCAGAATGCGGCACTTCAGGCGTTACTTTTCCAGGACGTGCAACTCTTTATTCGTTTAGCTCTCCAATCAGATTGAATCAGTATGCCAAGCTCAAGTTAGACGCTTCCTGCTGCCAAATCTAACTAGGGGGCGGATTCCAGGATGTTAGAGTGCAAGCGAGGCGGTACTGCTCGCTTGAATCCGTATTTTAACCAGGTTGAGCTAAGAGCATATTTCTCCACCCCTCCCCTTAGTCCTCATACTTTATCCATCATCGCAACCCCATTTCCTTTTGCTTGAGCCTTGGCTCAGATTCGATGTAGTAGGATGTGGGCCAGCTTGCAGAGCTTCTTCTATTCTCGGTATGATACGAGCCCTCCTCATCTAACTACTGTGGGAACATAACTAACTTTAGTCCAACAGAAATACACAGAGCTTCATCTCGGGAAACTACAGTGGAAACGTGAACAGCAACAACCATACCATTAACCATCACCACTATGAGTCCCGTGGAAGCAATTCTAAGGGTAGATACGACCGCTATTGTTACACTAACCAGTGATCTTGAACCTAACATTTTACAGAACCCGAATTCCATTGGATGGTTGCCTTTAGCCGCAACGACGCATTCACAGGACGTAAAGATATAATTGCCCGTCTGAAGGAGCTATTAGAAGATAAAAATTACAACCGTGTTGCCCTGTACGGGTTAGGTGGTGCTGGGTATGTGTGTTTCCCGATTCTACTACAGACCTAGTATCGTAGATACAATGTACTTTGCTAACTTAACATCCTGTCCGCTAGCAAAACCCAAATTGCGCTCGAGTATGTTCATCAGTGCAAAGGCTTGAGCCATGTCTTCTGGGTGCATGGAAGCAGCTTTCTGAAGTTCGGCGAAGATTACCGTCGCATTTTTCAAACCGTGGGAATATCTCATGGAGGACCCGAACCTAGTGAGAATGAACAACTGTCAGAAGTCAAAAGGTGGTTTGAGTCTCCGGCCAGTGGGAGCTGGATTATGGTTCTCGACAACGCCGACAACGAGGCGGACTTTTCGGGCAATAAAAGCCTTGTATCAAGATTCGTACCACAGAGCACCAACGGAAAGATTGTTATCACAACGCGATCCAGGGTAGTTGCCAGCCGTCAAGGTTGCCATGTTGTTGAAGTGGGGAAGATGACGACTGAGGAAGCTAAGGAACTCTTCTTTCAGCGGTTTGGCAGCACAGTTAGATTGCAAGATCATGACCTCTGGGCTGTTAATATGTTGCTTGATGCCCTAGATCACCTTCCCTTGGCTGTAGCTGGTGCGGCAGCCTTCATGATTGAGACAAAGACATTTCCATTCGAGTACTGGAAAATCTTCCAGGAGAGTGATAAACGGCGGAAAGCGTTGCTTTCGGAACAGTTCTGCGATATCCGTCGGGAGGTGGACATGACGGAGAGCATTCTGAGCACTTATTTTATCACCTTCGAGCGGATAAAAGAGCAAAACCCAAAGGGCGCTGATCTGCTCCGGCTGATCGCCTTTTTTGACCGTCAGAAAATACCTGAGGAGTTATTTGTTAAATCCGGCCTGGAGGGAATGGATCACTCGATTGAATTCCACAAGGCAATCGGGGCACTTTTGAGTTTTTCGCTTGTCACCCGGGCAGAGGACGTGCCAGTATACGAACTCCATAGATTGGTGCAGCACTCCATTCAAGTGTATCTATCACAGGAGGAGGTTCGCAAATGGAAGAGAACGGGATTAATGGTGGTATTGAGGCTATTTCCTCAGTATGAACACAACGTGCGGCATATATGTGCTACCTACCTTCCTCATGCACTTGCCATTGTCGAGAACTCGGATGATCCTTTGGCTGGTCCCATCCGCTATCGTGCGTCGATGTACCTCCATGATATTGGCCATTACAATGAAGCGGAAATTCAGATTCGGCGGTGCATTCAACTCGAAGAGGGCACAGACGAAAACGACCCTGCGTCACTAGCAAGATATGGTGTTCTGGCTGCGGTATTGCAAGCAAGGGGCAGATATGAGGAAGCCGAAAAAATTGGTCGGCATGTCCTCGAAGGGAGAGAGAACGTATTTGGACCAGATCACATCGATACCCTGGCAAGCGTTAATAACCTAGCTCTGGTACTGGGACGATTGGGAAGGCATAATGAAGCGGAGAGGTTGAATAGGCGTGCGCTTGAAAGCAGACAAAAAATATTGGGCCTCAGAAATATTGACACACTCGCCAGTCTCAGTAATCTATCCATATCATTGTTGGACCTGGGAAGGTACGATGAGGCAGAGAGCCTGAGCCGGAGTGCGCTCGAAGGCAGAGAAGAGGCACTTGGACCAGAGCACCCCGATACTCTAAATAGCGTCAGTGCTCAGGTTCGGATTTTAGACGCTTTAGGAAGATATGACGAAGGAGAAAGGGCGAGTCGGCGCGTATTGGACGTTAGCCAGAGGGTGTTAGGGCCAGAGCACCACGACACTCTTTCTAGTCTCCTTAACCACGGGGTCATGTTGCGGAGGCTCGGAAGGTACACAGAAGCAGAAACGTTTTACAAGCGGGCTTTCGAGGGCCGAGAAAAGACACTGGGCCCAGAACACCCTAGTACCCTATCCAGTGTTAATGGCTGGGCAGTTGTCTTGATATCGTTGGGGAAATATGGCGAGGCAGAACAGCCGGCGCTACGTGCATTAGAGGGCTACCAGATGTTGCGGGGGCCGGATGACCCATCTACTCAGATGGCCATGGTTGATCTGGGGTTGGTACTACTGAAATTGGGAAAGTACGGCGAAGCAGAGAAGATCCTTCGAATAGCGGCTGAAAGTTGGGAGAAAGCCCTGGGCCCAGACAGCATCCTGACGCTAGAAAGCGTGAATCGTCTAGGTCTCACACTGCATGCTCTTGGAGATTATGAAGAAGCGGAGAGGCTCTACCGACGTGTGTTCGAAACTAGAGAGAAGAAGCTAGGCCCGATGCATCCAGCTACTCTAGCTAGTCTCAATAATTTGGGTTCGGTGATGCGCGACCAGGGAAAAAACGAGGAGGCCGAGAAGGCGTGTCTACGAGTGTTGAAAGATCATGCGAAAACGTGCGGGGACAGACACCCAGACACCCTAACGTGTGCTGAGAACCTAGCATTAGTTTTACACCGTCTCAAGAGGGATCAAGAGGCAGAGCCGATCCAGAGGCGTGTATTGGAGGAAAGAGAGAAACTGCTTGGGCCGGATCACCCCAATACACTCATTAGTGCCGACAGCCTGGCCGCAGTGCTGATGGATTTAGGTAGGTATGATGAGGCAGAGCGAATGGGCCGCCGGGCAGCTGAAGGGAGCGAGAGGGCGCTAGGGTTGCATCATCCACAGACTTTGAGAAGTTTGAACAATCTAGCCTTGCTGCTGCAGCGTATGTGAGAGGTCAGTGAAGCAGAGAGAATATCTCAATATCTGTGAGATTATTTTTTGAGATCTCGAGATCTAGGTATCTACAGTACTTTCTCAGATTTGGGCTCGTAATATTTATTTCTCTATCTGAAATTAATTCGAGGCGTCGGGTTGTTCCTATCAAGGGAAATGATAGCATCACCTCAATAGAGACAGTATAACCAACCCATACTATATGTCCGATTTGAGCCCACCCCCTATGATATGGTGCGTGGACAAAATTAACCGCGAAACAACGATTAATAGCAAGGCAACGCTCCACATCACCCTGCACTTTCAACACCATCTAAAGAAATTTCTCTATATCAAATATTAGTTTTTTATGTATTCTACTATGAATTTATATTTTTTTAATTTGTTTTTTTAGTTTTCATGATATTGGGGTTGGTGGAGTGCTGTTGTCATAGCCCGAGTTTTTCATGTCCGCCGATCCGCTGTTAATTTGTTAACGAACAATACGATACTAAAGACGATGTCTATGTAATATTAAAACAACTAAAAACCTACTCCGCAGCCCGAACCTACATTATGTAGGTAAACGGCCACGGCGAAAAAACTCTGGCTGATATCCTTCCCTGCACTACACATGGGCCCTCTTTATCCACACAACATTGCTCTTCAGCCTGTGTTTTTTAGGGATCGCACTTCGGCTGCGAGCTCCACTCCATCCCCAATCTTGTCACCATCCCCCTTACACCCAATGGTCAATATTGTATTATCAATTTGTGCCTGACGACCCACTAGTGCCTGCACCTGGATGGGTATCACTGGCATTGCGGTTACCTCGATCCACTGATCCGTTACCATAAGCACTCGAACAACCCATCCTTGTGCTAAGACGTTGGAGTTGCCTCTCTTAGTAAGGCCTCATGCTTTTCTTTTTTTGCCCCACGGGCAGATTTTTGGTGTTTTTCGCCCCTTTTCTAGAGGAGGAAATTTCGGACTACCTAGCTAGCATAAGGATCGTTTATTCGAGTTCTTACTGTACAAGTACTAGCATGGAGCAAAAAGTGTTCGGAAAAAAAAAAGGTTGGTATGATACACCACTTTTTTTCCAATCTCTTGCCCTCACACCGAAGTATCATATTATACGGTGACAGAAAGCACACCAGGCCAATGTTGCAATGAAGGGGGGGGTTCGATCAAAAAATGATCGAAGGCTAGGATTCTAGGAACGCGCTTTTTCGAACCGGGGGGTTATAAGATAGAACCCCTTCTAACCAATCAGTAAACCATGATATTGAAGGCAGTTGGAAGCAAAGAAATAAATGAAATGATAGGAAAAGAGGACAAAATGTAGCAGAAAAAGCAAATAAACTGGCACTGGCATTCTACTTTCCTGGCTTCTGAGCAATAAACACTCGCACATCTGCGTTCAAGGTAGAAATTCGCATCAGAGCCTGCTATTTTTGCTTACTAAGACATTGGGGAACCCCCCCCTTCAATCCCCATTTTCAGAAGCCCCGATTCAAACCCCCCCTTCTAACCCCCCGGGTTCGATCATCAAAGGCCTTCTTTGCAACCAGCGTTGTCGGCACGAAGTTACCAGAGTTTGTGCCACGGCACAACCCTCCAAATCGATGTGCCTGGCACGGCACAATGTAGTGCCCAGGCAATATAATTATTTACCAATAAAATGATTTTGTAAGAAGAAAAAAGGAGAAACTCTCTACAAGCCCAATTCAAATTGAATCCCCCATTTGCATCCTTGTAAGTTCTCACTGGGCTGAAGAACTCCAATATTTGCTTCCTCAATTGCACAAACTGGTCTACGACAATAGAATTGTTCAA
>Ga0307510_10001968_pt1 | contig 23121 bp, 18 predicted proteins | sample 12_EM_MG_FD_207224 | JGI IMG/M metagenome (GOLD analysis project Ga0307510, IMG submission 207224) | Populus trichocarpa ectomycorrhiza microbial communities from riparian zone in the Pacific Northwest, United States - 12_EM | ecosystem: Host-associated > Plants > Roots > Unclassified | place...
TCAGGAAACCCAACCTGCATTAAAAATCAAAAAACAAATTCACAATACTCCGTAAAGAAATCACAGAATTAATTTACTCCACAACTTCAAGCACCTAATTTGTAAAATCAAGTTAAGTTTATGTGCTACATTTAATAAAAAATAAAGAATTAAGTGGCTAATAAAACAAAATAAAGGTATACATACCTCAAATAAATTAGGGGAGTCTCTGCTAAATCGAGACCGAGAACCCGAAACACGAGGCTTCTTTGGCTGTCTAGGGTTTGTACGAGTAATAAACGATCTAGATTTTGGCTTCTTTGTATAGCTTCGATGTGAGTTCGGTTTGTAATCACAATCGTCTTCATCATCTGATGATAGAATCATCAGATTAGTGTCTCTTATCTTCCTCATCCCCAAAAATATTTAGGGTTTTGTACGGGTAAATGTGGATTGTATTTGCTTCCCTTCGAGAGAGTGGGAGAGCGGGTTTTTTTTCGCGGGTTTTTGAATACAGCGGTGGGGGTGGGATTTATATTTGTTAAAGAGGAGTACAGGAGAAGCTATTGGTGAATACTGGGTTTTTGAATATTTTATAGGCTTGCTCTCATGCCCAAATAAGTTCATCTATAGGTTGTGGTTTTTGTATTGATATAACTCTATACTCTGATATTATATAAAATAATTAAAAAAATATGTGAAGGACCTCAAATATTTTTAAAATATCTTTTAGAAATTTTAATTTTTTTTCTAAATATTTTAATATTATTATGTGATATTATTAATTTATTAAGTGGGCTAGACCCGGTCCAGCCATTTGAACTGGGCTGAAACAAGTCTAATCTAGCTAGGTTAAGCCGACTGACGGCCCAATAGTCTTTCTTCTTCTTCTATTTCTTTGTTGGGTTGAACCCAACCCAACTATCTAGACTGGGTTAAAATAAGCTCAACCCATCTTCACATGGTCACTCTCTAGGCCCAGTGATCATGATGAAATTTTTTGCCTTTTGTATTTAGAATCAACTTTTTGCTTGCAAATGGGTCCCAAGTTTGCAACCAAAAGAAGGGAGAAGAAGGTTACCTATCGTGGGGGGTGGCTACCAGGTGGTGTTAGGAGGGTCGACATGTGTTTGGTGGCGGTGTTGGCGACGAAGGTGCGGCGAAGGAAGAAGAGGAAGGCTGGCCGAGAGAGGAGAAAAAAATTAGGGGGGAGGGGCTAAATTTTTCCCAATTTTAGCCACCAATTTCTTCATACTTAATGCCTAGAATCCACCCCTATTTATAAGGGGTGGAAGAAGAATATTTTATTTTTATTGGTGTATGATTTGCTTGGTTTAGTGGGGAGAGAAAACATTAAATGCCCCTGAAAATTAGCTACCCAAGCTTGGTCTGTCTCTTTTTATCTTCAAAACAGCGTCATTTTAGCTTTAGGATTTTAATTTAAAGATTTAGCCAAAGTTCAATGTAGTCCTTCAACTTTTGATTATTTTAATTCGTCTCTAATTGGCCTGGAAATTTTAATTTTATACAATTTTGCCTCTGTCAAACTTCAACATCAGCCCTAAATTTCAACGTCTTTTTCATTTTGATCATTGATCTTGGATTTATGCAAATTGACCCTCAATTGACAATTAAACTTTCAATTTTCTTCAATTTCATCCTTGATTTCAATCAATTAATTCCCCAGAGTTTGATGCCTTTTCAAAAAGGTTATTGGCTGCGAATTTCTTCAATTTAACCCTTAATTGACCCTAAACTTTGATTTTCTTATAATTTTACCCCTGATTTCAACCCGTGGATTTTGTAAAAATTAAGTTTGGTCCTCTAAAATTCTAATCTTCTCAATTAAGCTCAAATTGGGCTTTCAAACTTAATTTTTCACCAATCAAGTCTCTAATAAAATTAATTTGACCCATTTAAAGTATAATTAAGTCCTTGCACTTAATTAAATCCTTTAATTTGACCCAAATTAATTATTAAACATAATTAAACTTTTAATTCAGCCCATGATTAAATCAAATTGGCCTATTAAAAAATTAATAATGACATTAGGCTTAATTTTTATGCAAATTCATCTAATAATCATTTAATGTGATTTTGAATCTACATTGTCTATCCAGTCTTGGGTACAATGGGGCACGATTAAGCTCCTAATTCCATCCAAAATTGCAACTTGATTCTTTTATACATTTGAAATCCTTCTTAATTTGCTTTTGCAAAATCATCAGTCTTCTTGCTATTATTATTATTTTTTTAAAAGGTAAATTTTAGGGAAAAACCAAAAATGGGTTATGACACCGTATTCTTGCAACCATCATTAAAATATTATTCATTATAATGGTTGATATAGCACTAGTAATAAAATTTGCATCAAGTTGATGGAGGTCTTTTTGGACAAAGGTTGAAACACGTGTGTTGTCCTTTTAACTTTGTTATCTCAAATGAATCCGACCTTTTATGATATTCCTCACGCAAATGCCACTTACGTTTTGATGCTTACACACATTGTAATTGAACCAATATAGATTTCGATCGTTGAACTCGATATTTAATTGAGTGTGCAATATGACATTATTTAACAACATTAACCAATTCATTTTTACTACTAAATGTTTGACCAACCTCCAAATCAGACCCTCCTAATATACGTTTATGACTAAGTGCCTAGTCATATGAAACAATAAAACTAGACCTAAAAACATCTTTAAATTCAAGAACATGAGGAATAACATCATTATCAACAACATCATTTTCATTGTCACTAGGCTCAGAATAGCGAACCTATGTTGATAAGCAAAATGATTGTCAAATATAGTATCATTTATCATTTATCATTTGCAGCAAATCATCTGATAATAAACTATTTTTACCTCTATCAACTGAATTTAAAGGACTAGCAGAAGTTGAGACACACACAGATTTTGGTCGACTACTCACACACAATATCATCATTTTCAAACCACTTTGAATGAAATAATCACTCATTGTCTTAAAACTATCATCACACACAATCGATATAGGATAATACTGATGTTCACTAATTTGACACCTCCATGTTATTTCAACATTAATATTATTATAATTCCAGTCAAGTTCATGACAAATGATTTCTTTTGTTTCTATATATGACATGCCTAAATTACCAATTAACAACAAATTGCTCCCATCATTATATGTGATATTATTGTTCACTTCAAGAACAATATTGTCATTGTAATGACATAGCATAAATATGTTATTAGACATTTTGTAAAAAATAATTGGATTCTAGTAAATTTAACGTGATTTTAACTAAATTGCATTACCTCAACTCTAATTGCAAAATTTATAGCAAATTCAATCAAACTCTCAAAATTTAACGTTAAAGCAAACTTTACAAAATATTAAACATGATTCGTGATACATTATCAATTGATATTTTCATGCACAATTGCATTAAATCAAATGAAAATTCAAAGAAAATTAATATAATTCAAAGAAAATACTAAATTCATCAATAATTCAATGGAACGTGTAATTCGTAATAATTCAACTGCATTTATGCTCTATTATATGAACATGTGTGCGTATTTAACTACATTATTAGTCGATTTCAACAATATACACGAAATCTTTAATTCAGTAACTTAACCTAAATTAACGCAACACATAATTAATTCATAATTAATTTAACTTATTTTCATGTTCAACTATATCAAATAAACCTCAATTGATTGTATTCTTAACTAATTTATCATTGATTCAACAAACTCTAAATTCACCATAAACTCTAAATTCAACCTAAACAATTATTTGATTTCAACCAAACCAAATATAATTTAATAGTAGTGTAGTATGTTTACCTTGCTTATAAGACTAAAAGAAGGGTTGGGGTGGCAACGGTGGTGGCAACAAAGAAAACAATGAACTTTCAATAAAAAAACTTCAAATGATATTTAGAGACTAGGATGAATTTGATTTTTAGTTGTTTTAAAAGCAAAATTTAAGTGATTAATGAGTTTATTTGGAAAGGAATTGAGGGTGCCAGTAATTTTATTTTATAAGAGAGATACAATGTTTGTGTGCTGTTGGTGTTTAATTTATTTAAATTTTAATTGATGTCGTGTTTGTGAAGCGGATAACATCTTAAGTTATCGTGATTCAAAAACACGACATTTAGATAATATTATATTTTAAAAATACGATATATATTCATCACGTTTCAGAAACATAACAAGTTAAAACAATACCATTTTATTAAAAAAAATTCATTCCTCAAATTTTTAAATTTATTAAGCTATTTTTTTAAAAAAAAAAAAACAATTCATTCCATTATTAGAGTTGGCATGTGACCATTTCCAAGCCACAATCTCCAATCCACCAACCAACATCTCCCTTTGGCCTTCGCCTACCTACCCTACTCCTGTCCTCTCTTCTTTCTCTCTTCAAACTCTCACCATGACTCACCAAACCCGCACACTTTCAAGAATTTGCACACCCGCAAACCTCTCTCCCTCTCCAGCCCAGACCCGGATCCGCATCCAAACCCATGACTTCCACGGCCAACACCATCTCCCTCTCTCTCCCCACCACCCACAACCCCTCGTCTCTCTCAAAACCCAAGTCCCTCCCCGATTTCTACCTCCGGTTCCGTAACCAAAACCCAAAATTAACCCGGGTCGGAATCTCTGTAACAAACCCGAACAACCGAATTAGAACTTTATCAACAATCCGTGCAAGTACAGCTTCAGTGATGGAAGCGAGTTCGAAAGAGAAAGCTTTGCCTACAATAGTGGAAGTTGATTTGGGCAACCGAAGTTACCCGATTTATATTGGATCGGGGCTATTGGATCAACCCGAGTTGCTTCAAAGACATGTCCATGGGAAGAGAGTTCTTGTTGTTACTAACAGTACTGTGGCTCCTTTGTATCTTGATAAAGTTGTTGATGCTCTAACAAGAGGGAATCCTAATGTTTCTGTTGACAGTGTGATTCTACCTGATGGTGAAAAGTACAAGAATATGGTGAGTGTAATTCTTAAGAAATTTAAATAGGCGATTGGATATTGCAAGTAAAATTTAAATCTTGTTGCATTGATGTCGACTGAGATTTAGCCGATAGGTAGAAGAAGGTAAAAAAAAAAAAATCTTTTATTTTTTTAACCTTTAAGTACTTCGGATTGAATTCATTGAAATGCAAATGCGCAATGAGTAATTCTAGTAGAATGTGTTTGACTGTGATTTAATCTTTTGTTAAGAAGAAAAGGAAAAAATTAATGAATTGGTTTTGAACTTTTGTTCCTGTATGTGTCTACATTTTTTTATGGTAGGTGGGATAAAGTTGAAATGTGTTTGTTTTTGTTTTTGTTTTTGTTTGATAGGAAACACTTATGAAAGTGTTTGATAAAGCAATTGAGTCAAGGTTGGACAGGAGGTGTACGTTTGTTGCGCTTGGAGGTGGTGTGATTGGTGATATGTGTGGATTTGCAGCGGCATCTTTTCTTCGAGGTGTTAACTTTATTCAGATTCCTACAACTGTTATGGCACAGGTTGGCTTTTAATGTTTAAAGTTTTTTTTTAACGGGTTCTTAGGGTTGTGTTGTGTTAAATGCGGATTAGACTTGTTTTATTTTTTTGTTCTGAATTGTTTATTTCTCAGGTGGACTCTTCTGTTGGAGGCAAAACTGGGATTAACCACCCACTCGGGAAGAATTTGATCGGTGCATTTTATCAACCTCAATGTGTGTTGATAGATACTGACACACTTAATACCTTGCCGGATAGGGAATTGGCATCAGGGCTTGCAGAGGTTATTAAATATGGGCTTATTAGAGATGCAGTGTTTTTTGAGTGGCAGGAGAAGAATATTGCGGCTTTGATGGCAAGGTATTCAATGCTTATCATAGAACATTGATTAGGTTTTGAGACCCCTGCATTTGAATTCTTGTGTTTGCACTAGCAAGAACAACTTGACATGGAATTCAAACTATTGAGTCTAATTTTTGGTCTTAGGAATGCGTTTAATTAAATCTGAGCTGCCTTAGATATTGAGTGTGCACCATCTTAATAGACCTTTTGAGGTAATTTGAGTAAAAATGTTACCTCTCATGAGGCTAAAGTCTTGCATGTTTTTGTTTTCGGACTTTGCCGACTGCAGGGATCCAAGTGCCATGGCCTATGCCATCAAGCGTTCATGTGAAAATAAGGCTGAGGTTGTATCCTTGGATGAGAAGGAAAGTGGACTGAGGGCAACTTTGAACCTGGGTCACACATTTGGCCATGTAAGTTCTCGCTTGCGCAATTGCCACATTTTGTGATTGCATATCTTATGCATGTTTATGTTTGTTTTTGTGAGTGTGTGAGAGAGAGGTTGCATTACTCACATGCTGGGTGATAAGTGTGGTTTGTCAAATTATTAGTTTTGAGTCGTAAAGAAAATTGCCAAGTCGCTGTCTTGGTGTTGATTTGCAGCTCACTTGTGAAATTGTGAACTAATGCTAGACACTCAATCTATCTAGCAAATTCTCAATAGACTTTTTTAGTTTGTCCATATATTAGCACTCTTCTCTCATCCTGTTTATGCTCTTTCTTTTGTGTTTGTGTGTGTTGGTGGGGGTGTGAGGGGTTTACAATCCTTCCTTCGATTTAAGTTTTGTTTGTGAGCTTGCTGTCATATAGGGGTTCTCTATTATCATGAACTAGTTCGTTCATGTTCATGGCCAAAAAAGCCCTCACTTTTTAATGGTTTCCTGTGGGTCTATTTTTTCCCAGGCAATAGAAACAGGATTTGGATATGGTGTGTGGCTCCATGGAGAAGCTGTTGCAACTGGCATGGTATTGATTTTGCCTGACCGTTTCTTATCTTCCACTATTATGCACCAATCACTACTTCTCTTTGCTTATGCTTGTCTTGTTTGGGTGCTTGCATTCAGGTCATGGCTGTTGACATGTCATACCGCCTTGGTTGGATTGATGATATGCTTGTGAAGCGTGTCCTCAACATTCTACAACAGGCGAAGCTACCCACTGCTCCACCAGATACCATCACCGTGGAAATGTTCAAGTCTGTGATGGCGGTAAGGGAGTTAAATGTCACTGTAAGGACAAGTACAATTTGGTTTCTCTCATCACTAAAGTGTCTGTATTCTTATCCTTTGGCAGGTCGATAAGAAGGTAGCAGATGGGTTGCTAAGGCTTATCCTTTTGAAAGGCTCCCTGGGTAATTGTGTGTTCACCGGTGATTATGATAGGAAGGCCCTCGATGATACACTTCGTGCATTTTGCAAATCATGATTCCCGTTCTCGCTGGGTTCTGGGCCCAGCTGCATATGATTGATGTACCACCAGATGTGACGTGTATTTTAAAGGGCTTGCCTGCATGCTTTGCCGTGGTGGCCTTAGTCGGCAGACTGACAAGTTGTAATATTAGAAATTTGTCACCAAGCAATAAAGCTGATTCTTATTTTCTTTCCTTTACCTTCTCTTTTTGTCCTCGCCTGGGTGTGTTTGGCTTGGAGGTGCGGTGGTTTTTTGTCAAAGGTATAATATCTTTTAAGCACAAACCACACCTCTAAAAACTATAAAAACATGTTTTTTACTCAAAAAAGCAAAAGCTACCTCCCATTTAACCACAGAGAAGATCATGCCTACGTGTTTTGAAGGCTTGAAACGGGCAGCCAGGCTAACCTGCAAGTGAAAACATGAGGTGACTTGAAGGAGGTCAATCAAATTACTTAACCCAGCAAGGTTTTCTAATGAAAGTGTTCAAGGAGTGTTAGAAACACCTGGAATGTAAAGAGCTACAAGCCTTGCTGGTCACTGCGTTTGGTTTGGTGAACCTCTGGTGTTGAACTTGCACTAGTGACGTCCATGTTGGCGGCCATTAATGACCAAACGTTGGCGGCCACTGTAACTAGTAGTGACGTATCTTTTTGCCATCCTAATGTCGTAACCTCCGTGCATGAATGTCTTCGCATCTCCTTTGGTGGATGGATCACTAAGGGAATGTTTGACATTATAAAATTACGTAAAATCCCTTGAAGCCATGCTTCGAGGACTTTTTTGAGAATTTTGTGTTGTTATATTGTGCTAAAAAAAATAAAAAAAGCAAAAATACCCCAGGCCTTAGGCAAGTGTTTTTTTAGCCTTTAAGGATATTTAAATAATCTTATTATGAGAAAATATCGAGTTGTCACTTAACAAACAAATGAACTCTATATATATAAAAAAAAACAAAAAAACTATTTTACACCTCCATACCAGTTTTAACGAGTTTTTGGTCAAGAATAAAACCATCAATTTATAGTGAATTCAGACATATGTTTCCTCGGGTTTCAGGTTTTTGTAATGTTGAAAGAAATGAAAAGAAAAAAGAATGGTAGTATTTTATAGGGATGGAGTGCCTGCTGTCATCACCTCCTGTTATCTGCAACAAGTTTCAAATAGGGTATCACTACGAACTACATTTATTTACTGGGCCTGTATCAGTATCCATTTCTTCTTCTTCTTCTTCTTCTCCTCCTCTCTCTCTGCTGTTCTCGAGGCAATCCTTGAAACATTTACAGCGCGACTAGAGACATGATCTCACGATATTGCGAGGTCATTTTTTTAAAATCATCTTTATTTGATTTTGTGGTAATTAGAATGCATATTTACACTCGAAAAAAATGTATTTTTTCGTCAATTTTTTTTATTCATGCATCTATTTTATTATTTTGAAAAAAGATTCTATAAGCAGCATGGTTTATTAAATAAAGATTTATCACTATTAAAATAAACATTTTAAATCATTTAAATTAAAGAGGAAAAAATGTGTTTCTTTAGCCAAAACCCCTTTTTTTATTCATGACTTGTGTTTTTTTATTTATTAAAAGCATGGTTTTTTAAATAAAAATCTCTAATCTTATTTGAAAAAATATGAAATTAATGGATAATTTTTTTGATTATTAGTGCAATAATTTTATTTATTATACAGAGTTCTTGTTTGGCAGGTATGGACCTTAGTTTTCACCCTCCCTGAATCCATGGAGCCAGAACAGAGCTCTTGTATGGCAGGTAATCTCAAAACCATGTACTTTACTGATTCTTCCTCTCTCTTTTTTTTTTTTTTGGACAATGAGATCTACGTTATTATCCGCTAGACTTCTGCCATATAATTATCTCAGAAATATTCTTTGACCTTGTGATCCAAAGATTGTAATCAACAAATATTCTTTTTTTCGTGACTGCAGGGTGGTCGCACAATTCTCGTCTAGCTTGATTACATTCCTACACTACGTATCATCACACAGGCTGGTACTTTTCTCAGACCTCTCCATCTTCTTGACTTATTGTGCTTCCCAATATTTCGATGTCTCGGTTACACATAGGTTGGTTGCAGAAGGGTGCAAGATTCAAGAAAACTGTAGTATCTGAAAATGTAAGGAAAACACTACATGGCTGGTAAGGGATGGTGATTGGTGGAGGCCAGGAATAGTTCATCTGCTTCAAACCTTCTGGCTGTTCATCAACTACATCCTTGGATTCTTCTATGTATGTCAGATGGCGATACCAAATTAAGGGTTCTAGCTTGCATGCAGCATCAAGATCAGGCCTCTGTTACACAAGCTATAACTTGTCTCTAATGAAACAATGGATCTCTTGCGTTCAATTCTACTCTGAACTAAATTCCTATTTCAAGTACGTGGATGAGTGGATGGCAGGTGAGAAAAATCACTGCTGAAAGCATCAAATTGTTAAAAGAAATTAGAATATAGCAAGGCTGTAGACAGCAGTTAATTAATGAAACAGGAATCATCATGCCTCATATTGTTTAGGCCTGTGCAAAGCCGAAAGAACACGATTTTCTTGCTATTACTTGCGGTACAGTTACCATCAGTGTAACTAATTCCACAAGCACCAGATAAGATGGATTGGCATAGCTTGCAAAGCAAACCTCCACAATTTCTTTGCGGCTGGTTTCACGTCATCTACAATTGTGCCAATCACAGTACGGTCCATGAAATGAATGTGAAAGAACACAAGGTTGTCCTAAAATGGGAGAGATCTTGTTTTCTCTCTCTTAAAATATAGTGAAATTAAACTCAATGAAGCAGAAAGAATTAAGCAGCAAATAGGAGAGGCATAAGAGCACATGTCGGAGATGTTGACAAGTTTTTCGTTGTTGTTTGCTAATACTGGCGATTGGGATCATGACTAAAGTCAATAACTGAAATTCGAAATTGGCGGGGCAGTGATTTTCTCTTTTAGTTGGTACAAAAATAGAAGGTGAAGTTAAAAAAGAAATTATTAAAGCCATTGTTGGCATTTTGCTTACGCATCCCGGTCATCTAAATTAAGAGATTATGAATAATTTTCATTCGTGATGATATATTTCAAAAGGGTTGAGAATGGCCCTAGGATTTGTGGACCACAAGAAGAGGAATGATGCTACTCAAACCACCTGAAAATGAAGACTTGTGGTTCTTGAAGGGCTACTGCACAACTGCTCTAACAAAGCAATTTGGTGAAAACTGAAAATGACACAAGTATCAGTTGTGATGATGTAGGTCAAGAGGTTGGATAGCTCTTAGTGATAATATATATAATTAAACTGTTCATGTCATTAACTGCCACACACTTAAGATAAACGCCAATTTTAGTCTTGAATCCATCAACTCTCTCTCAATAAAGAAAAAGCTATTACAAGACGCCTAATTGATAATGTAACTGTCAAGATTCATGCATAGCAGACTCAAACTGTCAGAAACATGTGTCCCATTACAAGACGCCTAATTCACTCTGGTTGAGATTAAGATGTTGATTTTATCACTAACGAACGCTGTATCGGGTTATGCAAAAAGTCTGTGGCCACATCAACATAAACAAAAAAAAAAAAAAAAAAGAGATTATGAGTTGAGGGATTGGACTATTAGGAAGTATAGGATCGAAGGAATCTCAAAAATTGAGAAATTATTACATGTATCCTCGTAAGTGGGGGTGGTGTAAGGACACCATACATTATCTTTTTTATTATTATTGCAGGGAGCAAGTAAACAGAAGTATATCGTACATAGATTCTTAAGGGGGTGATATTGATAAAAAAGAAAAAGTGAAGTAGTTAATGTCCGAAATTAATTCCGTTCTATTATTTCTTCATGTAATGAGTGGCATACCTTACGTACGAGGATAGGTAAGAGAGAGTTCCGTTTTTTAATGCGTATTTTTCTAAGGAAAAAAGGAAAGGAATACACCAAAAGAATCGGGAGGACAGGTTTTTGTTTGTTTTTTGTAGTGTTCGTTGAGTTGGCCAAGATTTTGGTTTATCTCCTCCTCCTCCTCCTCCTCCTCGCCTTCTCAACTTATGAACGCTTCAACTGCATAATTTCTCGGCCACCTAAACATTCCCTCTCATATCACTTTTTTCTCCCTTGTCTTTTGGTAACCCATCCATCCATCAAAACAAAAGAAAAGCTCTTTCGGTCTCTTCATTTCATCTTCTTGTACGTGTCTTGGTTTTACGCTTTTGGGTTTCTTTCTTCTTCTTAATGAACTGGTGGTGATGGCGTGGAGGTGCTGGGATTTGTGTGTGTGATCAGGAGGAAGAGGGTGTTTTGTCCTCAGGTGGTGAAGATCTGAGGCTTTTGCTTCTCTTTTAAAGATATTTTAAGATTTTCCATAATCAATCAAAAAAGAAAGAGAAATGAGTGCATCAAGGTTTATAAAGTGTGTGACGGTAGGAGATGGAGCTGTTGGTAAAACTTGTCTCTTGATTTCATACACCAGCAACACCTTCCCTACGGTAATTCAAATTCCCCCTTTCTATTTCTCTGTGTCTTTTGTGTGTCTCTCTCTGTTTTTTTTTTCTGTGAAAAACTGGGATGTGGGTTCTTGAGTTCTGGTGGAAATGATAAATGGGTTTCGTTTTTCCTTGTAAGTGTGATGCTGAATTGGGATGTGGGTTTTCTGAATTTTGGTGGAATGGAATCCATTTCATTTCCATTTAAGGGTAATGTTTTGATTCATTTTGCTGATAAACAATCATGGGAGATTAAGATAACTGTCGTGTTGCTGCTCTGTTTCCAATAATGGATTGATCAAAACTGGATCTTCCAAAAAAGGTGTTAAGATTATTATTATGAAAGTTTTGATTTGTCAATAAAGAAATGGGGTTATCTATCCAAATTATTCTTCTTATTTTTCCTCTCCATTTCACGTGGCACAAAATTCTGTTCTTTTGGTTTTATTTTCATGGGATTCAATCAAACCCTTTGCAAGTGGGTATTATTGAATGTAATGCAATTGCCGTATTTTCTTTGCGTTGTTGTGATAAACAGGATTATGTGCCAACGGTTTTTGACAATTTCAGTGCAAATGTGGTCGTCAATGGTGCTACTGTTAACCTGGGGTTGTGGGATACAGCTGGTAAATCTGCATAGATCTTCATATATTTTCATGTACTTTGTGTGTTTCTTACCACTATTTTTTTTTTTTTTATGTGTGTTTATGCTTGGACCTGACTTCGTTTTTTGTTGTATCAGGGCAAGAGGATTATAATAGATTAAGACCATTGAGTTATCGTGGGGCAGATGTTTTCATACTGGCATTCTCTCTCATTAGCAAGGCCAGTTACGAAAATGTTTCTAAGAAGGTTGGAAATTAGATGGCACAAGATGCTGTCTTTTTTCTTTTTTCCAATCATAGATAAACTGTTCCTAGTGATTAAAAATTAAAAAAACATGCTGATGATTTCACACTTGGCTTCATTTCCAGTGGATTCCAGAGTTGAAGCATTATGCACCTGGTGTCCCAATAGTTCTTGTTGGAACAAAACTTGGTATATTTTCTTCTCTAATGGGGTTTCTGCAGCTGTTTGCTACTTTTTGAGCATCGTCTCAAGTATAGTTAATAGAAGCTTTTATTGTCTATTGTGCATGATTGCATGTAATATTGTTTAAGTTGCTGTTCAGTAAGTTCATTACTCAATATCCAATGAGTGTTGTCTGCAGCAACATGTCATTAGAAACTATATGGAAAAGGATTTACTTTTGACATGCGATTTTATTTTCTATCCTCTCGCTTTTTATGGGTGGATGATACTTAGAGTTCTGCTTTATGCAATTTGCTTCATGATCAATGGTCGCAGCTTGATTTTGTAAAAACTTTTCACGAGTATGTAATGGGCATGAGTGAATAAATGGATGGGTGTTACTCTACTAAGGGGGGAAGAAGTCAGTTGTCAAGCTGCATATCTTTCTTATTGTCCCATAATTTTACTAATTTCTGTGTCTTTCTTTTCTATTCTTTCATATGAGCCTGTATTTCCTTCGACACAGAGCCATTAATTTGTGATTTTCATTTCCTTGCAAATTTGTTTTTCATGGAACATTTTCTGAATATACATCAGAAGTGTATTTCTTAAGTTAGCCCTTACTTTTTTTTCTGGTTTTTAATGAGCCAGATCTTCGGGATGATAAGCAGTTCTTCATCGACCACCCTGGTGCTGTGCCTATTACTACAGCTCAGGTAAAAATCCTGACTGATTGTTCATTTGCTCCAGTTTTGAGCATTTACCTGAATTGTTGTCCTCCCAATTTTTTTCTTAAGAAAAGCAAACAAATTCTTCCTATAACCACCCAACAATTAATGTTGTTGCCTTTGAATATCTAAAAGGGAGAGGAGCTGAGGAAGCTGATTGGTGCACCTGCTTATATTGAATGCAGTTCAAAAACACAGCAGGTGTAAATATTTTCCTGCAGAAATTGTCTTCTAAATTAAATTATAAGGGAGTTTAAATTCGGTTATCTTGCGGGTGCAGAATGTGAAGGCAGTTTTCGACGCAGCCATCAGAGTCGTCCTTCAACCTCCCAAGCAAAAGAAAAAGAAGAGCAAAGCACAAAAGGCCTGTTCTATATTGTGATTGTAATAGGTGTGCAGAGCCTCTGTGCTACCCATGTTCCTTTCCCCACTTCCATTGCTCTCTGTCTGATAAGCTTAATTTATTGTCTTTCCTGACAGTAATTAGGATCTATGAAGCATCAGGTGGTTTGGTATTGGTTTTTTGGATTATTATGAATCTCTAATTGTTGAATTGAATTACATGATGTCGCACCTCCTGTTCTTTACTCCCGGTTTCGATATGTTTTATGTATTAATAGACTGGAACATCCTGACTAGGAAGATAACATTGCCGCGCTTGGATTCTATCCAAGACTCTGTGTTGCTGTAAGAGCTTGGTTATGTTGTGTTACCAATCTTGCTTTGGTTTATTATCACATCACATGCTTCTTTCTGGTAAAAATCTATTCCTGTCATCAATATAAGCAGTGCTCGCAACCTTTTACTTGGATGTTGAATAGTAATCAGAAACATCCTCAAGTGAGTGAAAATAGGGGGGATGGAGCTAGCTAGGCAATAGGCATTGAACGACACGGTTGCTTCGGTCGTTGGGAATTAAAACATGCACGGCGGTTTGTGTGGAAACTCCACATGCTGTCTGCAAACAAGTGCAGCTGAGCCAGATGGGAAAGGATGTGATGAAAGGATGGATATATAAAAACCCATCCATCTATTTGGGAAGGATATGATGGAACTCAAGACTGCTGAAGTGGATGATACTTGGGTTTCCTCCATTGTTCCAAACAAGAATTTATCAAAATCCATGCCTTTTCATCCATCCCTCATGACATACGATAGAAGGCATTTTTAAGAAAGAGCTTATGGATGTAGTATCTCCCAGGATCTCATCACCGACTACATTTCCTAGGTTGTTTGTTGCAGATTTTTAGCTTGAATTATCTTGCTGCTCTTAATGAGGAAACTGAAGGCTCAAACAATAGCTAGCAATACCGAGAGAAGTTGCTCAGATTCTTGCATTGCCTTGCAAATTGCAATAGAAAAATCTAGCTAGGTTATAACTTGGTCAAGTTCATGCCTGAACCAGGCTTTTAGCTAGGAGGAGAAGAAAATAGGCTGTAGCTCGGATGTGGAAAGCAAATGAAACTTTTAGAACTCAAAACTGTCTGCTACACTTTTTTTTCTTTTTTTTTTTGGGGGGGGGGGCCTATAATCAGGCATGCGTTCCCAATCTTATTCTCAATGAAATCAAACAATATCCAGAAAGAGGTCCAAGGATGTTTACTATCTGCGTTCTTAATCATGGAATGCTTATTAGCAAAAATGTAACTAAACGGACAGGTCATGCAGCTCTGTAAAGATAACGACGGTGTCATTCACCAAAACCTGAAAAAAATTGACAGGGTTGACTTTGTGCTAAAGAGTCAATTTCATTGACAATCAATAAATATCAGCAGGTTATGCAACATAATAGACCTTATAAGCACACATGGTGTCAACATTGAACTGGTGTTAGACGCATCAAGCTCCTCAGACCACCAGGAATGCCAGATACGCAGCTCACTCCACAAAAATATCAACAGCAGTCACGTTCAAACCAATAACATGGAAAGTTGTTCGTGGCATCCGGTCATTGTTTCACACCTTGATGGCCTCGTATTTTTCACTAATTGCACCACCTTTCTGTTTCTGGAACTGAAGGTATCTAAGTGTGCTGGCTAAGAATGCATCAGCAGCAGGATCTGGTGGACTGTTGTCACTTTGCATCTCAGTTGTAATCAATTCAATCAGGCTCTGGATTGCAGCCACTGTGATTTGTGGGTTTCCCTTCTCGTAGAAGTAAAGATACCTTCATGTAGAAGGAAGGTTGGCATTTCCATTATCAAAGATCATAAGATAAAATACAGAGAAGCAAATTAAATGAGTTCATTGGAGTAGAAGAATTACTTGTTCAGAATCTCAACAAAGAGCAACACTGATCCAGTGTTACCCCGCGCCGCATTGGACATTTGTTGAGCAGCATTTGCAATTCGCAAAGCACGCTTCAGGCAAATCAGAACCCTGGTTCAAAAGAAGTAGATAGAGAGAAAATTAATCATAAGCCATTAGGAAAAAGATTTAAAATGCACTCAGAAGCAGCCCACTACTCCCACAATTAGTCAAGTTAAATACAGCCATAATACTTCCTCTCCTACTGTATACTACAATCGCATGCAACCAGCCTGTCCAAGGCGACATCATGACAAGATACATAATAGAATATTGATGTCCCCTTAATCACTATTGGGCTTTACCAATACTAAAAGCATGGCACTCACCTCTCTCCATCTTTCATGTTATCCTGATCGTCAACCCAGAATAGATGTGCACACCCATAAACCGCTCTACACTGATCAGGCTTCTTTAAAAGCTTAGCCGAATACTGCTCAAGCAAGGTATCATATCAGCATCTTCACACAAATAGCTTCAAAAATGTGATTTGAAAAACTTTAATTATAGCAAAACAATGCTATAGGATTTACCCCCGTGGCCTTGTGGGTTAAAGTATCCCTATTCTCTACACCAAAAACATGCATCCTCTGAAGGGTGCCTACTATTAAATGCAGTGCCGTCACCTGTGCTTTTGAATCCTGTTGCAGCAAATATGCACGAGAAAAAACATGACTGATTTTGCAACTTTAAATAAAGCAATATAAAGGTTGAAATAGATGTGAATCGAATCAACTCACTGAGACTTCTTCCTCGTATAGAATATATGCTTGGGTGAAAAATTCATATGCAACAGGCTCTAGATCACAGTCATTGGCAGCCTGCTCGATTAGAAATCAAAAGTAATAAGTAAGAGAGGCAGCTTCATCAAATGGTCCTTGAGAGTAATTAAAATACCAAGTAAACGGCAGTGCCAAGTTCATGTACCTCAGCACACTGCAAGTACAATCGTAATGCCAATTCAGGTGCTGGAACAATTGACAGAGCCTCAATTGTCTGTAAGAGAATGGATTACATCGTCAGCTATTCTAATGAATGATCATTTAACCAAATCTATGTACATGATAGACAACTTTCAATGAAGCGCTACCTGATTCAAGAGCTGGAAAATTTTCTTAGGTGAAGTTGATGAATCGTCTCCAAAAGGGTTTTCCTCCTGATCTTGGCTGCTGCCTTGAAGTCTCCTTACCAACTGTACACCACAAACAAAAGGCTGAGAATAAGTTAGGAATCCAAATTGGCATTCGTAGAAAAAGATAGGGCGGCCATCAAATTATGGATACTAGAAAAGAGATTAAAGCATGATTCACGTGATGTGACCAGCAATTATTCATGTCAGATGCCAAATCTGATGAACAATGACATTCTCATTCCAGAATGTGCAGCAGCAATTTTGCCAACTTCAAGGTTGTTAGCATTGGGCAAAAGCAAACCTTGAGAGACAAAAAAACAAGTGGGGGAACTGTGAAGGGTAAGCGCTTTGGTCCTCCTGTCATGATATGTTTCTTCACCGTACATATGATCTGCAATTTAGGGTGGATATAATATATAAGAAAAGTTCAAAACCAAAATACAAAATTAGGCGGAAATCGTTCTACTGATTAATCACCACCCACAATTTGCTTCAGTAAAATAAAATGGGTGCTAGCCATTTAACTCTTGAAAAAAGCTGACATGAAGATTTTGAAACGAACATGTACCTGAAACATTTCCTCTTGATCGTCATTGTACAGCATCTGAATAAGACGTGCAACGGAATTCTGCTCCTCTTTGAAATCATCTTCATCAACCTAAAGATAAAGGAACAAAACAATAATCACATTACACAATTCAAAGGCTTAGTTTCATGAGCACATTAGAGGAGAACAGGTAAATACTGTTAGCTGGATGGCAATAAGAAACAACCATAGCATATGTGGTTATCAGCATTAGAAGTTTTAAGAAAAATCAAACTTCTGCAGCACAAATTTCATAACATGAAAAGTGAAGTAAATTTCAAATAACCTCTTCTTCAGCCCCATCCAGATCCTTGATAAGCCCTGTCATTAATTCAAATAACGCCTCAACCTACAGAATAAAATTAAACTAAGATTGAGTATTCAGAGCATGTTAGAAAGATTAGGATGCACAAGGGACAGAAACATACCTTGTCAGCAGTAGAGATGCGTGTGTTATTTTTCATAATACTTTGAATTATAACAGTTGCCATAATTTTATTTGTCTCAATATCAAGGTATTCCATTACACGAGGATAGTTTGAAAGCTTCAATGCAGTGACAATATCATTATATTTCTCTAATGGAGCACTCAAAAGAGCAACAATTTGTTTTGTGGCTTTGCTGTCGTCAAGCTTTCCTTTGCTGGATAGTTTCTTAACACACGCTCCCTGAATAACAAACAAAAGAATCAGCTCACCTGTTAAAATATACAGCGGAACAAAATAATATAAATAGTTTCTTGTTTTAATAAATTAGTTTTAAGAGAATCAACCTGTTTCGCATAATTGGAATTTCAATGCACATGATCTTTCTTAATTTCTTTGATGAAATTACTCATTGACTATTTCTGCAAGCCAAAATGACTGCTGAACACTGCCCAAAGAGGACAGCAGAGTATAAATTCTAGAAACCTTTCAAGCATAAAAATTTGTGTCCCAACCAGTCATGATTTTCCCTGTCAAATTTAATTTCTTACAGTGCTTGACAGTTCGCTTTTCAAATTACTAGGAAAACAAATCCTGCCTTCTCTTGGGTCAAGTAAAAAATTCATCCCAGTTAGAAAGCAAGCCCCATTATATGATGTTACATAGCGCGTGTATAGTTAGTTCAATGCATCTTTAACTACTTTCTGAAGGCATAACCAGAAAAACAATAGAGGACAGAACAGAAATGTTAAGTGGTTATATCTCTAATTGGTATATGATAAAATAAATTTTACAAAACCATGATGTAAATTGCAATGTAGAAGCATTTTAGGGAGTCATATATACCAGCACTTGATCAGCATAATCCAGCCGGTCAGGGTGAACATGGAGTGTAAATGTAAGAAGAGATGAATATAGAGTTACAGCTCCAAAAATTGGCATATCAACTTGTGCTTCTATCACCTGCATCAACACATTTGTATTACTATATTTCAATTGTTTTAGCATACGCTATGTAGACTAATCACTGTAACTTAACATATGGAGTCAAAACAAATATCAGTAAGAATAGTCATTTTGAAAGGCAACATCAAAATCTCCTGAAATTTGTAGAGATTTCGAAATGGGAAACTTTTAACAGGAAAACAGCACTTCAACAATGATAAGCACAGAGACAGAGCATCATAAAATCCTGTACTCTTCTCAAAAAATGAAGTTACCAAATTCTGCTCCTTTTCTGGTCTAGCAATCTAAAAGGGCTGGTAGACTAGATTTACCTTTCCTATGGCATTGTTCAATTTGGAGAAGGCTTCTACTTGCAAGAATTCAGGTAAAACTTCTGCGCTTGAAGCAGCGTAATTTGATAGCCTCTCCATCAATCTAGATAACACTGTCTTGATGTCAACAGATGGCTGAGAAACACAAGTTGGAAACAAAGAAGCAGTTTAATCGTTGCATTTAAGCAAATATATCAAAGGAGGAGAATAACAAGCTAACATGTGACCATGTCAAATAGAAACAATGAGTACAAAATTACACACCTGAAGTTGGGGGCAAGCACCCAACAATATCTCAAGAGTTTGCAAATGATATTCATCAGGGAAGACTTGAATTATGCAATCCATCAGATAGAACTGAGCGATTTCATCTTTACAATTGACAACCTATCAAAACAATTGAAAAACAGAGTTCAGTTTGGGATAGTTGGCAAGCATGCATCCCATCCACGAGCTCAAAATACAATATTTTATCAAAGTGTAAAGGTCAGGCCTGTTCAAGAACTCTGGGAAGCACAGTATCTTTGTACATGTCAAGGTCAACACCCTCTATCTGGCTGAGGACATGCAGGTTCTTGCCAACCTAATAACATATGAGGGGAACAAATGCTAAGCTTTTTAAAACTGCAACCGCATACTTCACAAAGTTGTATTGCAGTGAAATTAACCATTTACAGGTCACGGGCATTACAAGATCACGCAGCTCGCTCCTTTCTTTCTCCCGCTTCTCCTTTTCCCGGGCAGGTCCCTGCAGACCAGAAAGCCCGATACCAAGCCTCAACTCATGATCAGCAAAGAGTATGAATGATTCATAAGCACTATAAGACCTGCATGACCAGAAATCATGCCCTCATGATACATTTTACCTTTATGACATGCAAGCATTGCACATGCATGCTGAACATGAGCAGGTAGTCACATATATTTCAACCAACCTGATGTTGCATTCGCACCCATAGCTTGTTCATCTCAGTGAAATTTTGCAGAACAAATTCCACAGCATCCACAACCGTGTCAGCATCTCTGCAGGGGTTCAGGAAGCAACTCATTTAGTCAGTTCCAAAACCAATCCACCAACAGGATCATGGGGAAACAACAAAACTGACAAGAATACTTTCCATCAGCTTATGGTCAGTAACTTGAATTAAAGTGTTTGGATGCCACCATTATAAGAGCAAACAAAAGACTTATATAGCTATTCATTTTGTATAATCTCAATGCAAGTAAAGATGGATGCATAGTTCATTGAGGATCTGGTCACCCTGGCTCCAGCCGTCACCTCAGATAGGCAGATCCACTTTCAAGTATTAGCTATGACCTGATCAAAGTCAAGCCCAACCAGCCACAATGGTCTCCAGACCACCAAATTTGCTCTCTATAACCACATAAATAAATGCCTTTCTCCTAAAATTAAATGGAACCAATAACGATCATCTCATATCCTTACCCTTCATACTCTGAACCGATATCAGGTAATTTATCCCTACTGACTTGAGAAAGGTAACTCCTTAAGAAGAGGCCACGTACAGGATGCTGAATGCCGCGACACATTTCAACAAGATCTTTAAGAACATCTTTTGCTGGAGCTTCTTTAGATTTAATGTATACAGATCCTACAGTACATAGGAGATACCTGGAAGGACAAAAGATTGCAGTAAAGCACAAAAAAATGCATACACAAACACTGATAATTTACGTGACTGACTGACATCTCTATAGTGAGAGCAGAAATGAAAAAAAAAGTATCCTTGCAGCAGACTCCAAATAGCTTGGCAGAGTTCATTAACAAGAGGACGATCTGGTATGATCAAAGATACTCATTGCTAGCAGAAACCAATAAGCACACAGACACAAAAGGAGAAATTATGAAGTTACAATTGAGAAGCTTCATTGTCATTTTCAGTAAACATTTTCAGTCTTCTAAGTTCTCACTTGCAAAATATCTGCTACCTTCATGTTCAAACTTACTAAATACATTTTCTACTTCAAAAATATCAGACACGCAAACTAAAGAAACAGCACAGACAGAACAAATGGTCTTCATCTAAAGATATCAATTTAGTTGTTAAAGACTTAAAGGAATTGCATAATTTTCTGCTTAAGGACTTCCCCTCCTAACTAAATCGACAATATAACTACATCAGGCAAATCTATCAAATTATAGCTCTCAAGTATTTTCACATTGTGGGGAAGCTATTAATGAGTTTGTTGTTGGCTAATATACTCATTCATGGAGGATAACAGAATAAACCTTAAAGGCATCGAGGAACCTATTAAAAATGCATAACCCTCTGGTTTGAAATTCATGTTTGCATGACACCCATGTATCGAGCACATACTAGCAACAAGCTACTACTGAAACTCCTTGACTTAATGTTTAAACTACATCGCTTCTCTCTGATGGTTTAAGCAACAGATTCAATTCTCTCTGATCGTTTAAGCAACAGATTCAATTTAAACAGCGTAACTTTAGCAAGTAACATCTGAAACCCTAAGATTTCAATGACAGTTCATCAATCAAAAACTAACCAAAAATACAAAAGCAGATCAATTGTGACATTGACACTTACAATCTCGGCAAGATGTTACCAGCATGCTGCACAAGTTCATACAAATCAATAATTGAACACCCACGCCGCGCCTCTTCTTTAAAAAACATCTCCAGCTTCCTCAATTCATCAAATGCTCTCATATCTAAGGAAGTCAATAACAAAAACACACAAATCACGCACAGTTTCTCTCGTTTCCAATCCTTGAAAAATAGATCTCAAGATCTTGAAGATTTGAATTGCTTACATAATTCATAATACTTATGAGGAGAAAGCTTCGAAGTCCGTAACTCCGATAACATCTGCGCTGAATACTTCAAAGCATCTCTTAAATTATTCGAATCCTGAACCAAAATTCAACAATTAATTCACTCAATTGTACCCTATTTTAGACTAATTTAATCAATTTCTCTCAAGTTTTCTCGATAAACAAACATGTAAGTGACAAGTTAGGGTTTTACCAGAGCGCGATGCATGTAAAAAGCGTTTTGTTGAAGGCCAGCGATCCCTGCCGCTAACCATTTCTCTTCGTTTTCCACTCCGTCTGCGATCATTTTCTTTTCTCTCTCCAAAAAACACTCTCTCTCTAAAACGATCTTTATAAATTTTAACGAGGTTTGGTTTTGACTTCTCAAGTCTCAACCGACTGTCAAGTGTTTCATTTTTTCGTTTTTTGGATCTGCGAAATCTCATTAGGTACACGTTTGGCTACTGCTAAACTAAACCGTCCTTTCTTGAAAGATAAGATCAACGGCTTATGATTCTCCACGTCATTTAAATATTTTCTACAGAGGAACCTCATTTAGTCCCTATCGTATACATTTTTATCGATTGAGATCCAAAACTATAATATGTATCGATTGTGACTTTCATTGATTTTATCTATAATAAATTGTTATTTTTAATGTATTTTATATTAATATATTTTTACATGAAAAATGTATTATTTTGGTATATATGAAAAATAATGCTAAAAGGAAAAACTATATGATATAATGAAAAAAATATTTTCATCTAGACATTATTTTTATTTAATTCAACTTTGTTTTTACTTTTTCCAAAAATATTTTTAGTTGATCAATTTTTTTCAAAGTGAGTCAAACATTAGAAGGTGAAGAAAATATTTCACAAAGGTATATTTTACATACAATAAACATAGCTTAAGGTAATGGACATTTACAAGATAGAAAAATATCATGTTTGTTAATGGAGATGAGGACAAAATTGAAAACTATATCTGTCTTGGGGATCAAAATGAATGAAATTTATGTCTCTATTTTTAGGGGGCATGTGGGGCAAAGAGAAAGATGAAAAATTTAATAATTTTTTTCTCAACTTTATTCTTGTTAATTTTTTTAAAAAAAATCAAACTCC
>Ga0307510_10001969_pt1 | contig 23117 bp, 25 predicted proteins | sample 12_EM_MG_FD_207224 | JGI IMG/M metagenome (GOLD analysis project Ga0307510, IMG submission 207224) | Populus trichocarpa ectomycorrhiza microbial communities from riparian zone in the Pacific Northwest, United States - 12_EM | ecosystem: Host-associated > Plants > Roots > Unclassified | place...
TGAGATGGGGTCATGACGTGTTGCGAGACTATCATGAGGTGACATGGAACTCGTACCGCGCGTATCAACTCACAACGGAAGATATTAACTCATGAGGCCCCATCCGATTCACCACAATTTAGCGATGTATGTACTACCACGCAACGTCGCCCCACGCCTCTCTACACTCCTGGATGAAACACAGCAACTTCTCCGCCGCGCGGCAGAAATCGGTGCTGTCCCACCGCGGAGTGAAACCAAACGCCAGCTTCACCTGTAAGCGGGTCTTCATGTACCAGATTGTCCCAACACCTCATGCCCTGACGTAGGTCCGCAAACCAATTCGCAATGATGCGAGTGGAAAGCAATAGTGCCCCCGGGACATTCAATCAATTGCGCGTTGCCCTCCTGCATGGCCTGACTTACAAATTGTTTTCTCTATATTACCAAATCGAAGCCATCAAGTCAGATCTCGAGATACGTTGCGCCCCTCTTCTTGTTCATCACGCAGTCGATGACGGTACTTCAGCTGAAAGTCGACAAGCAACAGCTCAACGATATGGAAACTATTACTGGCGCTGAAGTGCCTAGACCTGTGGATGGTAAGCGTGTCCTGATGCATTCCTGGACATTGACGACCAGCGAAGGTTGACTCATGGTTCCCCAGCCACCGCTACCCCCGTGAACAATCACGTCAATGACACGGAGCTGACTCTCCCGCTGCCAGTCACTGCGTCCTGATCCTTCGACGCAATCAGTGAATCACGAAAACAGTGTATTGGATGTTATGCCAGTAGTCCGATTCGTCATCACATATTCGTGTTTTTTTGTTGTCTCGCGTATATTGCTTTCGCCATGTTTGATGTACTGCAGGATGTCCGGGTGACCTGATCTAAGTGGGTATAGTCTTTCTGATGGTCTCGGCGACGAGAAGCGAGTCCTCATCACTCCGACGATTATTGATGCTCGTATTGTATGTACGATGATACAAAGCACAGTTTCGGAAATTTGCCTGACTCTGGGAGGAGACAAGTATCCGATGCGGTTAGCATTCACAAAAAACGTGCCGTTCATGGGCAGCGGCCTGCGCGATGTCAGTAACCGACGCCGCTTTCTCCGCGCTTTCCATTTTCCTCCACGAACGTCCATCACAACTCTATAATCGGCTCACAGAAATCCCACGTTCTTATTTGGCGCTGTGATCCACTCCAACTAAAGCCCCCCAAACACCCACCTCAGTCTTTATCGATGACAAGGCTTCCCCTGTCCTGCTTTCTACCTCACATAATACTCGACTCGACGCCGTGCGCTCTCCGCTCCTTTCTTTCCATATCAAGTTCCACCCGGCCAACAACGACGGCATCCCACCGCAGCAACTCTTGCCAAGAAAGCTAACCTCCTCATTCGTCAGCCCTGCCACTAATCCCACGGTGTTATTCGGCGCTGTGATAGGCTGTGATGCACTTCAACTAAAGCCCCCCAAACACCACCTCACCATCTGTTCTGATCCCTTGCATATATTGACGACAGCGCTCCACCTGTCCTGCTTTCTACCGCACATAATACCCAACGCCACTGCGCTCTCCGCTCTTTTCTTTCCCATCCTTTCTATATCAAGCTCCACCCGGCCAACAACGACGGCCCCCCCACCCCCAGCAACCCTCGCCAAAGAGCTACCCTCATTCGTCGGCCCTGGGCTCAGCACAGCCCTGCCACTAACCTATAGTTCGAGGCGTCCTCCTTCTGCGTACCAATCATGATCGATGGCTACACATTCTGCGCTTTACAACGCAACATAGTCCAAGGGTGTCCGGTCGCCCTGTGATACGTCAAGACAAGCTGCCCCAATGGACATCCTCCCCATTTTTTCGCACCGTCTCCACTTCGCACGTACACCACAGTACAAGCATCATTTGAGAGCGGAGGATCGGAGGCTCACGCATGAGCCCTCAGCTGGCCTCTGGAGGTAAACACTCCCGGTAAACACCAGCTCACGTTCTTGAAGCTAATCCCGCCATCTGAAAGGAGCTCGTCGAGTGGTTTAACATGCGTCATGTCGAGAGCGCAGCGGTCGAAATTCTCGACGACTTCCGTTTCAGTCTTCCAGTCGTACCCTAGCGCGCTCCTTTTTTCCGCGGTGCATGTCAACATCAGAGTCACCGACGCAAGTGATGAGCGGGATCAAGACTGGGTGTGGCAAGCACCCGGCATTCGACCACGGCTCGCCCGCGGCCTCTTCCTCCGCATCAGAGGAGCTGCAATGAACGCTCGATTCAAAGCTCGAGCGGAGCATCGCACGTGCGGAGGAAGATGTGGCGGAGCTCATCGCGTCGCAGGCGATGAGCGTGGTCAAGACTGGGTACGGCAAACAAGTGGTCAAGGCCGCACGCGTATCGCCCGATGCATGAGGGCAGCTGCTGGTGCAGCTTGGGTACGCGAGGCTCCTGCGCTCGCGGGGCTGGTAGCGGCAGGGAGGTACGTACAAAAGCGCGACAACTCCCCGGTTCTTCAAGGGTCGAGCGGAGGTCGTCCGGGTCGTGACCAGCGAGAGCGACGCCCTCGCGCCCTCGTCCAGGCAATGTTGGTGGAAGATGGCGCGGACGATGCTGTGGTGGAAAAGAGGGATGCACTGTTTGAGCAAGCTGTCAAAGTGCACGGCGTTAATGCGCAGGCGGCCGGGCGCGGAGAGGGCGCCGACCGTCATTTGCTCGGTGAGCGAACCGCTAGTTGGAAATCTCTCCCCTTTCTTGGACTGATGGCATGTTGTGCCGCTGCGTGCGTTGTGATTTAGGTCCGAGGAAGGTACTCGAGGAGGGCGAGAGCGTTCCGGAGATGTTCGAGGATGCCGTGGTGAAGCGGGCGAGTCACTGGGTGCTGAGCACGTCTGCGCTATACTCAAAGTACTTGCGCGAGTACGGTTGGGGCAAGGTGCGACTTTTCTCATTCTCCGTTCCCAACGATTTTCTTCCGTGTTGTTGACGAGTACGTAGGTGGTACCAGACGGCTTTGGCGTCGCGTACATGACCAGATGTGACGGTGAGTGGCAGGCCATCACACGGCTGGCTGTGCTACTGTAGTATGTAGTAAGGATGCTGACGTGATTGAAACGAGCAGAGTATATGCAGTTCACGATCACGTCCCGTGCGGAGATGCCCAACGAGGAGTTCGCGGCGAAGATTTCCCGTGCTGCGGGGGATCTCTATTACTTGTACTTCCCTGGAGAAGTGCCCGAGTCTAGACTGTGATGGTATCGTCGACAAAGCTTCGAAACAGAAGGGGATACCGACTGTCATTGTGTGGGCATGTCCAGTGTCGTAATCGGAGCAAACGAAAAAAAGAAATTATTTTCTTGTTTCTTTGGGAAGTTAGAGTTGAACATATTACTTACTCGCAGGATATACTACAGTAACTTACCTGGTTCACACAACCGAACGGATTATCGCGTTGTCAGGTACAGGCGGTGATGCTGTAGCTTTAACCGGAACTTGAGACTCGGCGCCGGGGCACCAATACGAATGCTCAAAACAGGAGTTCTCTGTCAAATAGAGCCAATTACATGCTCTGCAATTACGCTGCATGCTGCAATGCCTGTGATTGGACTACGGTGCAAACCAATCCAACAGACAAAAGTAGATCATTTCTCCGCGGAGGGTTGCCTCATTTGGGACGCGAGGGCGGTACCAACAGAATCCGCAACCTAACTGGTCGAAATCCCCCTCACTGATCTCTTTCTGAGTTCCAGACCTGAATCTTGTGGCTTTTGATATTTCGTGCGCTCACCCTGGTTATGACCGGCATGAGTGCTGGCAAGTCCCATTGTGGCAAAAGAGGGGCTGTCAGTGATGATCGATGAGCGCTCGGCTTCATCCGTTTTCCATTTGGTGCCTTAGATCACTGCCTCAATGTGGGAGGGTAAGTTACGGCCAAAAAAAAATACTTTAGGTTTCGTTTCCTTTGACGCTCTGAACCCCCATAAAAAATTTTACGGGATCGTATGCTGTATATGTTGAGGTGGCTGGAGTGAACAGCCGCAAGGCGGTATCCGGCGCCAGTTTCATTTGCCGCCTTCCATTTGCGTCTCCAACGCGGCGACGCCCACCACACCCACCACTTTATCGCCAATCCGTCGGTGACATGGACCCGTCGGATAGCACAAAGATAGCAGATGCTGCACAGCCAGTTCATGGACCTATTCCGTGAGCGGGGAATACAGTAGTGTTTGGCACGTCATTTCATCGGTTTGCCCCGCACGCTCGATACGTTTTTGCAGGACCCGTTGACCTGTGCCACGGCGTAAGGGGTTAGTTATTAGTTCATGCCTCGCACATCCTTTTAGGCGCCTAGAGCTCCCATCGTGTTTATAAATTCTGCCCCAGGGAGCACCTCACCCAACCCCCAACCCAGCTCATCCAGCATCTGATTACTTGTTCTTATTCTGCTATTGCCAATATCTTTCATGCAACTTCTCGACGTCTTCAGCTTCTGCCTCTCCCTTCTGGGAATCTATGGCCTCGTACTTCCTTTCCGCTACCTGCTTCCGCGCAACATCATCCCTCTTCTCTCTTTACTCCTGAAAGAAACAACTCAACTGCTCGATAGTGCGGAGGCCATTGGCGCTGTCCCATCACAAAGCGAATGCAGAACCCATCTTGACCGGTGAGACCTTTGTGTACTAGATTGTCCCAACTAACCTTATGTATTCCTACTTTTACGTAGATCAATGAACGAGTTGGTGATGATGCGTGTAGAAAGCAATTATGCCCCGGGGATATTTCAGCAGTTGCGCCTAGTCCTCCTCCGTGGCCACACCTGCAGACTCTATTCGCTCTATTATCGAGTCGAAGCCATTAAATCAATGCTTGAGGTCCGTGCCACCATTTTATGCCATCGTCACATGGCTAATGACAGTGTCTCAGCTGGCGATTGATGAACAACAGCTTAGTATAACGGAGAGCGCTATTAGCACAGTGGCACCAGGTCCAGCGGCGAGTACGCGTATCATTTGATACGTGGTTCCAAGATATTCAAGGTTTTCTCAGTTACTGTTACACCAGTGAACAGTGTTATCGAATCAACTCTTCCGTTGCCAGCCACAGCACCATGAGTGTTCGTTGTGGTCAGTGTGTCATGAGGCGGTAGATTGAATGTGGTTTGGGTACTCCGATTTCTTCGTCCTCATAAGTTTGTCGCTTTATCTGTTATCGCCGTACCCTTGTTTGTTGTACTATAAGATACCTACGAAGGACCAGGTCACAGTGTCAGGTTGTTTAGCCGTTGACTGAATCCATATGATAACGCATTCTGAGCTGTTTCTGCAGCACGATAACTTATGGTAGCAGGACCAGAGGTGCAAAGCGTGGTGGGAGGCACCTGGCACGGTGACAGGAGTGATTACTAGTACAACCATTTCATTTCGGCTAGGTAGCACTGGTGACCATTCGCAGAAGACGAAACAGACAACCCTGGGACGACCCCATGTAGAGAATGCAAGTGGCTGTAGCCTTGTTACTTGAGACACAGCGGATTGAAATTTTGTTAAAGAGGGCGGGTACCGAATTTACCTTGGGCGCCCTCAATGCGCCCTCAAGCCGATCGCAAACAGATGTCTGATAAGTTTCGACCACCTACTAGACGAGAGGGAGGTGTGTTCCAAATAAGGAGTTATGGCTCTAACTATGGAGACAACCTTGGATCTTAATGTCAAGAGGGAAATGGACGAGGGAGAAACGGTAGCAGATGGATTGTCAAGGAGAGGTTTGAGACTCGGAATTGGTGAAAAGGCACGCTGAACGAAAGGAATATGAGCTCCAAAAGGAACTGAGGCGTGACGACGGAGGAAGGATTAAGGGAATTTCCGCGAGCCCAGGTCCAGGATTGTGTTGAAAATAACCCAAGGAAGCGCGTGTGGAGTGAAGCAGAAAACCTGACGCCAAAGGAAGCATGCGTGCGGTGAGGAACCCGACCCAAGGATGCACCGTGCGGTGATTGCCGGGTGAAGCGGAAACCTAACCCAAGGAAAGCGCGCGTTTGTCTGGTGAAGAAAGTAGAATTGTGGTGGCGAGTCGCAGCCCCGGTATGGGGGATAAAGAGAGCTGCACGCAAGTGGAAAGACTCGCGTACTGGGTTGTGAGACAATCGATCGGGTGGTCTCACATGGACTATGTCCCACCCGCCTCATATCCTCAGAAGTAGCTGTAAATCATAGGCCAAGGTATGTATGGAGGGACGGAATAGGACAGTTGCCTGACTACAGATGACGGAGAATCAGTACGCGACTCGAGAACCGAACAAGCTTCAGTGGGAGCCCGTGATTGGTTAGATTGGGATATTGGTGTTGACATCCAGAGAGTAAAAGGCGTCCAATGAGACCGGACCGTTTTCGGGCATGATGGTGATGGTCACCCCACCATGTACCTCATTGGGCGCCTACGTCGGGATTTGGTTTGCCGGTTTTCGGACCGGTCAATTCAGCTCGCCACTTCACATCAGCATACACTGTGACCGTATAGTAATCCAATCCCATCCTACATCGAGGCCACACCCACATTCATCCTGTGGATAGGGCGAATAATACGACAGCCCATTTTGTTGTAGCTTGCTTCTGGTTTTCTCCCGTGACGGCACGAAACGCTCCAGCTGGCGTCTGCCGCGGCTGACACCATGCCATGATCGCTTTGACCTGACTTGCAAACTGTTTTTTCTTTATAACCAAATTGAAGCTATCAAGCCAGGGCTCGAGGCACGTTTCATTCTCCTTGTTCATCATGCAGTCAATGATGGTGTCTCAGGTGGAAATCAACAAACAACAGCTTAACAATGTGGAAATCATCACCAGCGCAGTAATGCCCAGTCCTGCGAGCAGGAAGCATGTGTTTTGATACATTCCTGGATGTTGACTAGCCATGATCCGCTCATGGTTCTTTCAGCCACTGCTACCCCCGTGAACGCGAACAATCATGTCCACGAACGGCTTCCGCTGCCAGCCATGACGCCCTGAGTGTTCGAGACAATCAGTGCATCATGAAAACAGGGTATTAGATGTCATCCCTGTGGTCCTATTTTTGTCTTTGCATATTCGTGTTTCTTTGTCGTCTTTCGTATGTTGCTTTCGCCATGTTTGGTGTACTACAGAATGTCCGCGTGGCCATACTAAGTGGGGTTTTGTCTCTATCAACTCCAATGTGGGTTCTGGTATTTCCAGCGACGAGTAATGAGTTCTCACCACGCGGTGGCCCTTTAATGACCACCGAGGCTCGTATTGTACCTTCAATAATACAAAGTTCGGTTTGTGATTCTGACCATTCCCTCCATCAATAAAAAGTGTTGTTCACTCCTGCCGCGTCAGCCAAGCCACCAACGACACTTTCTCCGCGCCATACTTCCATTTGGCTCACAGAAGTCCAACGTTCCCTTTTTTTTCAGATTCATTATTGTCCGCCTCGGGGATCGGAGCCCGATGTACTAGTAGCACTTCCAGGGTAATTACATGCAGCTGCCAACACTCTGCCAGCTGGCCTGATTCTTTGTGAGTTACATGATGGTATCCCAACGATTCTCCCACGTTCCTATTCGATGCTGTGATCCACTTCGACCCCCAAACATCCCTCCCTCTCTCCGCATTTTTCTCTCATCGTACCGCCTACTCTCTGATTTCTTGCATATATTCATGACAACCTCAAGACCTCTCTTGTCGTGCTTTTTACCTCATATATTGTTCAACGCAGGTGTGCTGTCCACTCCTTACTCTCCCACCCCTTCCACATCAAGCTCACGTTTGCCAACGATCACAGCAGCCCACCGCAGCCCCACTCACCGATTAAGCCAACCTCCTCATTCACCAGCCCTGGGCTCGGTACAGCCCTGCTACTAACCTATTGTTCGATGCATCCTCCCCCCGCGTAACAACCGAGACCGATGGCTGTACGTTCTGAGCCTTACCAGGCAACACAGTTCAAGAGTGTCCTGCTGCCATGGGATACGGCCGTGCCATTGTTAAGAACGAACGACTTCACCTCTCCAGCAGAAATCTCCGATCCTTCCCACCGCCTCGGCCACATACGTACACCACCAGAGCGGAGGGGTGGAGGCTCCGAGACTCACGAATGAGCCCCTCACCCGGTGTCTCGAAGGCAAGCTCTTCCAGTCAACGCCACCTCACATTCTCGCAGCTAACCTCACAATCTGAAAAGGGCTCGATGGCTACAAGAACCCTATCTGGAACGTAAATTGGACCAATCCTTCGCAGCTATGGTCCCCAGAGCCTGCCGATGGTGCAACCACATTGTTCCCCCATTTTCCATGGGTAGTTATGACATTGGCATGCGTTATCTGGTCTGATCCATGAACTGGCCTCAGCCCCCCGTCGAAGTGGGTGTCATATCTCGAGTGGTGTCAGCGGCGTACCCTCAACCAAGGATGGAGGTCCTAGTAGGGAGAATCCCAGGGAACAGAGACGAACCTATGTCACCCGGCACCCGAGTCGGCGTAAACATGGGATGACTTGTCCACCCTAAGGTAATGTGAAGGAGTCCCGTAAGCACTTTTCCAGTAGAGCGATATATTGGACCCGAAACGAAAACAGCGGAGAAACGTCATTTCAATATGCCAAGGCAAAAAATTATTTGTGCTCTTTCTCGAGGCGTGGGTCAGGACGGCAAGGGTGATGGGAAGGTAAGCAGGGAGGAAGATTGAAGCGCACGGAAGGATTAAGCCAACGGGTGAGCCTGCTGACATGCCTATTTTCCCATGGTGGTAGACGAGTAATGTATCAGCAGAAACTGGGAGTCGCGAACTAGATCAAAATATCGTCAAATCACAGATTATTGTCTTGCTTCATCACCAAGGTATTCACGTCGCTCGTCACCCGGGGTCTCCCTATCAGCAGATCTCTGGTCATGGATGATAGACATCCTACGATATCCCGCGGCCAGACTATAAGGTAAACGCCTCCTGGTGTGCTGCGTATGAACATACGCGATGCATAACGGATGTTCCAGTTCCCGGGTCGCCGCGAAATGTGAGCGTTCGTTGTTGCCTCTTTTGTACTGGATCAACGCACGTCACGCAACCATATTTTATATTTGATACTACTGTGGCCACTGCGTTCCAATGTAAGAAAGAGCCCCCGTTAACTTTTCCCCCTCTTTTGTACTAGATTAGGTGTGGTCTCAGATCAATGCGTGTGACGCCACCACACACCTTTTACAACACTCAGGCCAGTACTGTAGTTGGTAGCAGCAGAATCAGTCTGCTCTGGGTTACATCGAAGTTCTAACTTTAAAGGGGCTGGAACGGTCGAACCGTGTTGAAGTTGACATACTTTCCGAGAAGTACTGAACCTATCGGACTGCAGGGACACCTCCAGGAAGGACTGTCAAGGTGTCACTGCATTTGAAATAAAACGTAGATGTGGCGTTCCAGTCGGATCCAGAAATTCCAGAATTGCATGGGAAAAAGGGACCCTTCAAGTTTTGGCGCCACTGCCTTGCCCTTCTTGTGCCAGGGTTTACGCCAGTCTCGTTCCTAAGTCCCGTTTACTGAGTCCCGTTACTGACATGTACTGACATATGTGCCGTTTACTGAGTCTCGTTACTGTCCCGTTCACTGAGTCCCGTTACTGAGTCCCCTAACTGGGTCCCCTTCTGGTCGTTCCAGAAGCAAAAAAAAGGAACTAGGGTGTCGCCCGGCGGCGGTCCCGGAATGTAGGGCCACTTCGGATGAGAGGTCGCGCATCTGTGTGCTCGCTTGCACATAAAGTCTGGCCGGGGGGACCTCACCGGACCCAGTTCCCCAACCCCACTATTGCCGATCTCACCCATGCCTCTTATCGACATTCTCAGCTTCCTTCTTGGCATTTATGGCCCCATACTCCTCATCCGCTATCTGCTTCCACGCAAGGTCGCGCCACTTCTCTCCACACTCTTGTACGAAACCCAGCAACTTCTTGGCCATGCAGAGGAAATCAGGGCTGTCACCCCACAGAGCGAATGCAAACGCCAACTTGACTGGTGAAAGGATCTTTGAACACCAGTAGATCGTCCTGACATCTCATGCCCTGATACAGTTTGGCAAACCGATTTGCGATGATGCGTACTGAAAGCAACCTTGCCCGGGGGATATTCCCGCAACTGCGCATTGCGCTCCTGCACGGCCTCACCTGGAAGCTTTTTTCCTTGTATTACGAAATCGAAGCTATCAAGTCAGGAATCGAGGTCCGTTACGTCATCACTCTCCTTGCCTAGCACGTGATCGATGGATGTTTGTCTCAGCTTGTAGTCGACAAACAACTGCTCCGGGTCAACAACATGGGGAACGTTACTCGCACACTGGGGCTCAGCCCTGCGGATGGTTAGCAGTCTTGATACATGGATGTTCACCAACTATGATTCACTCATGGTTGTCTTAGACACTGCTACCCCCGTGAACAGCGTCGACGGACTGACACTTCCGTTACCGGCCTGAGCCACGGTGACTTGAGTGTTTGACACGATCCGAGGAACGGATGTTATGTCAATAGTCTAATTTCTTTTTCATGACATATTTGTGTTTTTTTTGTTGCTTTGTATATATTGCTTTTGATGTGTTTGATGTGCGACAAGATGCCCCGTGGTGACCAGATTTGAGCATGGAGTATTTTCTCGGATGGCCTTACCGGCGGAAGAAAGTTCTCATGATTGCGGTGGCCCTTAGTCTGTCTCTACGATAACAAAGCTCGGTTTAGAGATGTGCCTGGCTTTGGAAGAAGCCGTCGGCAAGTATCAAAATGGTAGACAATTACGATTACAAGTACTGTACAGGAGCTCGTCCCTTCGAGACGGAACGCGTGCTTGCTTTCAACGGCCTTCGGCGTCGCGTTGGTTGTTTATCAAAGCCACTGATACTGCTCTCTACTGCTTTCCCAGAAACAAAACACCTCCCTCGGACTCTCCACCGGTTGGCTCACAGAATTTTTTTACTCCCTTTGCATTTGACGCTGTGATACCCTGTTGAGTTAACCCCCAAAAGTCCCATCCTCTTTGACTACTCTTGGTCCACCCACCTTTCTTCATATGCTCTCATTTCTTACACATCACGCATATGACGACAAAACTTCCCGCTTTCTTCCTTGTTTATCACTGGACATCAGTATGCTTTTCGCACCTCTGTCCCTTCCCTCCGAAAAAGACAAAACGGATCCCATCCTCCCTTCCAATGGTCCTGCACATGCCCGCCACCACACTGCATGTCAGGAACCGACAATGTGCACACAGTCCCTTTCTGTCCCACCACTTTGGCTTACCGAAATAAACAGTACCCACACCCCGCGCTGCGATGCTCTACCCCTGCGTTCTCAAGCACGATCCCCACTGAAAGCTCCAAAGGAACACTTTTCTGCATGGACACGTATAGGTATGTTCCGGACCATATCTTGGTTTTCCTGACTTTGGTCTAATCACTCCTGGCTAGTTGGATGTTTGACTGCGCCCGTTGCCAGGAACCGACGGCCTTGACTTAGCTGGAACGTGTCTCACGCCAAACCAGGCGACACAAGTGGTGATGACCACATCCTCGTGTTGCGCAATGGGCACATTTGGATACTTGACGCAGCCAAGGACGGCCGCATCCTCAACACCACCGAACTCGAGGCGTAAGGCCCATCGCCTTCTTGGATTTTCTGCTTTGGCTAATTAAGCATTGGTGTGTATAGCCAGATCGAGCAGATTAACAAATCCCCGACAACCAAACTGCCAGCCGTGGGCGTGCCGACCGTGGCAAACAGAGACCTCTGGGCGTCCGACTACGTCCACTTGTGTTCCCTCTCGCCATCAAACGCGGTGCTCCTCGACACGATTCACTTGGCCGCATTCGTGCTCTGCCTAGATCCGGCAACCCCAGGCGACTCTTTGACCACTTCGCGCTTCCTGTGGCACGGCGCGCCCAATGACTTCCGCAATCGCTGGGCAGACAAGCCAATCCAACTGATCGTGTTCGACAGCGGACGTGCGGGGCTCATGGGCGAGCACTCTGTCATGGACGGCACGCCCACACTGACGTTCATGGATTCGATCTGTACTGCATTGGCCGACCCGGCGTTCGACCACAGCTCGCCCACGGCCTCATCCTCCTCACCGGAGGGGCTGCAATGGACGCTCGATTCTAAGCTCGAGCAGAGCATCGCCCGTGCGGAGAAAGATGCGGCGGAGCTCATTGCGTCGCAGGCGATGAGCGTGGTCAAGACTGGGTACGGCAAACAAGTGATCGAGGCCGCACGCGTATCGCCCGATGCATGGGGACAGCTACTGGTGCAGCTTGCTTACGCAAGGCTCCTGCGCTCGCGGGGCTGGCAACGGCAGGGAGGTACGTACGAAGGCGCGACGACGCGGCGGTTCTTCAAGGGTCGAACGGAGGTCATCCGCGTCGTGACCAGCGAGAGCGACGCGTTCGTCCAGGCAATGTTGGCGGAAGATGGAGCGGATAAGGTGGAAAAGAGGAAGGCACTGTTTGAGCAAGCTGCCAAAGTGCACGTCGCTAATGCGCAGGCGGCCGGACGCGGAGAGGGCGTCGACCGTCATTTGCTCGGTGAGTGAACCGCTGCTGGGAACTTTCTTGGGCTGATGGCGTGTTGTGCTGCCGCGTGCGTTGTTGTTTAGGACTGTGGAAGGTACTCAAGGAGGGCGAGAGCGTTCCAGAGATGTTCGAGGATGCCGTGGTGAAGCGGGCGAGTCACTGGGTGCTGAGCACGTCTGCGCTATACTCAAAGCACTTGCGCGAGTACGGTTGGGGCGAGGTACGGGTTTCTTATTCTCCGTTCCCAACGATTTTCTTCCGTGTTGTTGACGAGTACGCAGGTGGTGCTAGACGGCTTTGGCGTCGCGTACATGACCGGATATGACGGTGAGTCGCCATCACACGGCTGGCTGTGCTACTATAGCATGTGGTAAGAATGCTGACGTGATTGAATCGAGCAGACTATATGCAGTTCACGATCACGTCCCGTGCGGAGATGCCCAACGAGGAGTTCGCGGCGGAGATTTCCCGTGCTGCGGGGGATCTCTATTCCCTTTACTTCCCGGGAGAAGTGCCCAAGTTCCCAGACTGATGGTATCATCGACAAAGCTTCGAAACGGATTATCACATCACATACTGGGGGTGATACTGTAGTCTTAACGCGGGAGTTGAGACTTCCGAGTTGGTCGAGGCCCGGGTACCCAGTACGAATGCTCAAAACAGGAGTTCTCTATCAAATAGAGCAACTACATGGTCTCACGACAGGAGAGGTGTTGAGGTTGTCAACAATATATGCGAGAAATTAGAGAGGAGGCGGAACGATGAGAGAGAAGGACGGAGAGAGGATGTTTGGGGGCTTGCATAGGTCGAAGTGGATCACAGCGTGCGTCGAATAGGAACGTGGGATTTCTGTGAACAAGTCATAGAGAGTTCCGATGGAAAGTTCGTGTGGAAGTATGACGCAGAGAAAGTGTAGTTCAAGTTGGCGACGGACACGACGGGCTGTGACAAGTTATGTTGAAGGGAATGGTCAGAATCAGGCAATTTTCTCAAACCGAGCTCTGTGTTATCATACATACAATACGAGCCTAGACTCAGCGGTGAGATCGTGAGAACCCACTACTCGTCGAGTCTACATCAAAGTCGTTTAAAGACAAAAAAAAACCCCCACTTAGTCTGGTCACCTGGACAGACCAAGTACATCAAACATTGCGAAAGTAATATACGAACGACGACAGGGAAATACAAATATGTGAAGATAAAATCAGACCACAAGCACAACATCTAATACACTGTTTTCATGATGCACTGATTGTCTCGAACACTCAGGCCATTGTCGCTGGCAGTGGAGAGTATGCTCCGAGTCATCGTTGATATGATTGTTCACGGGGGTAGCGGTGGCTGGGGGAACCATGGTGAATCATTAATCATGGTTAGTCAACATCCAGGAATGTATCAAGATACATGCTTACTGTCCGCAGGTCTGGGCACTTCAGCACTGGTAACGATTTCCACGTTGTTAAGCCGTTGCTTATCGATTTCGACCTGAGACACAGTACGGTCATCGACTGCATGATAAACAAGGAGAGTGTGGAAGGTACCTCGAGCTCTGACTTGATAGCTCCAATCCGATAAGAAAGGGAAAGCAGTCTGTAAGTCAGGCCATGCAGGAGGGCAACGCGCAGTTGGTTGAATGTCCCCTGGGCATGATTACTTTCGAGGCGCGTCCTTGCGAATTGGTTTGCTAAGCTACGTCAGGGCATGAGATGTTGGGACAATCTGGTATCCGAAGATCTGCTCACCGGTCAAGGTGGTGTTTGTATTTGCTCTGCGATGGAACAGCACCGACTTCCTCCGCACGGCGCAGAAGTTGTTGGGATTCGTCCAGGAGTGTAGAGAGACGTGGGGTAACATTGCGCGGAAGGAGATAGAGGATGAGAAGCATGGGACCATAGATCCCAAGGAGGGAAAGGGTGAAACTGAGGATGTCGATAACACGCATCATGATGAGCCTGAGTGGGATCGGCAATAGTCGTATTAGTAGTAGAGTCGGGGACTTGAAGTTAGGTTGTATGAGGGCATCTTGTAGTTCCTTGACCAGGATTTTATACGCCAGCTAGTCATCAATGGCCAGTCTGAGGGTGATCGACCACAAGGCAAAAACATGGCAACTGACGTTGGGGCGCCTCGAGGCTTTTCTCGTGTTGTCATGCCACGCAGCCTCGAGTTTTTCAAAAGCGGAGTGGTGCTAAGTCAAAAAGCCTCGAGGCGGCCTCGGGGCACGTCAGGCCTGAACGTCCTGAACCTTGGTGAGCCGGGCCCGAAGTCCAGTTCTCGGTTCGTCGGCCCGAACCATATGGTTGGCTTGCGATGCAACCTCTTGCTCAGTGACCTTCTTTCCGTGTCTTGACGAGTCCCTCCCTCTAACCTGTGAGCACCCCTCACCTAGGCTTCCCCTCTCACAAGACAAGCTCTCTGTGGCCACGTCTGTGTCTTGTTCCTTCCCGTTGGCCCTCTGACCCTCCTCTTTCAGCCTCGTCGAGTGCCTAAACGCTCCGGAACAATCCGAGGAGGCTGCGCGACGATGTCCGTGTTGGGGCTGCCCACGTCATCAATTCATTGTCTTATGGTGCACAACCACTACTGCGGTCTTCCGCCTGCTGATCCCCTTTGCCCCTATCAGGTTCTCCAGACGCCCCGCAGCATACCCCATGCCATGCCAATGTGCATCAAGCCTTCCTTTATACCGTCTCATGCTTCGGTCCCGCTGAACCCCCCACGACTAAAGCCGCCTTTGCCCGTACCCTTCGCCCCATTGCCGCAGCATGCGTGGAGCTCGTCGGCCCCTCACAACAGGGTCTCGAAGATGACTCGTCACCCGTGCGTGAGGATGCGAAACATGAGCTTAAGATTTTTTTCCAGATGGTTGCCATGTACCCGTTTAGTCGTTCGATATCAGCCATGAGCCACTAACAGCTTCTACGCAGCTCGATGTTCTCGACGTGTTCCTTCCTCTTCTCACGGATGCCTCGATACAAGGCAGCACATCTATCGTGCAACTACTTGGTGTGGCGCTCCGCAACCCCTTGCTTGGTCGCTTCCATTCCGTGTCCTGGCAAGTTCCTCCATCTGCGGTCCCCAGGGGGCGAGCTCCCCTCGTTTACTTGTTTTTGTTCCGTGTCCTGACTCGCCCCTCCTTCTATGGTCCCTAGCTCGTGAGTTCCCCTCGCTCGATCGGTTTCTTTCCGTGTCCTGGCAAGTCCCTTCCTCTATGGTCTCCAAGGGGTGAGTGCCCCTCGCTCGGTCACTTTCTTTCCACGTCCTCGTTTTCTTACGATTGGCCTCTTTCTCCCTTGACCAAGTCTCTCTGCACCCCAAGTCCTCCGGCCGAAGGCACGCGGATTGCCCAAGCGCGCTTGACCATGGCATGTGCAGCGCACAGCGCTCCCCCTCGTTTGTGCATGTCAACGCCCGAGGAGTCGACTTCCCTCGTATCCGTGTTGGTGTTCACAACCATGCTAGCAAGCCCGAGAGGGCCAGTGACACAGGTGTGTTAGCCACTGCTGACCATGCTCCCCCTCCTTCCTCCAGGTTTTCTCCAGGCCAATGAGCCTAGCAAGGTTTCCACCCCCATTCGCCCCGCGCCACGCTTGCTACATACTGTCCGGTTCACAGGTTCGGGGAAATCTACCCCCGAACCGGACTTGACTGGACCGCGGCAACCCTATGGTGAACCACAGGCTGACCATTGGCTACCAAACCAGCCACCGCTACCCCCGTGAACACCTATGTCAACGACTTGGAGCCGACTCTCCCCCTGCCACTGACAGTTAGAATGCCCTGAGCCTTCAACGCAAACAGTGTATCATGGAAACAGTGTGGATGTAATGCCAGTAGTCCGATTTGTCATCGCGTCTTTGCAGAAATACTTTAGGGCTCACGAACCACAGGATGCTTTCGCCATGTTTTATGTAGTACAGTATGTCCGGGTGACCTGATCTGAGTGGGTATAGTCGTCTGATGGTCTCGGCGACGGGAAGCAAGCTCTCATCACTGCGGTGGCCCTTCAGCTACCATCGAGGCTCGTATTGTATGTACGATAATACAAAGCAGAGTTTTGGAAATTTGCATGATTGTGGAAGGAGACGTTTCCTTCTATGAACAAAAAAACGTGCCCTTCACTTGCCGTGGCCTGCGCGGTGTTGGCAGTTACCAACGGCGCTTTCTCCGCGCTTTCCATTTCCCTCCACACGTGTACAGTACTCCTTACGAACCTCCATTGCAGCTCTATGATTGGCTCACAGAAATACCACGTTCTTATTCGGCGCTGTGGTGATCCACTTCAACGAAAGTCCCCCCAAATACCCGCCTCTGGCTTTTCTGATCCCGTGTGCTCGCATAGTACTCAACCCCGGTGCGTTCTCCACTCCTTTCTCTCCCACCCTTTCTATATCAAGCTCTACCCGGCCAACCACGACGGCATCCCACCACAGCAACTCTCGCCAAGCAGGTTACTCTCCTCATTCTTCAGCCCTGGGCCCAGCACAGCCCCAGCACAGACCCATCGGTCGAGGCGTCCGCCTTCTGCGTATAAACTAATATCGATGGCTGCATATTCTGCGCCTTACAAGGCAACAGAGTCCGAGGGTGTCCTGTTGCCCTGTGATACATCAAGACTGGCTGCGTCATTATCAAGAAAAAACGTCCTCATCTCCCCAAGGATCCCCCACCACTCCCCCCATTTATTCCCACCGTCTCCGCTTTGCACGTAAACCACAGTACAAGCACCATTTCAGAGCAGAGCAGAGGATCAGAGGCTCACGGATGAGCTCCTCAGCTGGCCTCTCGAAGGTAAGCTCGTCCGGTCAACGCCAGCTCACATTCTCGCAGCTAATTATTCCACTATCTTAAAAGGACTCGTCGAGTGGTTGCACGCGCGTCATGTCGAGAGCGCAGCGGTCGAAAATCTCGACGACTTCCGTTTCAGTGCTCCAGTCGTGGCCGAGTACGCTCCTTCTTTCTGCGGTGCATGTCAACATCAGATTCACCGACGCAAGTGATGAGCGGGATCAAGACTGGGTACAGCAGGCAGAGGGTCAAGACGCCGTAGGTGTCGTCCGACACTTGGGTGCGCTTACTAGGACAACTTGCTTCGTTGTGTACTCGTAGGGCTGCAAGCTACAGGGGACGTATGCACGAATGCGCGAGGACGGACTTGTTTGTTAAGGGCTGCGTGGAGGTGGTATAACGCGTGCATTCGCGCTGGGCTTGGAATGCCCAAATTCGACCTTCGTCGACACATCCGACATGGCATCGCTCGCCCGACAGGACCAACGCCACAGGGCAGCGCACGCATCGCTCCTTTTCTTTCTGTTTCACCTTCTTTTCGTAGTCATAGACAAGCCTAGTCTGTAAGTAGCTACTGACCGTAATATAAGAACCCGCGCGCAGCACCGTGAGCGAGAGGTTCGAGTACCTCAGCTGTGCGCCTCACGGTTTTGCGTCGCGTTTTCCCCCCTTCAGTCTCGTCTCATTCAGCATCGCCCAGCCCCATTCAAGCAGCTCATGCGGAGCTATCACGCATTCACACACATACACACACACTCTCTCACTTTCTTGATCGCTCATTTCCTTTCTTTCCCCCTCCGCAGCGGTAGAGCGATTAACAACCGCGTTCCGCTTCAACGTTCGCTCCAACGCACGCTCTCGGGTCGAGTGCGCCTTGGTTCTATCCGCTTAATACGCCTTCCTTATCTTGAACCCTCGCGTGGACCTTTCGTCTACATTTACAGTGGTTCGCGGCATACGAGCGAGAGTGATGCGTTTGTGCGATACTGAACAAGGGGTTTGATGCGATTTTGCGTGTTTCAGGGGGCTTCTATTCCCTCTACTGTACCTCTCAGGGAGAGTGCCTAAATCTAGCCCGTTGATCTTTCTGACAAGCTTCAACGTAGAAAGGGATATCCAATGCCATTGCATGGGGATCTCAGGTCCCCTTGTTCAGAAGAAGCAAAAGAAAAATCGAGATAATTTCCTGCGTTGATTTCGGAAACTTAGAATTGAACGAATTGCTACTTACAGGAGGCACCTAGGTCATACAATTGAAAGGATTGTCCTGTGCGGTTGGTACATGGTACAACAGGCCGATTTATTTTTATTTAATTCCCATATTGTCCTGTATTTGTAGGACCAAGGCAGCATCTTTTCGGAGTTCGGACCGAGTTGGCGAAACCGAAATCAAATATTGACATATGGTATGTATCTTGGCGCCCAGAGAACACGATTTTTATGCCCTTTGAGAAAACGTGTGCCCGCGCCTAGTTGAATGCCTCACTCTTGCCGACGACTACTGTACACGTTGCAGCAAAGGGGGGATTATTAAATCATCAACAACCACACTGCCGTTGGCGCGCTGGGCGTGGCAAACAGGGACATCTGGGCGTCCGACTACGTCCACTTGCGCTCCCTGTAGCCATCAAATGACAAACGCAGCGCTGCCCGACACGATTCACTCTGCCATATTCATGCTCCGCCTCAATCCGGCAACACCAGGCGACTTTTTGACCACTTCGCGCTTCCTGTTCCACGGCGCCCCCAATGGCCTCCCCGATCGCTGCCAGTGGGCAAACAAGCCCATCCAACTGATCGTGTTCGATGGGAGATGTGTGGAGCTCATGGGCGAGCATTCTGTCATGGACGGCATGCCCATACTGACATTCATGGATTCGACCTGCACTGCACTAGACGACCCGGCGTTCGACCACGACCACGGCTCGCACGCGGCCTCTTCCTCCGCACCGGAGGAGCTGCAATGGACGCTCGATTCTAAGCTCGAGCCGAGCCTTGCACTTGCAGAGAAGGATGCGGCGGAGCTCATCGCGTCGCAGGCGATGAACGTGGTCAAGACTGTTGGCACAGCAAACAAGTGGTCAAGGCGCCATGCATGTCGCCCGATGCATGGGGGCGGCTGCTGGTGCAGCTTACGTACGCGAGGCTCTTACGCTCGCGGGGCTGGCGGCAACAGGGATACGTAAGAAAGCGCAACGACACCCCGGTCCTTCAAGGGTCGAATGGAGGTCGTCCGGGTCGTGACCAATGAGAGCGACGCGTTCGTCCAGGCAATGTTGGCAGAAGATGGTACGGATGAAGCAGTGGTGGAGAAGAGGAAGGCACTGTTTGAGCAAGCTCCCAAAGTGCACGTCGCTTCGCTAATGTGCAGGTGGTTGGGGGCGGAGAGTGTGTCGGCCGTCATTTGCTCTGTGATCCAACTGCTACTGGGAATTCTCCCCTTCCCAAGTTGATGACAGGTTGTGCTGTGTGAGTTGCGGTTTAGGACTGAGGAATGCACTCAAGGAGGACGAGAGTGTTCCGAAGGATCCCACAGTAAACTGAGTAAAGCGGGCGAGTCACTGGGTGCTGACCACGTCTGCGTTGTTCTCGAAGCACTTGCGCAAGTATGGTTGGGGTGAGGTGCGGCTTTTCTTGTTCTCCGGTTCCCACTTTTTTCTTTTCGCCTTGATGAATATGCAGTTGGCTTTCAATTGGCATGGCGTATATGACCGGGATCTGACGGGGCGTAGCTATCACATGCCTGTGAAGCTTGTAAGGGTGCTGACGTAATGGAACCGAGCACAGTTCACGATCATGCCCCGGGCGGAGATGCCCAACGCCCAACGCAACCAGGAGTTCGCCGCGGAGATTTCTCGTGCTGCGGGGGGTCTCTATTCCGTACGTCCCGGGAGAATTACCCAAATCCAGACTGACGACATTCGACAAAGCATCCGAACAGAAGGGGATACCAATGAGTCGCATATCCCCCAATTCTGGCGGACTCCGCTGGGGGATTCACAGCTGTGTAGTCATTGGTCTACCTTCAAGTTATCCGCATAATTCTTCACCAAATGCTGGTCTAGTAGCAATCGTGCGTCAAAGTGACCTCTGGCAGCTATTGCATATCAATGATGATACCAGGGAACACCCGGTCCTCCTTCTGCGTACCAACCAAGATCGATGGCTCCACATTCTGCGCCTTACAACGCAACATAGTCCCAAGGGTGCCCTGTCGCGCTGTGATACATTAATACTGGTTGCGTCATTAATAAGAACGAACGACCTCGTACCTCCAATAGACACCCCCCCCAAAATTTCCCACTGTCTCCGCTTCGCACGGACACCACGGTCTGTTATGGCTGACTCAACGCTTACTGCAGGCGCAAAACGCCACCACAAGGCGAGGGCGGGCATGAAGTCGAGAAGCCGCTGCGAGCGGGAGCTCGATGCGCTGCCACCAGAGGGCTGACGCAAACCAGAGGTGCTGCCACGACAGGCCGCTGAGGGCGAGCGCGAAGTTGACATGCCGCCGCAAGGGAGCCCGATCGCAGGGGTGGGCGCGAGGCGCTGCGTTAGCGCAGGCGCAAACTTGAGGGGCCGCCACGAGTGGACCCGACACCAGGGGATGCTTGCTCCCTTGAAGGGTACCGACCCTGGGGACCTTCACCGGCCACTTGGAATCCTGGAGATAGAGAGAAAAAAACGGGCATCAGGAAAACGAAAGTACTTTAAAAATGCCATAAGCTTCGAGAGCACAAACCAAGACGAGCCTACTCTCCGCTCCACACGACCTCGTGCCAATAGCCGAGCGCGCGTGGGCATGCCCACATCGTCCTGTACGTCCCCCGAACACGACGGCGAGCGACGTCGGCGGCTAGAGAGGCTTGGCGGTTGTAGACAAGCTTGAGCATTTCGCACGCCGCAGCGAGGTTGTACTTGACTAGTTGTTGGTATGCTAGATTCATGTCACATAAAACAAACCTGAAACCTCAAATCGCCACGTCAATTTGACGAGTTGAGAAAAAGGGACGGGGGAGAAAGTACATGGACAGCCAGAAAGACCAGAGAGTCGTACGCTGAGTGGGCCTTGCATTCACCGGCGGGCACAGCCGCGGACGAGGCTGCTCTGGCTGGGTGTCCCAGAATGAGTCGGGAACAAGCTTGCAATGATCTGACAGGTATAGCATAAGCTCTGTGGTGCCTCAGGAGGAGAGTACGACCAGATATAGTACTCATGACGACGCACAATTCTTGAATATGGATCATAATTCAGGACGAGCCCATGAACGCATGGGGGGCAAGTATAATGTAACCAAATCGCAAATCGTGGAAGACGCGCAATCTCGCACCGCCCCGGATATCGATCGCGAGGCTCATCTAAGCGCCCGACTATTTCGTTCCGTTCGGCCGATGACGCGATACGTCCAAGATCAGATCGGGGGGGGGTATCATACATCATACATACTTAACTTATTTGGTGTTGCATATATTTGGCGTTGCATGTATTTGGCGTTGTGTGCATTTGGCGTTGCATGTGCATGTATTTGGCGTTGTGTGCATTTTGGCGTTGCATGTATTTGGTGTTGCATGTATTTGGCGTTGTGTGCATTTTGGAGTTGCATGTATTTGGCGTTGCATACATTTGGGGCGTTGCATGCATTTGGTGTTGCATGCATTGTAGTCCTTATCATTGACCGTACTACTGTAGTATGCTGGTACATAAACCCTGGTCGAGGGACCATGCTCTCATATAACCCAGCTTCCCCACTCTACCACTCAGGCTCAGGCTCATTATGCATGTTATCGACATTCTCAGTTTCAGCCTTTCCCTTCTTGGGATCTATGGTCCCGTACTTCTCATCCTCTATCTGCTTCCACGCAATGTCGCCCCACGTGTCTCTACGCTCCTGGACGAAACCCACCGACTTCTTCGTCGTGCGGAAGAAATCGGCGCTGTCCCACTGCAGAGTGAATACAAACACCAGCTTGACCGGTAAGCGGATCTTCATCTACCAGATATTCACAACGTCTCATACCCTGATGTAGCTTCACAACCCAGTTCGCAATGATGCGAGTTGATAGCAATCGCGCCCCGGGAACATTGAACCAACTGAGCGTTGCCCTCCTGCACGGCCTCACTTACAAACTGTTTTCTCTATATTACCAAATCGAAGCCATCAAGTCGGAGCTCGAGGTATGTCGCCCCCCTCTTCGTGTTCATCGCGTAGGTGATGACGATGCTTCAGCTGAAAGTCGACAAACAACTGCTTAGCGATATGGAAGCTGTCACCAGCGCTGAATTGTCTATACCTGTGGATGGTAAGCGTGTCTTGATACATTCCTGGATCTGGATGTTGACCAACCATGATTCACTCATGGTCCCTCAGCCACCGCTACCCCGGTGAACAATCATGTCAACGACTTGGAGTCGACTCTCCCGCTGCCAGTCACTACGCCCTGAGCCATCGACGCAGTCGGTATATCACGAAAACAGTGCATTGGATGTTGTGCCAGTAGTCCGATTTGTCGTCGCATATTCGTGTTGTTCGTTGTCTCGCGTATATTGCTTTCGCCGAGTTTGATACAGGGTGTCTAAATGACCTGATCTAAGTGGGTATAGTTGCCAGTGATAGTCTTGGCGACGAGAAACAAGTTATCATCACTGCGGTGGCCCTTTAGCGACCATCGAGGCTCGTGTTGTACGTATAGTGATACAAAGTACGGTTTTGGAAATTTGCCTGGTCCATCGCGTTGTGAAGGAGGTCGATCGCGGCGAGCCGGTCGTGGTGCGTGAGGTCGAGAAGAGAAAGGGGAGCCGTTGG
>Ga0307510_10001971_pt1 | contig 23112 bp, 26 predicted proteins | sample 12_EM_MG_FD_207224 | JGI IMG/M metagenome (GOLD analysis project Ga0307510, IMG submission 207224) | Populus trichocarpa ectomycorrhiza microbial communities from riparian zone in the Pacific Northwest, United States - 12_EM | ecosystem: Host-associated > Plants > Roots > Unclassified | place...
GACCAATTTGATTCAGATGTGATTGAAACGGTTTACTCGACACTGCCCTCAATTTTGACTTGAAGGCTTGCACGTTGTGCGACTTCCCACATCACCCTGAGCTGGTGACGGACAAGATCGCGAGTGACTGCAACAAGGGATTCGATGCTAGCTTCGTAGCCCGAACGGTCTGGGGGGTCTGGGTAGAGAGATTAACCGTGACGCTGATCAAATAGAGAATGAGAAATTATACTCGAAACGTCCACATGAGGTGGCATCGGTATCTGTAATCTGGTCATAGCGCCCGAGACGGACTTCACGCAGAGGGCAAGTACTTTCTTGGCCTCCACTTCGCTCTGACTATTCAGACCCTCCCCAACGAGGGGCCCGTTTTCCTCGGTTTCATCTCGCAATTCGAGCCTCTTTGACTCCAATAGTTTGTCAAACTTTGTGAAAACGACCACAACAGGAGCTGATTCCGTGAATATCGATATATCACCGTGCGTCAGGGGGATAACAGGAGTAGCAGCAAGGGACGCACTTTGGGTGTCATGGGCGAGCTGAAGTAACCTCTCGTCCCCCGTCTCAAAAGTACGCGCCCCGGCTGTCGGCAGCTCCGTACAGAGCCTAATAGTAGTGAGCTTGGCCCGAAGTCGCCTCCGAGAGGATCCTCACCACACAGCATGGAGTTGGTCTTTGAGGGGGAGGTCATCCTTGCGCCGCCACCGGATGAATTCATCGACGGCACGAAAGGTATTCTCATTCCCTGCTTCGAACCCTTTGGAGTCGTGTAGAACAAAGTGCTTATTTTCTGGTGAGGTGTATTCTTTTTCTATATCCGCTTCTCCTGGTGTCCAATCTGCAACGGCCTTAGTCAACAGCCAACTTGGTTAGTAGCAGGCAAAAATCTGGCAATGTCTCCTCACAGGCTTTTCCACTTCGTCCAAAGACTCCAAACGGAATACACGTTTGATCAGTGACGACTTTCCGGCCCCTGCCTGGGGGAACAATAGTCAAATATACAGCCTGATGATATCAGATCGGTGGAAAGGCTGGTAACCTACCCGACCAACACAAAGAATACGAAAGCTGAGAAAGGGTATTGAGAATGAATCGACGATTCCGAAGACATTCTCCTCACCGTTCAACTGTCTTCAAGATGTCTTCGACAGTTGCTTCTGATTGCATGACGATCAAAATGAAGGTCTTTGCTCACTTATCTTTCCAGGAAACACACTTAAACCCGTGACACCCATCTTAGTAAGCGCTACTAGCTGAGGTTCAATTTCGATCGCTCAAAGATCGCCGCTTCTCCCGCGGAATAAAAAGTTCCATCAGCCTGAGAATAGATGACATCGATGACACCTCGTGTCTCGGATTGCAGGACACGCCTCTGTCACGAGGCGGGCATGAGCCCCGGGGCAAGAAACCACTCATCCACCCGAAGTAGATCCGACCTTACGGATTCACAAAAGTCACGTCCCCTGGTTTGTGAGTTCTTGTTCGATTAACTGTCGGGCAGGGGTGGCATTGTGGCAGGACTCAAATTTTCCAACAGAGAGAAACTGGAACAACACCAGGAATCACCGAAGCCGATCCCAATTAACACCTATCAATGACCTAATCAACATCCGTCACCTTTCACCTAAAGTAGGTAACACGTTCCAGAACATTGATACAACCGACAGCGTCACCCCAGCAGATTTTCGAGTCCATACCTTTCATCCCCTTCCCTTAGTGCCCCTCACCCGTGTCCTGAAGATGTCGTAGGGCCGCATCAAGCGCAAATAGTCAATAACTGCTCACCATGGAGGTTTCTGCGAGTGTTACTTGCTCCGAAGTTAACCCCAACTCAGTGATGTCAAGGACAGCAAAGTAGACGGGGATCTGCTTCTCCACGGGATACTCGATGATTTGCCTGAGTTTCGCCGCATTGCTATTATCAGTAACGAACACATGGTGCCATGTGCGATTCTTCTGAAACCTTTGAGGAAGATATTTCTCGAGCTCCTCGAAGTCATTCGGTACTGTGTCATGCTCGGGAGTAACGGTGACCCGAATCGTACATGCGACGGCATCGAGAGAGGAATGTCCCTGGGAGGAGCGCAGGACCTGCGATTCCAGACCTCCACTGGCATAGAACCAAGTATAAAAGGATTTCTTCGATATGTAGCTTGCTGTTGATTCGAAACGCGGGCGCTTGCGTAAGGTGTAGAATTCAACTTGCCTACGGGTGTCGAAAGCAGCTGCGGCATCTATGACAATCGACCAATGTGCTTCGAAGCAATTGTGGCAATCACAACCGTTCTATCCGGGAGTCTCCTTATCCTTCGATCTGGGAGCAAAATGTAAGTGAGAGACCACACCTGCCTCCATGTCATCAGCTAGGTCGAAATTCTTAACGAAATCGCCTGCGGCTCACCTCAGTCCCATACGCCTCGACATTCCAGGGGTTCCGTGCCAATTGGGTGTAGATTCGCGTAGAAGGGCCCCATCTCTCCGAAAGTTCGCGGAGAATCTCCCCATCGATGCCAAGCACATTGCTGTGGCAAAAGCCCGGTGACGGTGAGGATGAACACATCCAATAAGTAGATTGGACTAACCTGAGCGAAATGAACTCTGTCGGAGTGAAACAGTCTATTACGCACCAAGATTCTTCTTCCAGGCGTTGTACCGGGGATACTAATGGAGAGGTCGTCTGCACGATCCATGCCCGACCTGCATTGGAAGCTTGAAGAAAGGGGGTGCATGGCGTTGTGGTATCATCATTGGAATCTGTGAATGCCCATATTTTTACTCTCCCCGGCTCAGAGTGAGAGAAGGTAAGCGCCGGGAAAGCCTTCATGCTCGGAACACTATCGTCATATACTGTGACGCTACCATTATCAAAGAGAATAAATGATGACCCGGAGGATTTGAAGGCCGCAGGTTGTCCGCCACACACACGGCATAGCAGGAGATTTAAAAAAAAAAGGAAGGTAGACTTCCCTGACTTTTGAATATCGATATTAAGACGATGATCATCAACGATGAAAACCCACATACCAATTCCAGTCTAGCCAAAGATGACCACACCCCTAGCTGTCTACTTTCCTCCCAGCATCTTAAGGGCGATATTATTCTCTTCCCGGACGAGAAGAGCTTTTGCGCCGTAGCCGAGCTCGTGTGGTGGTAGGGAAGATAATTGAGTTTGGGAGACGTATCTTCGTAATAGGGGCCGATTTAAGATGTACGGTTGCGAAGTCTGAGGTGGGGGTTAGTGCTCTTATATAGATATTTTCAGATAGATAATCAAGTCAAGGCTGCTTGTAGCCGAGCGCTGAACAGTTCAAAGCTGTGCCCCCTGGAAGAAATCTACGAGTGCTGTAGTAGTTCCACGCGTTATGGACGAGGGGACAAACAGCGTTGTCCCCGGAAATTTTCACAACGGAACTGGGCATAATGACAGATGAGAAAGAAGGTAAGCACGAACCTTCGAAAACGTGGTTTCAGTCCAACTGTGCTCCATTGCAAACGTGTAAAGTAAGATGAAAGATGGCAAAAATTTGACCCCTGGTGACGTCGGTGTCTTGCCTGCCTTGGACTTTGAGAGAACAAACGGAGAATCTAAGACGTCGTAGTAAGAAAAGTGGCACCACGGGGTGAAAGTGAGATATTTCGTTGAGATCGGTCACGGGGAGGTCAGGATACAGTACCAGGCATGAACCTCGTTAGAGCGTCAGACGACTGTCCCCTCTTGGACCGCCGGTTTTGGCAGCTTGCGAAAGCTGTTGAGCGCCCACGTGACACAGTGGTCTCAGTGGGAGAGCCGCGAGCAAGTCGTTCGCCAGCCCACTGCCCCCCGATCACATACACGCAAAAGACGAAGCTAAGTTAAATGCTTGGAGCTTTCCTATCCATTTCTTTTTCCATATATCTCCTTCTCTCGTTCTCTGATGCCGTTGCTCAGTATTGGCCGCCACCGTGACCACACGACGACTCCCTCTGCACTTTCTAGCCCCTCGCTTTGCTCGCTTCTCTTCGGTGTCCTGACTTTTCCCTCCCACATGTTCCAGTTGGTGAGTACTCCTAACTCACACGCTTCTTTCCATGACCCGACTTGTCCTTCTCCCTAAACAAAAAGCCATAGGTCGCTCATCCGGGTCGGGTATGACATGCTGTAAAGCTAGTAACCCGTGACATCGTCCTACATCATGTTCTGTTGGGCTTGGAACAACCCTCCTCCCTGAGATCTCGCATGTTGTAACCTCGCAACCGCAGGTTTTGTCCCGTCAACCTTCAATAATATATACTTTGATTTACATCCCTTTTAAATCTTCTTTTATTCGGGGTTCGTCGACAGGATGCAAGAACATGATGTCCGGTCTCACCAGTGTGGCCTCTCCCCCGGAATTCTACCCTTCAAGTAACACCTCAGTTTTCGGACCTGCATAACACACGCACACACCCCTACCTGCGAGAACAGGTAATCCGCACCTCTCACCACGGGAACAGGCTGCGGTCGAAGGTTACCTTTGCAGAACCTTCGAGCCCATGTGACAAGTGCGGTGCGGGGTTCCAGTTCTTAAAAATACGTGTAATTTGTGTTCTTAACGATGTAAATATATATATCGACTAGGCGTTGAACATCGCAGGGGCACTCTTGGCGCTGCGTCTCAGGTCAGGTAGTGTGTTCGCGCGTCCCACAAAGGCAGGCGTGTAGCCTATGAGGGGACATCAAGGCAGATTGCAAAAGGAAGAGAATGAAACACGTGAGGAGGCGACTGACGCAGGAACACTTGAGGACCGTGTCGGTCATTGGTCCTGCGATGCTTGCGGGATTAGCTTTGGGACCAGTGGGGAAAGTCAGATTGGGAAGCTGTCCCAAAAGATATCAACACGCACCTGATTCGGCATGTTGGTGACGGACTTGACGTAATCCATGATTCACCCCGTTTTAACACCAGTTCCCAACATAGGATCTATGGAGGCGCGGTATGAGAAACGAAGGCCCGTCACATTCACATCATATTCGTTTCTCATATACACAATCCCCGGCCAGATAGTTTGCTGCGAAAACGTCCGCGCCAACACCTTGCCACGGCGTCTTAGAGAGAGACCCACAATGGGTCGAGTGCATCATTGTTTCTCCGAGAACGTACTCTGCAGCGGGCCTTCGCTACGAGCATCGTTCTGGAGCACAATATACCGGTAGTCGCGTTAAACGCCAAGGAAAGCAAAAATTGCAACAAAATATATAAAGGTTTGTCAAGGATGTTGGACATCTTTACTCGAAGTTCTGCGTAGCCACTGCGTTGTCAAGCACAATATCAATAAACGCGAGGCTTGTGTGAAGCTGTACGGGAGACGTACCATGAAGATTCACCTAGACGATCGCGAATGGGTCCAAACACGGGCTTGGACGCGAGAATCACGATCGCTTTTTGCACCGTCGAGCGTGTCATGTTTGCCTCCTTAACAAGGAGAGAGGATGTCGCAATTTGGCGATTGCATATAGGGTCATGTCAAAGGGTCATACCGCAGCACGTGCGATTTGCCTTGGTGCTTGGATTTGGGACGCTGGGAACAAGGTGGAAATAGGAATAATCCTCGGAAGCCTAGGCAACGCGGGGTGGGATTCTGGACAGAGCTGCTTCGTTGACGTATAAGATGTGCTCCGTCGGGCAGGGCCAGGAACGGGAGGACTTTGTTAATCTCCTCGTCTTCACAGATGCTTCCAACAGAAAACTCTATCCGTGGGCCAACCTATGGCGCACTAAGTTACGGTGGCTACAAGAGTTAAAAAGAACGCACCCGGTGGTTAAAATCTACAAGTGCAATCCCAAGATCCAATGGCCCAAAAGCTTCTCCCCGTATTTGTCTTTGAGGGTGAGAATTTCACCGCAAGCACCACTGACATTCGAGTGGATGGCGAGCGCCTTCCACAGATGATAAATCGAGTTGAGGCGAGGTATGGTAACAACGTCAAGGAGGACGCAAACGTTGGGTCGAAGAATGGGTCCGAACGCGTTAAAGAACCAGTCCTAGCGGTGGGGGTTGACCTTCTTCTGGTTGTTCTCCTTCAAGCAGAGGGTGATCTGCACCAGGTCAATTCCTTTCTTCTAGCCTTTGACCTTGTTCGACAGGTAAGACAGCTGAGAAAACATGCGTCGTGAGACATACTTTGGATATTGTACTCATATATGCACCACGACATTAGTCACGATGTCCTCCCGATACACGTATATGGCCGCAACAACACTGAGAGTTCGCGAGTTGATCTTCCGACGACTGTCGCTGACGACGTCGATGACCACCTCCTTCCAGCCGTCCTCACCCAACGCCTTGCTGCGATCGTGCTTACATAAATAGGCAATGTCCTTGATGACGCCCTGCATAGTCCATGTAGATGGGCTGTCGTCCTCGTTGTACATGGTCATGACGGTGAATAGCTCGGTTCGGCGGGGGGCGGGTCCTAGTGGACCTGACGGAGGGTGAAACCGATTTCCTGGAAACCGTTCGGGCAACCAGTCGTGGCGGAATAGATCATGTGGGTTGAATCGCGGTCGTCTTTACGGAAGCAGAGATTGAACAACTTTGTTGGGACTGCACAAAATCGCCATGGAAGAACCCGGATAAGCGAGTGGATCCAGAAGGATCAGCCAGTTTTATGCGGGGACGAGAAAAATGGTAGACGCACCATGCGCGTTTCAAAGTCTTGTACCGGCGGCGGACGTGTTGTAGTGTGCGACCGTAGAAGATATTGTCGCCTGCCTTTCCTTTTGGGGGGGCGCCCGGGAACGGGCGGATGGGGCTCACAGGAGGGATAAGTCGCTCTCATCCCCGAGGCCATGACTACCCTCATACGGTTGGAATAACGTTTGTGGAGATTAGATTTGATTGCTCAATAGGGGTTGAGAGGGACGTCGAGACGAGACTACTGTAGGACGGGCCGAGCGATGCGCGAGGGCAACGATGCTGCTTGTGGCTGCTGTTGAGGCTAAAAAGGAGGTGGTGCTGGTAATGACGGAGAGAGAACGCGTGAGGGGCATGTGAGGGCGTAGCGTGTGTTTCGTGGTGATTTGGTGAGGAAGATCGAGCGTCGTTACGCCAATTATGTGCCCGAACACATCGGGCCGATGTGTTCCCCGGAATAAGGCGTTTGTTGATCTTACTGTCCCGTCCTTACCTTTACCTTGTATACTCGGCTACCAGCAGCTCACTTTTGGGGTCGATTCTCACAGCCGATTCCAATATGCCATGAAAAGGATCTACCAGTTATCTACCCCCCGTTGGTGATCGTGCCGATATCTCCCGCAGTACGAGCGTCATATTGAATTCTGCCTATTCTATACCTCATTATTGCCTCCAGATTCTCTCACTGAGACTACGACCACCTCCGTAGAAGCCGCTGCTAGTTCTAAACGAGGCTATAACCTGACAGGTTGATGCTTCCCAGTGAACTCTCCCCATTTGTCTTCCCACAACGTGGCGCTCTCTTCTATCCCGAAAAAGCTGGATGAATGAATAGCGTGTGCCAAGGTGCACTCGTTTTTATTGGGAAACGTTTCCTACCAGAGTGACTGGCCCAGAGTCTGCTTCGCCCTTGATGACTGATGATTGACAGTACTGCCGTTCTTGTACTAGTTTACCTCCACCCGAAATTCCCATCAGTCATCATCGATGCATCATCGATCATCACCTGGTTAAGTATAGGAATCCCACACCCCCGCCTCCACGTCTGGTAGTAAAGCATGCGAGTCTGACACCCGAGAAGAGCATAGATTCGGGCACCCACTCAGAGCCGCTCCAGAGGATAACATGGAGAATGTCAACTTTGGCGGACTGCGTCTCAGTCGTCATCGACGCCATCACCCAGTGGGCAGTATTTCTCGATGTCCGCTGTCCGCTGATTCATGTCTAAGAGATACGAGTACACAAGCAATGCAATACAAGCGACAAACTACATGATTGAATTAGTTCCTCCCCGACCCCATTCCATCTGATCACATCTGAAGCAACCACCCACTCCGAGTCCTAGCTGCACATCCCATGGAATTTGCCACCCTTCTTTCCCTGCCCCAGTGTAGGCATTGGTGGTGGTTATTTCATCGAATCTGTCGTGTGCACCATGTATGGTGATGACGATGGTCGTCGTGGTCGTCCTGCTGGACCTAGAAAGAGAGAGAAAGGGACGGAGATGGTAGGTGTCGAGACGGGTGGTCGAAACGTGCTGGCTCAAAGAAGTTTCCTCATCAAGTGCGTCGTAACTGGACCCAAAGTTTAAGAGAATTCTGGAACAGCCGGAAATGGTCTGGGAGGACAAGATAAGACTCGTAAGAGATGAGATACGAGAGGGGGAAAGGACGGACGGAGAAACCCCTGACAGTTTGACCAAATTCCTCATCATCGTATGCTTTGAGGGCGGCAGTCAAAGTCCCGGAATAACTACCGATGGCCCCACAGACCTATGGTGGTTCCGTAAGGCAAAAGCCGTACCGCCGATGTCCATAGGCCATTCGCACCTTCCCCGGTGGCGGAGTTGGGTGGAGCAAGGTAGGGGTGTAGGGCAGAAACAGAGCGCCAGATGATAACACTAGTGAGACAGATGAACCCATCTGTGTGCGAGGGAGACATTGATGTTGGATTACCAGGGACAGGATCCGCTGTCAATGGTCGATGGCGGCCGCAGTGCTATATACCGATGGAGAGAACGCCGGGAAACAGAAGGAGGGGAAGGGGAAAGACAGAGGGCATGATGGAGATGAGACAAGTAAGCCGGGAGACATGTTTGCTATTTCAGCTACTTCGGGGTGAATGAATAAGAAAAGGCGAGAGGAAAGGCAGCGGGCCCTGAGTAAGAGGTGAGCAGTGGTGGGAATCCATGGGTTGAGTTTCTTACCTTTGTAATGGGTTATGAGGACAAGATGATGTTCGTCACGGTGAGAAGTAGGGTGTAAGACACTTTAGTACACTGTGGGATGAACGGGACGACGCAAAAGTGGTACCTACCCTCATCAAAATGGAAGTTCCCGAGTGTGGCTATCCTTATCGGAGCGGAGTTCGTGCACGTCGCCCATGAGGCTGACACGTGGCCCACTGGGCGGCGGCCGCTGAGATTGTGCTACGATTTCACACGGCAGTGGGTGCTCTCAATTCAAAGTCACAGGCAAAGACCTTCGGTGAATCGTTGACCGAGTCAGACCAACCGCATCTTTGCTGTATCCATTACGCTCTGGAACACTTCTCGATCTTATCGCGCCGCTCTTTGAGCGGGCATTCCTGTCAGTTGGATTGATCTGCGAAATGAAACGGCATGTCCCGACATGCACACTATAGTAGTCAGCTGATGTTTGTATTGTGTGAACGTGTGTACAATATAACAAGCTCCGAATTCCAACGTGCGATCAACACCTTGCCTCTCACGACACTTTCTTGCCATGGGTGCAAAGCAGAGTGCTTGTTGCCTGGGTCCAGCTTCGTCTCCGGCTCTGGCTCTGGCTCCGTCTCCAACTCCAGCTCCGGCTCCAGCTCCGAGTCCCACCCGCTTCCCAAATATCCAGTTCAGAGTGCTCATCATTGGAAGAGCAAATGCGGGAAAGACTTCCATTTTGCAGAGAGTCTGCGACACAACAGAGAGCCCAGAGATCTACAGATCTGGTCCGTCAGGTATTCGCCATCAGGTATGTGCCCGTTCCCAATGGCGCTTTCAATCTCACGGTCTATCCAGGTTAAACTCGACCCCACTACAAAGGTTGGATGCGCGTAATTTTTGTCGCCAACAGCTGATCATGAGGATCCTGTCGACAGCGTGGCCTTCACAACATTGAGGATGAACTCATCTTCACGAACCACGATGGATATGTTTTCCATGACTCCCGCGGGTTTGAGGCGGGCGGTGAAGATGAGTTGAAGACCGTCCAAGGATTTATTAGTCGCAAGACTCGTGAGAGACGGTTGAAGGATAGGCTGCATGCAATATGGTTAGTTCTTCAGCGTGTCTATAGTCATAGATACAGAATGTTTCTTCTCAGGTATTGCGTTCCAATGGACAATCTTCGGCCATCACTAGATTTTGAGTATCTCGAACATATTTGCCTAGATAAAAATGGTATGTCCAAACTGAACTGGAGTTTTATGAATTAGATTGACATGGGTGATTTTTCAAGTCCCTGTAATAGTGGTTTTCACGAAATTTGATCAGTTCAAGCGCAACATCAGGATAGAGTTGGAGGATGAAGGTTGTGACCCACAGCCTGACTTAGACACCAAGGTGGAAAGTGTGTTCAACCAATTCTATTTGGCCAGGCTTAGTGGACGCACACCATTTGTTTGTTTGGAGAGTGAGGTTTTTTTTTTTAACCAATTCACACCCATCTTAATTTCTGTCCTGTAGGAATGCACAAGCATGGTCAGCGGTGTTCTGATCTTATTGAAGTGACTGCAAATGCACTCAATGAGGGCGAAGTTGCCCTCATGCTCATGGCTGTACAGCGTGATAACCTTGAGCTCAGTGTAAAGCAGACTGTTAAATGGTGAGTACTCACATATAGCAAGATAATAACAAAGGTGTATAGTCCCACCACAGGATACATCGCCTCCTTGTTAGCAGGACTGAGAGTACAGAAACCATAATCAAGATATGCATGCTGGCTTTTCCATCAATCTGGGTGAGTTGTACTGCCTGTTATGAATTACCCCTCACTGAAAGATGAGGACTTGTCAGTATTATGTCAGTCTGTATTGTTCTAATCCATATTCCATGTGCTGATTTGAATTATTGCTGTCTCACTGCTCTTGCACATTCTTTCCATGTCCTGACTTGCCCTTCACTCTGCACTCTCCAGGAAGTGAGTCCCCTTGTGAGCTTTCTTTCTTTCTATGCCCTAACAAGCCCATCTGTCTATGCCCTCCAGGATGTGAGTGTCCCTTGCAAGTTCACTTTCTTTGTGTCCTAACAAGTTCCTCCTTCTATATTCTCCAGGAAGTGAGTGCCCTTTGCTCAGTTGCCTTCTTTCCATGTCCTGACAAGTCCCTCTCTCTGGGGTCTCCAGGAAGTGTGTGCCCCTTGCCAGATCCTTTTTTTTTTTGTATCCTGACAAGCCCCTCCCTCTGTGATCTCCAGGAAGTGAGTGCCCTGTACTTAGTCACCTTCTTTCCATGTTCTGACAAGTCCCTCCCTCTGTGGTCTTCAGGAGGTGAGTGCCCCTTGCTCAGTCACTTTCTTCCTTTTCCTGACAAGTCCCTCCCTCTGGTCTCCAGAAAGTGAGTGCCCCTTGTTTGATCACTTTCTTTCTGTGTCCTAAAAAGTCCCTCACTCTGTGGTCCCCAGAAAGTGAGTGCCTCTTGCTTGGTTGCTTACTTTCCCAGTCCTGACAAGTCCCTCCCTCTGTGGTCTCCAGGAAGTAAGTGCCCCTTGCTCTGTCACTCTCTTTCCATGTCTCAATGCCCCCCCCCTCTGTGGTCTCCAGTTGGTGAGCACCTGTCACTTGGTCACTTTTTTCATATCCTGACAAGTCCCTTTGTCTGGGGTCTCCAGTTTGTAAGTGCCCCTCACTGGGTTATTTGCTATCCATGTCCTGACAAGTTCCTCCCTCTGCAATCTCAGGAAGTGAGTGCCCCTCCCCTGGTCACTTTCTTTCTGTGTATTGACAAGTCCCTCCTTCTGTGGTCTCTAGAGAGTGAGTGCCCCTCTCTTGGTCACTTTATTTCTGTTTCCTGACAAGTCCCTCCCTTTGTGGGTCTCCAGTTGGTGAGCACTCCTTGGTCAGTTGCCTTCTTTCTGTATCCTGACAAGTCCCTCCATCTGCTGTCTCTAGTTGGTAAGTGACCCTTGTTTGGTTGCCTTCTTTCCATGTTCTGACAAGTTCCTTCCTATGCAATCTCCAGGAAGTGAGTGCCCCTCTCCCAGTTGCTTTCTTTCCATGTCCTAACAAGTCCCTCCCTCTGTGGTCTCCAGTTGGTAAGTGCCCCTTGCTGGATCACTTTTTTCTATGTCCTGACAAGTTCCTCCTTGGTCTCCAGGAAGTGAGTGCCTCTTGCTCATTCACTTTCTTTCCATGTTCTAACAAGTGCCTTCCTCTGTGGTCTCCAGTTTGTGGGTCCCCTTGCTTGGTTGCTTTTATTCTGTGTCCTGACATGTGCCTCCCTCTGTGGTCTCCAGTTTGTGAGAGCCCCTTGCTTGGTTGCTTTTTCCATGTCCTGACAAGTTCCCCTTCCATGGTCTCCAGTTTGTTAGTGCCCCTTGCTCAGCCTCTTTCTTTTCATGTCCTGACAAGTCTCTCCATCTGTGGTCTCCAGGAAGTGAGTGCCCCTTTGCTTTCATTCCATGTCCTGACAAGTCCCTCCCTCTATGGTCTTTAGAGAGTGAGTGCCCCTTGGTTGGTTGGTTTCTTTCTGTATCCTGACAAATACCTCCCCCTCCCTTTGCAATCCCCAGAGAGTGAGTACCTCTCACTTGGTTGGTTTCTTTCTGCATCCTGACAAGTGCTGCCCTTTGTGGTCTCCAGAGAGTGAGTACCCCTCACTTGATTTCTTTCTGTGTCCTGACATGCACCTCTTTCTGTGGTCTCTAGTTGGTGAGTGCCCCTTGCTTAGTTGCTTTCTTTCCATGTCCTGACAAGCCTCTCCCTCTGCGGTCTCTAGCTGGTGAGTGTTCCATGCTCAGTTGCTTTTTTTTTGTTCCATGACAAATCCCTGCCTCTGTGGTCTCCAGTTGGTGGGTGCCCTGCTCTCTGTCCCTTTTTTTGTCCTGACAAGTCCCTGCCTCTATGGTCTCCAGTTAGTGAGTGCCCCTTGCTCACCAATGCCCAGTGGCTTTCTTTCTGTGTTCTGACAGGTCCTTCCCTCTGTGGCCTCTAGTTGGCCAGTGCCCCTCTTTTGCTTTCTTTATATGTCCTGACAAGTCCTTCCCTCTGTGGCCTCCAGTTTGTGAGTATCCCTGGCTCAGTTGGTTTCTTTCTATGTCCTGACAAGTCCCTCCCTTTGTGATCTCCAGGATGTGAGTGCCCCTGGCTTGGTTGGTTTCTTTTTGTGTCCTGACAAGTCCCTCCCTGTGGCCTCTAGGAAGTGAGTGCCCCTCACTTGGTCAGTTTCTTTCTGTGTCATGACAAGTCCTTCCCTCTGTGTTCTCCAGTTAGTGCGTGCCCCTTGCTCAGTCAGGTTCTTTCTGCATGCTAACCAATTCCTCCCTCTGTGGTCCCCAGGAAGTGAGTGCCCCTTTCCTGGTTGCTATCTTTCCGTGTTCTGACAAATCCCACCCTCTGCGGTCTCCAGGAAGTGAGTGCCCCTTGCAAGCTTACATTTCTTCCTTGTCCTGATAAGTCCCTTCCTCGGTACTTTTCAGTTTGTGGGTGCTCCTTCATCGCTTTTTTTCGGCCTGCTAATGTGTTCCCTCCTCTCTGTGCTTCCAGAAAGTGAGTTTTTCCCTTATGTTTTCCCTTTTTTTGGTGTTCTCATTTCGTTTTTCTCGGAACTGCAGACAGTATTCCACAAACTGACATCATTTTACTCCGATGTACTGTCATTATTTTTCTCATCTATCTTGATTTTACTGATGGACGCTCAGCCTCGTCTTCATACTTCTAGCAATGATGCAAATCAAACTATGATTGGTACATTTCCACTGTCTGCACTCCATCTGTGCCTCCTGACTTCCAAATAGCCACAGTTATCATTTTGGAGTGTGCCTGCATGCTTCATGCGTCACCACCCCATCGAACTCGTGAGGAGGCTTTGAATAAGGCTTGTTCCCAATTCATATCTTCTGACACTCATAATCTGGTCAATCGGCTGTTTCTGCTATCCCCCAAACCATATTCTAATCAGCAATTTACGGAATTCATCCTTACACATCGTCTTCATTAGTTGCTCTTTTTCTTCCCCCATTCATGTTTCCATTTCACGTCTGAATAAGCTTGAATAGTCCCTAAAAAAATAAACATAGATACAATGTCTCCTAAAATCGGTTTGATGTATTGCACCACCCTCGGACTGTTTTCTCTTGCACGGGTCGAGACCAAGTATCATAATGTAAGAAATTTGTGAAATTTGTGTTCCTGACGATGTGAATATATATATTGGGTCATGCGTTACCGGTGCATCGCACGAGCGCCCTTGGCGCTGCATCTCTCAGGTCGGGTGGCGTATTCGCACGTCGCACAAGGGCAAGGGTGTAGTGGAAGGGAACGAATGAAACACGTGAATAGGTGACTGAAACTGGAACACTTGACGATCGTGTCGATCACTCTGACCACCTTTCCACCCGTTATCCGGCCATTGTCTGATTCTCGAGGTTATCGGTCCTACAATGCTGCAGGACCGGCTTAGGGACCAGTGGGGAAGGTCAGATTGGAAAGCTATCCCAAAAGATAACAACGCCACCTGATTCAGCATGTTGGTAACCGCATGCGCGGGCTTGACGTATTGAAGTTGAAGAATCCATGATCCGCCCCGTTTCCACACCAGTTCCCAGCATAAGATCTTTGAAGCCGTCGTATGAGGATTGAGAAACGGAGATCTGTCACATCACATTCATTTCCCACATACACAACCCTCGGTCAGATGGTTTGCTGCGAAGACGTCTGCGCCAGCACCGTGCCACGGCCTTTTAGAGACCCACAAAGGGATGAGTGTACCATTGTTTCACCGAGAACGTACTTCTGCGACGGACCCTCGCCACGAGCGTTATGCTGGGCTGGAGCGCAATTTACTGGTGCTTGCGTTAAACGCCTGGGCAAGCAAAACTTGCAACAAAATATACAAAGGTTTGTCAAGGATGTTAGACATCTTAAACTCGAATTTCTGTGTAGCCACTGCGTTGTCAAGCATAAGATCAATGAGTGCGTGGCTTGTGTGAAGCTGTACGGGGGACGTCCCAAGAGGATTCAAAAGCTTCTCCCTGTATTTTTATTTGAGGGTAACAATTTCACCGCAAGCACCTCCGACATTCGAGTGGATGTCGAGCTCTTTCCACAGATGATAAAGCTGAGACCAGTGTATCGCGGACGTAGAGCCCACGCTCGTGAGTTCAATAGGAAGGTTTTAAAGAAAATAGAACCAACGTTGTGTCCCTAGACGAGGACGCGCGAAGGAGCGAGGAAGGGAGGGTGGATTTGGCGGGTGTTGGTCGCTCGACCGCCAGCGGGTATCAGATGCGCGAATATCTTCGTCGGGCAATGTGCGACGCCGGTTCGGGGTCAATCAGATGGCAAAAGGAAGTGAGAAAAGCACACAAGAGAGAGAAACTCGGCTTCCATTGCCTGCCTTTCGGCAAGACCAAGGTGCGAGGTATTTACATGGCGGAGGTGATGCAATAGATACAAGTACGCTACAAGTGAGTGTCAGTAAAAGAGGGGAAAAAATGAAGAATAGTCGAGCCGGTAATAATCCCGCTCGGCAATGTAAACAAGGAACGTTCGGTGATCGGGTTTGAAGGGGAAACGAGTGTGTAGTGTTGAGGGCGCAACTGGGGGCGTGCGGCCGCGGCAAGTGGCGAATATTGTGTTGGCGCGGAAAGGTTGTCACGTGGTCGAAAGTGGCCTATTTCGGGGCTGCAGCGATCCCATACCCCACACCAGGCATGGCACCGACGTCATCTGAAGGAGGGTCGAAGAATGGGTGCGAACGCGTTAAAAAACCAGTACTCGTGGTGGGGTTTGGCCTTCTTCTGGTTCTTCTCCTTCAAGCAGAGACCCGAGGGTGATCTGCACCAGGACAATTTCTATCTCCTAGCCTTTGATCTTGTTCGACAGAGTGACGGATACTGCAAAGGGCGTAAGACAGCTGAGAAAACATGCGGCGTGAGACGTACTTTGGGTAGTGTACTTATATATGTGCACCACCCTGGGCTTCCCGTCGATGACATTAGTCACGATACCCCCCTGATAAGCTCTTTTGGCAGAAACGACACTGAGAGTTCGCGAGCGGATCTTCCGATAACAATCGCTGACGATGTGGGCGACCACTTTCTTCCAGCCGTCCTTACCCGCGTCTTGCTGTGATCGTGCTTACACAAATAGGCAATGTTCTTCATGACGCCCCGCATAGTCCTTGTAAACAAGTTGTCGTCCTCGTGGTACGTGGTCATGATGATGAATAGCTCGGTTGGGCGAGGGGGGGGGGTCATGGTAGACTTGACGGAGGGTGAAATCGTTCGGGCCAGAAGGGAGGGCTCAGCCTATCGTACCGCTATTGTTCATAGGTCGTTTGCACTTTCCTCGGTGGCGGAGTTGGGTGGAGCGGGGTAGGGGTGTAGGGCAGAAGCAGAGCGCGGGGGGATAACGTCAGTGGGACAGATGAACCCATAGGTGTGTGAGGGGGGACTTGATGTTGGAGTGTCGGGGACAGGATCCGCTAGCAATAGTCGGTGGCGGCCGCGGTGCTATATACCGATAGAGAGAACGCTGGGAAACAGGAGGGAAAGGGGGAAGACAGAGGGCGTGATGGATATGAGACAAGTAAACCGGGAGACATGTTCGCTATATCTTTTCAGCTTTTTTAAGGTGTGTGAAAAGGAAATGGCGAGAGGGAGGTCAGCGGACTTTGAGCAAGAGGTGAGATGTGGGTGAAGGATGAACGAGACGATACACTGCAAAAGTGGTGCCACTCTCAATGGAAGTTCCCGAGTGTGGCCTAACACGCGGGATGCCCTTGCGGGTGGGAACACGTCTCGCAGTCAGCCCCACAAGTTGTAATATTGCATATCTTGCCACTCAGGACTTTTGAAAATCTTCTTAAATGCTCATTGTTGATTTTTTAAAATTGATGAATAAGATTTATTCTATATCTTAATGCGATCCAAAGCTCTCTGTTTTGGGGCAAATGGTTGTGTTTTGAGGGAGGAGGCCCGAGCAAATCCCTGTTGTGTGCGAGGTCGGAAAGTGCCGCTTTTCACCGTAGTCAGCTGCTCACACTGGCACAGCATAAAAACAAGATCAGGCTTCCAACGTGTGATCAACACATTGCCCTCTTTCTTCTCACAACTCACAACACTTTCGTGCCATGGGTGTAAAGCAGAGTACTTGTTGCCTGGGTCCAGCTCCGGCCCTGGATCCGTCTCCGACCCCAGCTCCGGCCCCGGCTCCGAGTCCCTCCCGTGTCTCGAATCTACAATTCAGAGTGCTCATCATTGGAAGGGCAAATGCGGGGAAGACTTCCATTTTACAGAGGGTATGCGACACAACAGATAGTCCAGAGGTTTACAGGTCTGGTCCATCGGGTACTCGCTATCGGGTACGTCACGGTGCTCATCCTCAATGGCGCTGTCAGTCTCATGGTCTATCCAGGTTAAAATCGATCCCACTACAGAGGTTGGATGCGCACATTTTCCCCGGCAACAGCTGATCATGAGGATCCTATCGACAGCGTGGCCGTCACAATATTGAGGATGAACTCATCTTCACGAATCATGAGGGATATGTTTTCCATGACTCCCTTGGCTTTGAGGCGGGATGTGAAGACGAGTTGAAGACTGTCCAAGGATTTGTCAGTCGCAAGACTCGTGAGAGGCGATTGAAGGATAGGTTGCACGCAATATGGTTAGTTCTTTAGCGTGTCTATAGTCATAGATATAGAACATTTCTTCTCAGGTATTGCATTCCGATGGATAATGATCGGCCATCACTGGATTTAAGGCATTTTGGAGAAATTTGCCCAGATAAAAATGGTATGTCCAAACTGAACTGGAGTTTTATGAATTAAATTGACATGGGTGATTTTTCAAGTCCCTGTAATAGCGGTTTTCACAAAATTTGATCAGTTCAAGCGCAACATCGAGATGAAGTTGAACCATGAAGGTCGTGACCCAAAGATCCACCTCGTTGGAGAGGTGGAAAGTATGTTCAATGAAAATTATTTGGTCGGGCTTAGCGGGTCCCCACCATGTATCCGTTTGGAGAGTGAGGATTTTTTTAACCAATTCACCCCCATCTTAATTTCTGTCCTGTAGGAATGCATAAGCATAATCAGCGGTGTACTAATCTCATTGATGTGACTGCGAATGCACTCAGTCCGGGCGTAGTTGGCCTCATGCTCGTGGCTGTACAGCGCGATAACCTCGAGCTCAGCGTAAAGCAAGCCATCAAATGGTGAGTTCTCACATGTAGCAAGATAACGATGGTGTGTATTTCCATTACAGGACCCATCGTTTTCTTGAGAGGGGGGCTGGGAGTATAGAAACCGTAATAAAGATATGCATGATGGCCTTCCCTTCGATCTGGGTAAGTTGTACTGCCTGTTATGAATTACTTCTAACTGAAAGATGGGGACTCCTCAGTATTATGTCAGTCTGTCCTTGTCCTTGATAAACCATATTCCATGCGCTGATTTGAATTATTGCCATCTCGCTGCTCTCACACATGCTTTCCATGTCCTGACTTGAACTTCCCTCTGCGGTCTCCAGGAAGTGAGGTGCCCCTCACAAGCTCATTTTCTTTCCATGTCCTGAAAAGTCCTTCCATCTATGCTCTCCAGGATGTATGTGCCCCTTGCAAGTTCGCTTCGTTTCTGTGTCCTGACCAGTCCCTTGCTCTGCGGTCTCCAGAGAGTGAGTGTGCTTCGCTCAGTTGGTTTCATTCTGTGTCCTGACAGGTCCCTCCCTCTGTGGTCCCCAGAGAGTGAGCGCCCCTCACTCAGTTGGTTTCATTCTGTGTCTTGACAAGTCCCTCCCTCATGGTCTCTAGGATGTGAGTGCTCATCACTAGATTGGTTTCTTTCCATGTCCTGATAAGTCCCTCCCTCTATGGTCTCCAGGAAGTGAGCCCCCTCACTCGGTCGGTTCTTTCCTTATTCTGACAAGTCTCTCCCTTGGCGGTCTCCAGGACGTGAGTGCCCCTGGCTCAGTCAGTTTCTTTCCGTGTCCTGACAAGTCCCTCCCTCCTTCGTCTCACAGGAAGTGAGTCCCTTTGCACGAACGGTCTCTTTCTGTGTCCTGATGAGTCCCTCCCTCTGTGGCCTCCAGGAAGTGAGTACCCCTCGCCCAGTCAGTTTCTTTCCATGTCCTGACTAGTCTCTCCTTCTGCGGTCTCCAGAGAGTGAGTGTCCCTTGCCCGGTCGCTTTCTTTCTGTGTCCTGACAAAGTTCCTCCCTCTGCGGTCTCCAGAGAGTAAGTGCCTCTGACTCTGTTGCTTTCTTTCCGCATCCTGAAAAAGTCCCTCCCTTTGTGGCCTCCAGGAAGTCAGTGCCCCTCACTCACTCAGTTTCTTTCTGTGTTCTGATTAATACCTCCCTCTGCGGTCTCCAGGAAGTAAGTACCCCTTTCCTTGTCACTTTCTTTCCATGTCCTGACAAGTCCCTCCCTCTGCCATCTCCAGAGAGTGGGTACTCCTTGCTCGATCGCTTTCTGTACGTGTCCTGACAAGTCCCTCCCTCTGCTGTCTCCAGTTGGTGAGTGCCCCTTGCTCAGTCGGTTTCTGTCTGTGTCCTGACTAATCCCTCCTGCGGTCCCCAGTTCGTGAGTGTCCCTTGGTCACTGTCTTTCCGTGTCCTGACAAGTCCCTCCTGCGGTCTCCAGATGGTGAGTGCCCCTGACTCATCAGTTTCTTTCCGTGTCCTCGTGTCCTGACAATTCCCTCGCTATGTGGTCTCCAGTTGGTGAGTGCCTCTGGCTTGGCTGCTTTCTTTCCATGTCCTGACAAGTCTCTTTCTCTGTGGTCTCCAGTTGGTGAGTTCTCCTTTCTCAGCTGGTTTCTTTCTGTGTCCTGACGGGTCCCTCCCTCTGCGGCCTCCAGGAAGTGAGTGCCCCTGGCTTGTTCAGTTTTTTCCATTCCCTGACAAGTCCCTCCCTCTGCGGTCTCTAGGAAGTGGGTCCCCTTCGCTCGGTCAGTTTCATTTCATGTCCTGACAAGTCCCTCCCTCTGCGGTATCTAGTTTGTGAGTGTCCCTCAGGCTCACTCAGTCGATTTATTTCTGTGTCCTGACAATTCCCTCCCTCTGCTGTCTCCAGGAAGTGAGTGCCCCTCTCTTGATCACTTTTTTCCTGTGTCTTTACAAGCTCCTCCCTCTGCCATCTCCAGGAAGTGAGTACCCCTCGCTTGGTCAGCTTCTTTTCGTGTCCTGACCAGTCCCTCCCTCTGCCATCTCCAGTTGGTGAGTGCCCCTGACTTACTCGCTTTCTTTCCGTGTCTTGACAAGTTCCTCCCTCTGCCGTCTACAGAAAGTGAGTGCCCCTGGTTCGGTTGTTTTCTTTCCGTGTCCTAACAAGTCCCTCTGCGGCCTCCAGTTGGTGAGTGCCCCTGACTTGCCCATTTTCTTTCTGTGTCTTGACAAGTCCTTCCTCGGCGGTCTCCAGGAAGTGAGTGCCCCTGGCTCAGTGGGTTTCTTTCCGTGTCTTAACAAGTCCCCCCTCTGCTGTCTCCAGGAAGTGAGTACCCCTGGCTTGTTCAGTTTTTTCCATTCCCTGACAAGTCCCTCCCTCTGCGGTCTCCAGGAAGTGAGTGCCCTTCACCCAGTCGGCTTCTTTCTGCGTCCTGACAGGTCCCTCGCGCTGTGGTCACCAGTTTGTGGGTGCCCCTTGCCCGATTTCTTTCCGTGTCCTGAAAAGTCTCTCCTTCTGTAATCTCCAGGAAGTGAGTGCCCACGCTCAGTCAGTGTCTTTTCATGTCCTGAAAAGTCCCTCCCACTGCGGTCTCCAGTTGGTGAGTCCCTCACTCAGTGGCTTTATTTTCATTTCCTGACAAGTCCCTGCCTCGGCGGTCTCTAGTTGGTGAGTATCCCTCACTCGGTCAGTTTCTTTCCATGTCCTGACACTCTGCGGTCTCCAGTTTGTGCGTGTTCCTTGCTTGGTCAGCTTCTGTCTGTGTCCTGACTAGTCCCTCCTTGTGCGGTTCCAGAGAGTGAGTACCCATTGCTCGGTCGGTTTCTTTCCGTGTCCTGACGAGTCCCTTCCTCTGTGGTCCCCAGTTGGTGAGTGTCCCTCACTAGGTCGGTTTCTTTCTATGTCCTGACGAGTCCCTCCCTTTGCGGTCTCCAGTTGGTGAGCGTCCCTTGCTCAGTCGGTTTCTTTCTGTGACCTGACTGGTCCTCCCTTCTGCGGTCTCCAGTTTGTAAGTGCCCCTTTCTCGGTCAGTTTCTTTCCGTGTCCTGACAAGTCCCTCCCTCTGCGGTCTCTAGTTGGTGAGAATCCCTGGCTCGGTCGTTTCTTTCTGTGTCCTGACAGTTCTATCCCTCTGCTATCTCCAGAGAGTGAGGTCCCTTGCTTGGTCGTTTTTTTTTGTCCTGACAAGTACCTCCCTCTATGCTCTCCAGGAAGTGAGTGCCCCTCATGATCTCGCTTTCTTTCTGTGTCTTGATATGCTCCTCTCTCTGTGCTCCTTAGAGGGTGAGTGCCCTTCGCTCGGTCGCTTTCTTTCCGTGTCCTGACAAGTCCCTTTCTCGGTACTCTTCAGTTCGTGAGTGCTCTTTCATCCCCTTTTTTCGGTTTGCTAATTTGTCGCCTTCTCTGTGGTTGCAGAAAGTGAGTTTTTCTCTTGCATTTTCCCTGTTTCGAACATCTAATTTCTTTTTTCTCGGAACTACAGTCAGTATTCTACAAACTGGCATCGTTTTACTCCGATGTACTGTTATTATTATCTTTTCTATCTTGATTTTACTAAGGGACATTTAGCCTCGTCTTTGTACATCTAGCAAGGACGCCGATCATACCATGATTGGTACATTTCCACTGTCTGCACCTGGGCCTTCTAACCTTCCTAAATAGCCACGGTTCTCATTCTGGAGCATGCCTGCAACCCTTCCGCCTCGCCATCCCACCTAACTTGCGAGGAGGTTTTGGATAAGGCCTGTTCCCAATTCATATCTTCTGACACTCATAATGCGGCCAATCGGCTGTTTCCGCCATCCCCAAACCAATATCCTACTCAGCAATTAACGGAATTCATCCTTACCCATCGTCTTCCTTAGTTGCTCTTTCCTTCCCCCATTCATGTTTCCGTCTTTGTATTTTACGTCTGTAAATGAGCTTGAATAGTCCCTAAGATAAACATAGATAAACATGACTCCCAAATCGATGCCATGTTTCGCACTCAAAGATGCGGGCCAGTCCCGGCCCGACTGGACGCCGAAGGATATGCGCACCTTCATTCATCCCTTTCCTCCCCTCACTAGGCCTCACTCCTCACTCTCACTCGCGCCACCCTAGTAGTATAATATTATTTCATATACAACTCCTGCCCTGTTTATACTTTCCCACTTGAGTTGAGTCTTCCCCTTCCTTACACCGACACAACTTACGGTACCTTCAAAACCTTCGTTTCCTATTCCATGGCGTAGCGCCCACATGGCCCTATGAAACTCTCTGTATCACTGTAGTCCGCCTCCACAATATATGACGTAGGGAGTAGGTGGACCCCGATCACTTCACCACGGTAGCCAAGAAATTGAGAACAAGCATGGGTTCGCTCAGTCATGCGGTGAGAATGTATAAGACGATAGAGACTCTTGTATAGGAATGCTACGAAGATGATGCCCGCGCCCGGGCGATAACACCCAACGCTTTGACGAAAAACGCTCTTTTGTGCTCGTCGTGAACGGGGATGCCACAAGAAATCTCCTGCCCAACGTCGGCGATATGACGACCTTTCTGCCCTCCAAGGACATTGCCTAGTAATGACAGAAACTCGTGTGTGATATAGGAAGGGTAGTCGAACTTGGAAAGAATACCACTATGTGGCACAATCATGTCAAGAAGGAGGTTTTGCCGACTGATCGTTTGTACTTGGCACTTGCTCCAGTCGGATGTAATGGCGCGGAACGTGCCGATGTAAAGAGCTGAGTGGGATTCAATTGATGAGGATGTGGACAGCAGCTGCCTGAGTGCGAGGAAAAAGAGTTCGACGGTAAAGCCTAGTCCACCGCCATGATTGAGATCCCTTAGACGCCATACAAGCCGATAATATGGGTTATCCCGCCTGGAAGGCGGCTCGAAGAATGGTTGCAGGCTCCTGAGCGCTTTCCGAAGGGCATCGACGTCCCACTGTCCTTTAAGAATACTCCGGAATGTATAGGCGAGGGATCGAATTCTCTTGAGATTCTACAAAGGGAATAACAATATGCAATTGCAACGACGGCGGAACAATTCGACAAATTGGCTGAAGTGGATCGGCTCTGTATCCAAGTCATCGAATTCGACGCCAGGTAATTGGCGAGTTATTATTCCAT
>Ga0307510_10001973_pt1 | contig 23092 bp, 24 predicted proteins | sample 12_EM_MG_FD_207224 | JGI IMG/M metagenome (GOLD analysis project Ga0307510, IMG submission 207224) | Populus trichocarpa ectomycorrhiza microbial communities from riparian zone in the Pacific Northwest, United States - 12_EM | ecosystem: Host-associated > Plants > Roots > Unclassified | place...
CGCCTCTGTTCCCCAGCACGACCGCGTCCAGCGGCGGAGCTGGCTCTCCTCCAATGATGGTCAAGACGAAATCTTCGAGCAGTACGAAGGGCCACAAGCGGAAGGAGGCGCGCGCGCCAGTACCGTTCCCATCGAGCCCGGCGGGGGCGCGGACGACAGACCGCGACACGTACAGCAGATGAGCACAGTGCGCGGCCACGACGGTGGGCGGACGCAGAGCGGTGGCGTGAAGGGTGTGATTGCGCTGCAAACCAGAAGCGGGATCAGAAGCCAGAGCCGGATCCTGGGTGGCTGATCCCAAGTTCCCAACGACCCGAACGCAGATACCTTTTAACCATCCACGGCATCATTGGCCTTGACCATGTGCAGAGAGTTTTCGCTTTTTTTTCAAGTGCACTTTTCGATTGTATAGTACTGTCTGACAGAGATACGGCTGGTAAGCAGTGTCTCTGAAAGGTTATTGTCCCAGCCTACATAAGAGAAGAGAATAGGTTCTTGTCATGAGGGTAGGACCGTATACCACAGTAACATGGTATGTATTTGAAGAACAATCACAAAACTACACAGTTCTGGCCACTAACGAATGCCGAACGCCATGATGCTGGTGATATTGTTGAACACGACAAACACGACCATGAAAAATAATATGAGGCAGATTAAATCAGAACCCAGAAGCTATTCAAAAGTCAAAATAAGATGTAAAGAAATGAGATCTGCAATGAAAGCTCATACATAGCACCAAACACATGAATAAGACCTTGGCATAAACTAATGACTCTCCTTGTCAGCCCCTCAAAACAATGTTGTGATTGGCGAGCTTGCGGGTACCAACAAACCGCTCAGCCGCGTCTATCGTAGATTCGGATCTTCGATATCCCGACAGCTGGAGCAAGGTCAGGCTGGGTAATACTCCTGCGGCCATGTCTTCGTTGACTAGGGCATGCAGAATGTCCGGTACAAGTTCGTGATTGTTAACAAGAACCCTCGAGAAATGAGGCAGTGATTGAAAAAATTCGAGCCACCGCGCTGGATCCACATCCACATTTCCAGTGGGCCCTGACCCAATGGTCCCGAAAATCATAAGTTGGTTCGCACTGGAAAAAAGAGGGGAAAGCTGGTTAAATATTTGGGTTATCAAGGACAGTTGCCAGTCAAGCTGCCTGCATTGGATTGAGAGATGCCACTTGATCCGTAGCGACCCCTTCTCGCGAAACTCAACAATGACAGACTTCTCATGGAGTATTAGTTCTACCCCTCTGAGGACCTTGAATCCTTCAAGACGAGAAAGGAACCCAAAGAAATGCGGTATCTCAAAGATGGCCTGGTTGAAAAACCTTGTCGTCAGCCTATCGAGAACTGGCATGTGTGCTCTTGCGACAAACGCCTCCAGATATTTGCTCGCCCCATAAAAATCAAACGAGATTAGGGAAGGGAAAGTGGACCGCTCGAGAGGAGGTTCCATGTTCGTGGTTGAGCGAGACGCTGGCGGACGGAAATGAATGGAAAGCTCTTTGAGATGGTCCAAGCTGGACAAGATGGTGGCAAGAGCACCTGGTGGAAAAGAAGAGAATTCCGGGATGCCGTACAGATTCAGTGTGATGAGATTGTGGGTGGATAAAAGAAGCCGCCGTAATGACAGGAAGGGAGTGGCAATACCTTCCACACGGATTTCTTTCAGGCGTGGGGCCGACCCGCCTAGAAAGTCATCGATGGCTAGTGGTTCTGTGGTATTTTTGGACTCTATTCGAATGAATTCCAGTGCTGAAAATGGCACCCGCAAAAGGTCCCGCATCATGTCAGCAATCGGCTGACTTATCGGGGTCGGCACGCTGAGGTCGATTTTGCAAACGCGATCCGTTTGACGGAGTGCGACAACGACGTTTTTGGGCAGGGACTTGGATTTCGGCCTTCCCTTAAACTGCACAACGACAGGCAAGGTTGGCCAGACACACAGGACAGGTTCGATAGGTTTGCTGGACTTGCAGAGAATTTGCAGATCCAGACGTCGTGGGGACGTGAATATGACATGTCTCCATCTTCGGCAGACATGCGCAAGACGAAGCCACTTCCAACGACGTTGACTTGAACGACGCATGGCATACAGTCGATAAAAATCGAATATTTCCAGGAGGGCGTCGTCAGGGAGCACTTCAATCGTCACCTTCCGCCAGTTCTTGCCTGCACCGCATGGGTCAATGGCGATGACTATGGTTAGTACTCGAGGAAAAGGTACCTGGGGTGGGTTGTACACATGGTCTGCCGTGGGGGTGAGTCGGAGGTGCAATGGCGCACTGTGTTGTTGGCGGTTGGGAAGTGCCCACGGTCAGTGTCACCCAGGTGATAGGAAGCGAGTGGCCCTCACATCACTGACATCAGCGAACGATGAGGATGATGAATGATAGGCAGAATTTACAGTGTTGCTTTCAAGGGACGAGCTGATAGTAATGTTCTATGAGCCAATCAACCAACAAAGAAAAGGAATGACCCGGACGTACAAGTGAGAAGTCATGGTATGGTGAGATGGTGTACGAGTGGATTGAAAGGGGGTTAGGGGTGCTGGACGATTCGCCTCCCTGTCCCTGTCCGGACAGTTTTCCGATCATCGGGCCGGGGTGCGGGCAATATGACCAAAGACGGCCAAATCCACGCAGAGGCCTCCTTAAAGCTGGACGGACCATCCATCGAACCACTAACAAAAGTCTATCAAATTTATCAAAGCTTGTTCACCGTCTGCCTTTCTCTCTTATTCTCACTCGCTCGTCACGGTGGATGACGTCCCTTGGCCTTGGCACGTGGAGACAGTATGCCACTACGTGTCTGTATTATTGTCTTTCACCGTTGTAGATTCTCACGTTCACTCGCGTGCTTGCACCCTCTCCCCCCGTCTCTTTCACTTTATTGTAAGTTGTAACGCTCCTCTCGTCATCACTGCTGACGGTTCCCTCAGCCCTCCTCATTAACACCACGACAAGACTCGCACGTACCTTCTTTTCTCGTCTCCCCCCGCATGACGGCTTCATCTCGATGTGTCCGTACTGTTGTCAACATCGTCCTAAGCGACTCCTGACTATCGCCCTCTCCCTCACCCCCCTGTAGATCTTACGACCCTCTCCTCGCCCCCCGTCTCTTCCCGTTCGCTGCCCCTTGCTCACCCTGTTACCCTTGTATTTCCTTTCAATCATCGACAATGCTTCCTTATGGGTCGACTATGTCTTCTCACTACCATGCAGCAAGACTTCCTGCGCCGTCGTGTCATTCGATGCCATCCAATACGTACGCTCCAGCGCCGGAAATGCCAAGCCCCGTCGTATCACGTTGATCTCTTCGAAGACTGAGCCCGTCATGCCCATGTCTATCTCTTGCACGCCTTTCGCGTTGCTGAGGAGCATGACGATGACGTTTCTGGTCACGCAGAGGGCCGTACTTGTTGTTGCCTGCCTTATACGGCACGACGATGGGCGACTGGACAGCCGTGCAGACGGTGTACATGCCAAAACGCCTTGGCGAGAAGTAGAGGATACTGTCGCCATTACCAGCACACGTGCGCTGGGTGGCGCCTCTTCCACCGATGTCTGGGCCAATGCTCAAGGCCGTCCAGCCGGCGGCCGCCCAACCCGTGGTCGTTCAATACATGCATAAAAGTGTTTGACAAAGATGTCTGGAAGTGGTTTGGTCCGAGAGTTGCAGCTGGCGTAGTCAAGTGCGCGAACGATCCTATTCTCCTCTCTTATATTGGCCTCTCTTTTAAGAACCTGGACAATGACCTCTCGAAAATACCGCTTGTTAGTGGTATCTCTGTTGCCCAGGCTTCCCAGACAGATATACGCTCCGCCTTCCATCCTCTAACCAGCTCACCTCGTCCACGCAACTTCTCAAAATTGGTCAAATACGCGATCATCGTCTTATTAGCATTCCGCTTGGTCGCGACCGCGACATTCGCATTTTTAACCTTACAGTATAGGTAGAGGAGCTTCTTTGATGCCCTCTCAGGCGCTGTACACATTCCTACAGTCGATTTGCATGATCCGGATGGCCCGCATTCGTCGTTTGTTATCGTACTACTTTGTTGGCTTGCCCATGGACTACCCGGGACCCTACTATCCACACACAACAATCCCAACCCGACTACCCCGAATACCGCAGAGGGCGAGCGAAAGTTGCCTATCAGAGGAGCATATGTCCGAGTATGACAGACAGGATTTCCGGCGTACCTATTCAAGGGACCTGTCAATATCCTGTCGGCCAATTTTATAACGCGGAAAGCGAATGACCCGGACGTACAGGTAAGAAGTCATTGAGTAGGTTGAGACAGGATGGATTTGTAGAAGTGAATTATCATGATGGATCTCACTCACACATTACGAAATGTAGATATTCTGTACTTTGCCAGTCATTTCTGGGAACAACTAAACTAAAGGTCAGGACAAGAACGAGTGTCGAGACGGTTTAGTTGACCTTTTTTGTGAATAAGTACCTAAATGGATACAAATACAAAATATTTTAAAAATAACCAAGGGCTGCACATGATCGCCGTTCTGTATTTCCCTCATTCTTTCCCGACCTTTCTGGCTCTTGTTTTGAGAATCTTCTTAATCTTGTATTTCTCTTAGACCGGATTGGAGTACACAAATGCATTGTGGGTATGACTAGGTAACGCATGCGTTCGGCTCACTATGAGGCTCATGCCACTCCATTCAATCAACCACAAGCCCTAGAAACGCCTAACCAGAAGTCACACTCATCTGTCCCAATGTTCGAATCAGTGTTGTAAGATTACGGATCCAAGACGGTCATAACAATGACCAAACATCTACTCACTACACGACTCTAGAATCTGAAACTCGCTCGCGGCTTCGTGTTGAAAAACGGCAGTAGTGTGTTCAACGAATCCATTATAACCCTTCTTCAACACGAAGCTGTGACCTCCTGTGATTTCAGAAGACCCGACGCGATCATCAGCACCATATCAATCTTATTCCGCGACGGCCACCCACGGCGGCGCCAACGCGCTCTCCTCATTGTCATCCAAGCACCCAGCCGCCTATTGGCCTCCTGAATTTTACGCTTATTTCACGTCACGTGTATGGATCACCTATCGTGCCCACTTTCACCCCCTTCACGATTCGTCCCTTACTGTGCTCGAGCGCAAGCAAGCGGAAGTGGCAGGGTCTCCGATCCCCATCACCTCCAGTCCTCCTTCGAAACGGTGGTGGCCTGGTGGTGAGAAGGGATGGACGAGCGACGCGGGATGGGGGTGTATGTTGCGGCCGGGTCAGTCCTTGCTTGCAACGGCACTTATACATCTCCACCTACTAGTAGGACGAGGTGCGTGAATTTTGTGGTTTTCCTCCGCGTCCCTGACCCCTCGTAGATTGGCGGCGCCCTGTCCATCCGGTGTACACCGCAGATTATTCGACATACGTACAAATTTTGACATGGTTCTTCGACTCGCCTTCTCCCCTCTGCCCGTTCAGCGTACATCGTATGGCACTAGCTGGAAAGGAGCTTGGAAAGGATGTCGGTCAGTGGTTCGGACCCAGCACTGCTGATGGTGCAATCAAGTGCGTAAATGATACCCTGTTCTGTCCTTTGACCCTGACCCGTTCATCAGAACTTTGGTTCACAATTTCCCGGAGGCATCGTTCGGTATTTCTATTGCCGTCAATAACCAGATTTTCCAGACAGATGTATACTCAGCCTCACCCACCATCTAGCTCTCCTCGTCCCCGTAAAGACCTAAGATGGGGCGAACGGGCTGTCGTCGTCCTAATTGGGATTCGGCTTGGTATCGACGGTGTCAACCCCATCTACTACGACACAATAAAGGCGAATAACTTGGTTACTTTTTCACATGCGTCTCACTGATATCTTTTCCAGGCGTTATACACGTTCCTACAGTCTATTGGTGGTGGCCGCCCATCATCATCATATTACTTCGTTGGCTCGCAAGCAGACAACCTGTTCTACCTGGGCCCCCATCATTCAAGAGCAACAGTCCCGTTGCAGATACCCCCGAATTCCACAGAACGCGAGCGTGGCGTGCCAATTCGACAAACAACACCCGAGCGGGGTTCAGCATCACCTTCGTCATCATCGATCGTCAACGTCACCTGCGTCAAGTCGTACGGGCTCGTCCACATTTCCACATCGCACACCAGCATCGCCTTCTCCCTTATCAAAGCAATTATCAACTAGCAGTTCTTCGTCAAGTGGCACACATGCTCGATGGCACTCGACCGGCGCTAATGGGGCTGGATCTGAGCTGTCAGGCGCGGCCAGTGACTCGGGTTTGGACTTGTCGCAGCGACACTACGTGACAGCATATGGTCTGACAGAACTTCGGATGTTCCACTGCGACCGAGTGCGCAAGATACCGCTGTCCGGGCTTGACCCGAGCATGCTTATCGGCTTCCTATGCAAAAATGAGGCGGATCGGATCGACCTCCGACAGAGGGTAACAGAAGTATGCCCATCTTTCATAACGTAAAGCGCTAACCTACCAAGTTAGTTGTTCAAGAATCACAAGACCATCTTTTCAATAGTTGACGAACCACCATCTTGGTCAGATGTGGACGATAGTCTCGAATCGATGTCGGAGCCTGAGCAGGAAGATGATGTGCCAGATGATAAGGATTCATCGCAGTCGGGTGCAGGCGATGACAGGGTGCAGAAGCAAGGGGATGAAGAAGATTCGGATGGCGACTTCGACGCCGGAGAGTGTGCGACTATCGAGTATCGACGACCGGGTCTCCTCGCGCGCAGCATCGAAAAGCGGACAGAGCGAGGACGATACGGAAGATGACCCCGTCAGACCCATGAAACCTGGCCCAACGGATTCCCGCACGGGAGAAATAACAACAACGCCGCAACGAAAAGTGCATGCCGTCAGCTTTTCACGTACCACGTCCGCGGACGACAGAGACCTGGACGACGAGGAATGGGTCGATCCAGTGCCGATACCCGCGATGCCTCTCGATGCCACGCTGCCTCTGTTCCCCAGCACGGTCGCCTCGAGTGTCGGAGCTGGGGCTCCGCTTATGACCAACTGAAGACAAAATTGTCTAACATCATGAAGAGCCGCAAGCGGAAGGAAGCGCCGGCGCCGGCGCCATTCCCGTTGTCAGGCGGAGGCGCGGATGACCGGCCACGCCGCGTACCGCAGGTGAGCACCGCGCACAGACGCGATGGTGGGAGGACGCAGAGCGGGGGCGTGCATGGTGTGATTGCGCTTGAAGCGGGACCAGAGCCAGAGCCGGATCGCGGGCCGGCTGATCCCGACGACCCAGCGGGGACGACTTTTAAGTGCGGTGTGGAGGGTTTTCTTTCTTTTTCTTTCAAGTGCACTTTCGACGGATTGTACAGTACCCCTCCGTGTGCGACTTTCCACCACTTTTTTAATTATTTCTCTCCAATCGTCCAAACTCCAAAGTCTTGCGCATTTCCCCCTTTTTTATGTTTTTCATGTCATTTATTTCAGTTTCTATCCAGATGTACGCACGGTACTCCCCATCATTCATCATTTGTTCTTTTGTTGGTGTCTCCGTGAAACAGATTGTATCGTGTGTGGTGCTCACGTCTGGACTTGGAGGTAGAGGAATTATACTCCTCAGGGATTCGCCTACGCATAGTGACAGACAGCGTCAAAGAAACTACTGTATTCAAAACTTACAACAAAGGGAAAATGACATACAATGACATACATCTCGTAGGCCAAGAAAAGCGCTGGCACATACAGCAGATAGGCATCTGATAGTAGGCATCATCCAGTGGTACTCCTCAGCCACTCAAAAATATGTTGCGAACGGCGAGTTTGCGTGGAGACAAAGCACTCAGCGGTTTCCATCGCAAATGTGGATTTGCGACTCGGATACCCCTCGAGGTGCAGCGAGGTTAGGCCAGGCAATATTCCTGTGGCCATGTCCTCGCCTCGCTTACCAGTGCACAGATGACATCAAGTCCAAGTTCGTCAATAGCAACATGAGTCTCCAATTGCTAGTGAATGTTTGAGAAAGGGGTTGAAAAATCTCCAGCCACTGAGTTGGGTCCACGTCCTCCTTCTCAATCAGCGGGAAAGAATGTCTAAGGAACGTATATGCACGCTGGAGAAAAGAGGAGAAAGTTGATGGAGGACCTGGGTCGAAAACAACAGTTGTCAATCGAGCTGAGTGCAAAGAAGCCTGAAGTAACACTCCCAACACCTGACCTGAGCATCCCTGTCCAGTGGAGAGACATGATAGGATACCCAACGAAGTAGTACAATAACAAAGGACGAAAGGCGGGCCACCCGGATTATACCAATCGACTGCAGGAATATGTACAGCGCCGCAGAACTTTTGTGAAAACTAAGAAGCTCCTGTACCTATACTGTGAGGTTAAAAATGCGAATGACGCGGTCAAGACCAAGTGGCATGCAAGTTAAGAGAATGATCCAGTGGGTAGCACGGAAGCAAATTGCGGGGATGGAAGGTCATCTCCTTTATGTGTCGTGAACGCTGCTAAAAAGCTGCTAACCTTATCGATTGGACTATCACCACGAACGGAACGACGAAATGAATATGGAGCGCACACAGGCTGTAATTGCCAAGTTGAATGTCGTAGGCCTCACCGGGAATAACAAAGGCCCAGTTCCGGCTGTCCGCGGCGGACCGAGCCCGCTTTCCAAACATGTGGGCGTGGGCTAATATTACCAAAGTTGGTTCGCTGAGGGCTGTCGCTGTCGGCCCCTTCCTGTCTCTTGAAAAATTTCATCTCGCATCTCGCAAATTACTTTCGCACTGCAATGGGCTGCGTGAAATTGTAGTAGGTGTGACTAGACAACGCGTGCGTTTCATTCACCCTCAGGCCTCGGGCCCCGCCTCACTAACTTCCCCCTTTCACCCACCCGTGCCAGAGACACAACCGAGCGCTCAAATGCCCATCCTCCTTAGGCAACCAGCTTGCGCCCTCGCGCGAGCGCATAATACCCGGACGAGGCTGTGCCCGACATTTTTCCCACCTTCTACTCACATCTCCCATCATCTTTCCATCACGTCGTCTCATCAGAACAATAAGTCTCCGTTGCAGGATTAGCGGGAGCGTAGCCGTCGAGTGGATGGTTGGCCAATGTGACGTTGGCAGGTCATCCACCTGCCCGTCTAGCCCCAGAATCCCGACTTTCGAGTCTATTATAGCCCCTCTTCAAGGCAATGCTTGAACACCAAGTTCGTTTCCAAGCGAGTGACAGGCTCATGAAATCGATCCAAAGTTCAGTGTCGATTTTATTTACCCTCTTTACCACCGCCTCCGACTCTCTGACCCCCTCCCCCCCTCTGCACCGGGGCCATTGCCTGGTATCTCACATTTCTGACTATTTTATGCACCCACTGGCTGCAGCAGTTATTACTTTTGCAGGTGAGAATGCCATTCTTACCTACAAAAGCAATAATTGCTTGTCTTCCTAACTTATTTGCCGTATGTACCTTTCATTAATCTATGTGTGTGTATCTGTGGCGTCCGAGAGAGTCAGGCAGGCAAGGATGTAAATTCCAGCAACGACATGCCCGTCAACCTGCCAGAGCACTGGCTAGAAACTGGATCCGACCTTGCCAATACTGTATGGTGTATGGCAATGCAGGAATGCCGAAGCTCTGATAATGATACCGTGCAATCTACCCTGCTCCGTCACACACGCTGTAATCCGGGCTCCGTTGGCTGCCTTAACTGCAGGTGCGTATGCCCCCAAGAACCATCACCGCTTTCATATGCTAGGCGCCAACCCAAATCGCCTATTGAACCTACAGATTGCTGAAAGGAGTGCTTATCTTCGAAAGTGAAGAGGCAAGGGATCAAGAGGGGGCGTGCTTGCAGGTGCGTTACGGCATGATTCTTTCAACCAAACCAAACGTTCGCAGTTGGGTGTGCCCATCACATGCATCACAGACCGCTACGGAGAGAAACGTAGAAGATTCCAGAATTCGCTCAAGAAAGAAAAGATAGGGTGCTACCGGGCGACCGTGCACTGGGACTCCGACTCACGCTTTCCCAATTACGTATAACTGGCCTATTACAGTACGCTTGGCGCCTCCGTTCTCCATAGCGAGCATATTGAAGGACGCGTCGGAAAGCGCAGCACAATGCCAACGCCAATGACGCCAGAGGCTTCCTCGGCTCCACGGTGCCCGCCCTGGACACCATCACTCTGACTTCCGAAATCGCCAAGCTCCTTCTCAAACACGGGACCGAGGTCCACGCGCACTATCCGAGAGACTCAATACTCCTCTCATATAGAGTTGGATAGCGGAGATCCCAGGGTTGTGCGGGACATTGCTTAAGCATGGAGCAGACGCGCACATCCGAGGAGAGAACAAGCGGACCCCATTCCACGCTGCTACATCGGAGGGTAATACGAAAGTGGCGGAGCTACCATCAGATCATGGCGCAGGAAAAGAATAAGGTGTGGCGACCATAGGATACGAACACTCCACCTCTATGCATCGTCCAGCATGTCCCATTTTGCGTATGTGAATGTGATCGTTATTCAGTAATTTACAGTATTGTTTTGTAATGTGCGCGCGGGTAATCTTCATAACATCGAGGATCAAGACAGCGAAGGACATTTGCTCCGTTGCCCGCGGTTCTATTCATCGTCACGCACACGCACAAACCCCTTCCTCTTTCTTCCAGACTTCCTTTCCCCTCACCCACGTGCTGAGCACATTCCCGCTGCGATCAAGAACGACCAAGTCGGCGTCCGCGCCCGCTCGAAGCGTCCCTTTCCGATCCTCGATGCCGAGGCACCGTGCCGGATTGAACGTCACGCATTTTATCGCCTCGCCCAGCGAACATCCCGTGAACCGCGAGAAGTTCCGGACGCAGCTGTCGAGGGTGACGACGCTGAGGCAAATTTACAGTTTGTAAACAAGATCGTGCGTCGGAGATGGGCGGGACGCACCTGCCAGCGAGGGTGTCGGTGCCCTCGAGATACAGCTTGGCCCCTTCCTTCACGAAACGCTTGCCGTCGCGCCACTCATGTACTCCGTCTTTTAGATGCGGATCTAGGATTTTCATGGCTACGGCCATGCTTGTAAACGGATCTACGATAGGATGCCACGCGAATCGGGAGAGTATCACCTACCATCTGTGATTAAAATGCACCCCTCGGGGTACACATTGTACGCTAACTGCAGCAACAATCAACGCGTTAGCGCACGAGAATTCGAGGTAGTTGTAGATGGTGCCATACTCTAACGGAATTTGGATGCGAGTGGATGCCGTCAACGATCAGTCCATAGAACGGTCTCTCAAACTCCAGGTCGGCTACTTGTCCCTTCTCAAGATGCAGCCCGAGTCTTGGAATTTTGCCTACGCCACGCGTTGAAGCTAACATTGGAGTCTGTGGCGGGGTTGGGTGGTCGTCGAATGCCTCGCTTTGTGCTTTCGTCGTCATGCGCAGCGACACTTGACTTGAGATGCTACCAGTAGGGGACACTGGAGACGCGGGCGACGCAGGTGATGTTGGAAAACTGGCGATGGGTGAGAATGGACCGTTGATGTGGGGAGAAGCACCGAGGAGACCAATAATTGATGGGTCGCGGTGATGCAGCTGGGGCATGGCGTTAAACAGGTGGGTGATGAGGCGCGCACCACATCGTACGGCCTCCGTCGCAGTATCCGATGTCGCAATACTAGCACGGCGTATCCTCTTTAGTATGTAAGCTATAAGGCGGAGGCGATTCAACATACCTATGCCCAATAGAGAACACTATCCCGCGTTGGTCCAGCTCGGATACAGCATCTAGCACACCAACGATTTCTGGTGCTGCAGTTATGATCCGCACGCCGAGGGGAGCATCTTGTTCCATGAGCCAATCTTCCTTGGTCGCGAGGTTCTGTGCTCCATACATTCCCTCGAATGAGGCAAAACCTTTCGGAGGGGACCGGATGAGCAGAGGCGCATGCGCTCCTCGCTTCGCCATTTGTATGAATGGGCCTTCTGCGTGCCATCCCAGGAGCGTTGCGCCTTTTGGGTTGGCGCAAGGGCGAAGGAGTGAAAGCAAAGTCGGATAGAGGGATTTTTCCTGAGTCTACAAGCGATGACCTCAGAATAATCGCGATGACAAGCTCAGAGACGTACGATAATGGTAGGAACAAGTCTATGTCGGCACAGCGATCAATTCAGGACCGAACTGCCGCGAATGAAGAAAATGCGTACGATGTCACTCCTGTCTCTACGATCTTCTCTGCAACGGTAGTAAGGCCACGTCGATAAGCCTCCGAGTCGCCTTCATAGACGGAAAAGTCAAAGCCATAAGCGCCATTGATTTGAGTGTCTATGTATCCTGGGCTGACGATGTTCCCAGCCATATTAATGACTCTATCGGGTCGCTGCCTCGTCGAGAAGAACGTTTCCTACATCAAATGAAAGGTTATTATACGGGGCAGCATACAAGCCCCTCTTAACGCACTTGAGAGTCGAGCACAATGCCTGTCCGCTCATCAATCCAGAGATCCTTCTCGACCAGATTACCATCCTCCATTGGGAGCAAACAGTTGGTAAAGCATATTAGGCCGTTTGGCGATGTCATCTCAGTAGTACGTTGGTGGTGGAAGCTGCAATGGGTGCTGAGCTGGCGAGCCATCCAAACTGTGACCATTTCATGGCCATGATGTTCGTCATCTGCTCCGTCCGAGTTCAAGTCCGCCGAGTCCCTTCCGGGTCCGGGTCCCACTTCGGTGCGACGGACCGGAACATCCGGGTTACCAAGCACAAGGCACCACCACCGCGTGATTTTGCATTGAACCTTAACCTTATTGCACATGGCCCACATCATGAGTATTCAATGTGATGCATAAAAATAAAAATGTTTAGCCCGAATAGCCTCACTATTCAACTTTGCTGCACTCAATTAGGGGCCTGGAACGGGTTCAATCTCAAATGGCATTGTGGGGTGTGCCCTTCACTTAGTACCGATAGTACGGTCTTGTTGTTGTCACTGACCCCATTTAGCAATGCCCGTCGTGTGAAACGCGACAGCAAAATTAAGGGTGCTGGTGAGGCAAACCTTCGTGACGTCACTCTGTGGTTGCCGGGCAGAAATATCTCAACGACGAGGATGGCAAGTCGATGGCAACATAAAGCATAGAAGGCAGGATACACGACACAACACAAACGAGCGGATGCATAGGCACACAGGCAGAACAGTCGGGTTAGTTGAAGACCATGGGCTTAGTCATCATTGAAAGTCAGGCACGTGATAATCAAGAACAAACAGACGACTTCTTACATTTTTCTGAGCGAGCGAGTGCGACGCAAACCCCTGCAGAGGCATCGCCAGAATGGTTGGCCGAAACCACCCCAACAACACACCCACAAGAGCGCTGTGTGACAAAAACGTGAGATCCCAGAACACCCCCAGCTGAGGTAACAACGTACCGTTACTTGCTTGCAAAACAAGACAGTCCGGTCCATTTCCCCCCAGCGCCGTCGCGACAGGACAACCAGCTGCGAGTCCGGCCGAAGACAAGCCTCTGATCGCATGTCACTTTGGGTACACTCGTCAGACCTGAGCCGGGGCGTAGAATTCAGACGGACTCACCGATGCTGAAAGCGCCGGATGCTGCGCGACCCGCCCAGACGAAGGCCCACCCACGATCCCGGCCGAAAGGACCGCAAGCAAAACACTTCACCCGAGACTTCGCGCCTGACGAACTATTCAGCACAATAAAATCAAAGAGTGTAAAAAACTACTCGTACCTCTCACACAACCAAAACGGGGATCACTTGTCATCCAACCCGACGGAACCTGAAAAGAAATAGAGAAAAAGACAGTGATACAGCATCCGATGCCAAAACGATTTGGAAAAGAGTCCATGAGCTCAGCTAATATCCACAACCAAAGCCTTGAAACCGAGAGAACGTGAAACGGATCGGCGAATAAGCTCGCAGCCCGAGTCGGAATGTCTAGATTGACATTCTGCGGTCAGTCTGGAAGTGCAGGCTTGACTCACACGCGAAATCGCCATGATTTGCACAGCCCAGTTGCCCGTCGCTTCCCGCATCATTTGCCGGTCCGAGATGGGCCAACGTGCTCGAGGGACCGAACGGTCCCGCACTGCGAGCGTCGTCTTGATCCTCATACCCGATCTTAGGCCCAGGGGAGTCCTCCACTACCTCCTCATCCTCTTCAAAAATGGTGAGGAGACGGTGGGGGTGGGGAAATGATGCGATTGGAACAATGATGGCTCCCTCGCCGTCGTCATCGTCTTCTCCAGGAGGGGAGTCGGACCGCGTATTCCTGAAGGTGACCCCGACCACGGACGACGGGACAAGTTGTATCGCTTTGTTGATTTGCACGGAGGAAGGCAAAGATGCAGGAGCCAAAGCTCTATGTGAGTTAGTGGTAGGCTTAGCCGATGTCCACGAAGGCTCATTGGCAGCTTCCTCTTCTACGTTTTCCAGGTCCAAGTCCGAGTCGTAGGCGTCGTCCGAGTCCTCCCTCGAATACGGGTTGACAAAGTCCAACGAATCCCAATCCGAGACAGACGCAAGAGAAGAGCTGCTCGTAGGATGGTGTTGGAAGGGCAGCTCGTAAAAATCCGCGTCCTCGGTAGCAAACCAGTCTTGAATGGCGACGTTGGTCAGGACCTCCGACGCAGACGCGGTGGACGGGACAAAGAAAGGCTGCGGGTTTGCGGCCGTGACCTGAGGTTCCACACCACTGAGCTGCTCGGCAGCCGGGTTGATAGCCGAAGGATGACATTCGGTGCGCGACAGGTGCCGACGGTGGTCGCCCAGCGGGCCATCCGAATTGGGCGACGGGAAAGCGGGCATTTGCCCGTCACCATCAAATGATGGGTCGGATGAGGGGCACGCTTCTGGACGCTTGGAAGCGCGACCTTTGACGAAACGGCCTGTCGCACCTTGAAAATGTAAGATGTCAACGGACGCTAACGACTGCCGTGCTCAGCTTTGTGCCTTGGGCTAGGCACGGTAGAAAATTGAGAACGAACCTGTGACGCGTCGTGAGCAGAATCGCCAGATACGCGCCAATCCGCTGCCCTGCTTGGCCCCTTGGGTGCCCGGTGAATTGCGCCCGTCACCCTCCCGATAGACGTTGAATTTTTTAGGATGTAGTGATGTGACCAGCACAGCAAGCATGGGAACCATTTTTTGGAGCAATTAAATACGGACTCGGACAGGAAACACAAAACCGCGTTGAAGATGTGGGGTGGGGAGTGGTGAGGAATTGCAAGTGCACCAGCGGTACGCCAATTCGACATTCTTTCCAGTCAACCATTACAGTCTCGCCTGGGAACTGTTGCATAACTGACGGGCCCATATCTGCGGCATGTTACCTAGACCATTCGCAAATCAGACGGCATAGATGAGATGTTTACGGCCACCGGACGACGAGCGACAAATTCAGGTCGACCAACAACCACCAAATCAGGAAGAGAGGGCATGAGTCCCCGACTGTCGTTGTTCAGCCTTAATAGACGCCTCAAGATATATTGGAGGGGCAGAGTAGCGAAGAAAAGTTGCTGGCGTTGAGGAACAGCTCGCTGTCATCTGGCACAGAGTTTCAAACGATATAAGTCAAAGAGATTGGCACTTGTATGATAAACCCAACAAATAAAAATGGAGACGAGACATCTAGACGAAATGAGACCGAATGAAAGCACAGAAGTAAGGACAGGTAACAATGCGAAGGAGTCCTTATGATGATACAGTGGAATTTGATGAGAGGGTAACGAGTCTAATCCACATGGCGCCAACGATAAGCGATGTCCTCGGCGAGAGGGATTTGGATGATTGGCTAGGAGACGACGAGCGTATCAAGCACCTAAAGGTAGCGGAGAAGAGAGGGAAATCTCTGTAAAGCTCTCCAATTAGAGCAAAATGTGACTGAGGCGTACCTGTTGGTGCAGGTGTATCTGTTGGTGCAGGCGTTGTAGTAGTCGTCGTGGATGCGGGTGGGGCATCTGAAGATGATGGACTGCTATTTTGAACCATGGATTGGAGACTGCTGAGTAAGACCCCGATGGCGGAAATCATGGCAGAAACACCGTCTTGGCTTGATGGGTCGGCCTACACAATCCATGGTCTGTCAGGCAACCATACACTTGTTGAGACACCAGCCCACACTCACCGTCCCGGAGTACCGGCAACCGGTCGCATTACAGTCCCGCTTACTCGGAACGGGCGCAGCAAATGTGAGAGCTAGCAAAGTAGTTAGAGTGAATGTCAGTCAGGACTTTGGAGATGTGACCCACCGGAAAAAAGAGTGAAGAGGGCAAGGAAAAGGGAAACGAACCGCATTTTGTTGAAAGACTGTGTGTAGTGGAGGAAGGTGCCGCAAAAAGAGAGAGTAAAGTGATCGCCGAGGGCTGTTGATACGAAGCCAACAGGTGTTTTAGTGTCCGTTCGATGGTCACTGGCCTGATTTTCTGAGAAATGTCAGCGTTTATATAGGCGAGTCTGAGTCGCGGTTCATCCAGAGGGCCACTTCTGGTGGCGTTACCCCAGAGTCCAGAAGTTCGCGATCGACGGACAAGCATCCTTCTAGATACAGTCAAACTCAGGGTGCAGCCAAGAGGAAAGGATTAGCATGAGACTAGCGAGTTGGTGGAACTGCAATCAGGGCTGACGGGTACGAGGCGCAAAAGTTTGGTCTATACAAACACGTCTACCTTCCGAACATCCCCATTTGGGCATTGGTTTGGACGTCCTTTGCAGGTGGCCGTAGGCGCCCTGGGTGTAAGTCAAAATTGGAATGTTGAAGGATGGTCGTTGGGGCCGGTGGTACCTGTGCAGTCCTCAGTTACCAAGAGGTAGGCGGACGAGGGTCATTTCAGGGTTTATGGAGGATCGAGGATCGCTTGCCATTTGGGGCACAAGGAGAAGGAGTAACGAAGTCGCGTCGTGGGTAAGGAATTTCCCACACCCGGGCGATTAGGTACGACCCGTGTCCCGTGAGAGACCTTGAGTTTCTTAATAGGCCTTAATACTAACCCAATTATCCAAGGGCTACTACTCGCCGAAATGAATCACTGTCCGACGGCACAGCACACTACAGTACTGTATGTACATGAAGCGTTGTTCACTGGCATTCTTTGGCCCTAATCCAAAACTACGCCCTTACGATGTTTGGCGCACTGGCACATGCAATCTAGTTCTCAAAGTGCGACTCGCTCTGATGTCCAGGAAAAAAACCCATTCTGATCTAGACTGGCATCTAACGAAGGATACATTGAACTATTCTACATCGGTAAAAATAAATGAGCTGAAAGAAATCACTCAAAGTGGCGATAGAGATGAATGAGTATTGAGTAGGAACTTTGAAGTTTTCCGCCAAGAGGAAGGGCACCCAAAGAACGTGAATTCGATCATCCCGCTGAAGTGCGAATGAAATATGAACAGTCTAGCCAAATGAGTGGACTCCGAAATGTCCAGTAAGAATCAATTCCAGGCACGATGGGAGGGGGTCGTTGAATCGTTGGCCGCAAAGAGGAATCAATACAGCACTGTCCACCAACACCTAGTAGCCTGGGAGCGCGTCACCAGCGGTTCAGCGATATCTACTGTGGGACCACCATCCGTCGTTGTTGGGCCATCGCCTGGTGGAGCTGGAGGGTCTGATGGGGTGGCAAAGCGGTGATAGGATTAGGAGCAGCGATAAGTGGTGCCGCAGCCAAGCGAAGGTCGTTTGATCGCGGTACAGAGTCAGTACTTGCACCCCTTACCTGGCCAGACATCCTCATAAAATGACATGCCTGGTCTGAATTGTATACGGAGGTGTCACATCTAGTACAAGCACATAACGATAGGGGCTACAAACCAGAAATGGCACCAGGTATGGTGGAATAGACCGGTTGAGCAAAACTGCGCGTTCAGGAAAACATGATCATACATGACCATGTTTTATATAGACCCATACTTGCACGTAGTCCCATCTATGTCCATACATGACATGTCTAGTAGGTCGCAGAAATCAGGGATAGCCGGCCGTCTCACTCTTACCGCCTGTACGTCTCTTGGGTGGCATGTATTGCTGAAACAGATGCTTTCGCACCTTTTTCATCCTGCAAGAGTCGTGCAGACTATTTGTTAGTATGGCTAACTCCTCTGTCGCTCATATATTCAAATTTAACATAAACACACGGTCACGAAACCACGACCATCATAGAGATGTAAATGGTGAAGGCAAACAGACATCCCGACGATGAGGGACAAGACAACAAACGATGTCATTATGTTGGTCAGGACAAGGCAAGCGAGGATATAGAGGATGTAGAGCCGCGCGATTGCGTGGGTTGTGGACTGTGATGCATCTATCGGACTGGTCTTTGAGGTATCATACGAGGAGGCTCAGTGGAGGCTCTGGCCTGAGAAAGTGCGGTTAATTGAAAAGGGAAGATGAGCACGGGCCGGGTTGTACCGTATGCTTACAGGACGAATGTGTGGCGCGCGAGCAGAAGCTGAGACGCGCCGATCCGTTGCCATGCAGGGTCAGGGAGCTTGAAGTTTGTTGAATTGCGCACGGCCCGGCACCCTTCTGAGATGCGACCATGGCGGCGGATCTTTTAGGACGTAGTGATGTGACCAACATGGTAGGGCGAAAAAGCAACACCGTACCGTACACCACTTTAACATCTCTTGAACTTGAAGGCAGACATTGCAGTCTCACCTAGGGTATCATTGCATGACTGACAGGCATATCTGTCGCGACACTCGGAAAATTACGATATCTGGGTCCTTTTGCTAATCAGACACCACAGAAGAGAGATTTACGACCACCGGAGGGCGAACAATAAATTCAGGTCGACCCAATGGTTACCAAATCAGGAAATGAGCTTCGCACTGGCAAGGTTAGCTATAAGACCCCAACAGCTGTTTTTCAGCCTTGATAGACGCCCCAGGAAATATTGTGTTGAATCCTGTCGTATGCACAGTTCGGAATGGTCATGACGAGCTGAGGGGAAAAGAAAGATGAAAAATAATAGGTAGATATACTCGTAACAAAGTTGCATGCCAGTGCCGAAGTGTCTAAATGTGACGATCCCAACGTGACCCCAACGCGGTGGGTCTCAATATATCGGAGAAGTAGAGAAGCGTTGCTGGGAGACGAGCAATTCGCTGTCATCTGACCCAAACAAATGTGTTGATAGATTAGGAGGACCATTAACCATCCCTTTGAGCCTGTTGAGTAAGACCTGGATGGCGATAATCATGGCGATAGGACCGCCTTGGTTCGACGATCCAAGGCCTGTCAGGCGATCATACGTTTGCTGAGACGTCTGCACTCACTCGTCTCGGATAACTGGCAACCGGAAACCCCACAGACCTGTTTACTTATTTCTCCTGCAGGAACAACGGGTGCGGCAAATGCGAGAGCTGCCAAAGGGGTTAGGGTGAATGTCAGTCCGGACTCCGGATTTCGGAGATGTGGCGCACTTGAGAAAAGAACGAAGAGGGCGACGAAGAAGGTGGTCACGTTGAAATGCATCTCTTGGAATTTTGAAAGGACTGCGTGTGTGTAGTAGAGGCAGAGGCCACAAAAAGAGTGAAATGATCGCCGAGGACTATGGATGCGAAACCGACTGGTGACAATCTGGTGGTGTATGTTTCCGTTCAACGGACTCTGGACTGATGTTCTATTCTGAGCAATACGGGCGTATATAACCACGAGTCGCAGCTCATCTAGAGGGCCACTCCTGTAGCGTTCGCCACAGTTGAGATGAGATGTGGGCTCATGTGGCGAACGGGGATCATTCTGGATACCGTGAAACTCAGGGTGCCACCACCGAGGAAGGAGGAGTGCCACGGTAATTGAGATGGCCAGAACGATAATCGGATGGGTACGAGGCACCAAGGTACTACAAGTGTGTCTACTTTCATCCCTGTTTGGGCATTGGTTTGGACGTACTTTTTTCACCGTGAGCGGCGTGAGGTACCCGAGAGGAACTTGAAGGTGGACAAGGGTTTCCATTTCAGGATTTATACAGGTTGGGGCCGCGGGGTTCCTAAGCCGAAGCCGAGGTGTCAGTATCGCGTATCGCGTAAGGCATTTTTCCACGAAAGACTTACTCTTCGCGTAGTCAAGGTGACAAGTCGTAATCCAAAAGCTATGCCCTTACAGTGATTCCGCACATGCAATTCAGTTCTCAAAACGTGAGTCGTTCTGGTGTCCAAGAAAACTGATACGGATTGGCTTCTAACTGAGGATGCATTCAACTACTTTACATCGGTACAAATATGGGACAAGTTGCCCAAAGCGGCGACGGAGATGAATAATTAGGAAGTTTCCGTCAATAGGAAAGGAACACAAAGAATGTGGAGCTGCTGAAAATGGAACGGTCTAGCCAAATGGGTGGACAGATCAGATCCAGGGAATGACGGTGAGGAGCGGACTGAGCACGGGTACAGTAGCACAAGCCGCTTTGAATATAAGGTGTAGCCGGCCGCAAGAAGCAATCGATGGTGATCGCCAACAATTAGAGCGTCACCAGCGAGTTCAGCGATGTCTACAGTGGGACCAACATCCGTCCTTGTTGGCCATCGCGTGATTGAGCTGAAGGGTCAGGTGGGGTGGCCAAATTGTGATAGGGTTGAGATACTGTACGACGACCCACACTACTATTGATAATCCTGGAAAGCGGCTATGAGTGCCACAGCCAAGCGAAGGTCGGTTTGATTGGGGCGTAGAGTCAGCGTTCGAAGGCGTGGTGCAACACGAGTGCGATATGAGAATACGGAAAAGGGAAAGTTCTCACTTCTGCTATCCTGCATTCAGTAGTCAAACACCGATCCACCCCTACTAGAGTCTACCGGAGACGGAATTGGTGCAGCGAAGGCAACTGGTGATCCTGGTGTAACCGTGACCAAAGAGAGTCAGCGTATGTCATTGGCCAAGAAAAGTGCTGTCTCCTCATGAGAGAGCAGAACCAAGCTGCTGTATGTAATGGCCAGAAGCGAAATGAGGGTGGAGGTACTGTACGCATAGTTTTGACCAAAAGCGAGCAAGCGAGATAGGGGATACGCGATGAAAACTTCTAATTGCACCACTGAGCCACCACCGACACTAGCCTTTATAGTTTACATTCGCAACAGGGCTTCACAGGTCAGTAAACCAGAGACCCAATTTGGAAAGTAGAAGGAGTGCGTACTGATGCCGACCCATCGCTAGAGGGATGTGATACACCAATACAAACCGTGTGTCCACAACACACGCGATCAGCCAGAGCAGGAACGCGAAATTACAAGGGTTTGCAGAGCCCAAAAGGGGAGTCCCTTTATTTGAGCAATGGTGGCGTTGGGAAAGGGAAACAAACACCGTTTGACGCTGGGAAGAGAAGAAGGCTCAACCAGCTCCAACCACGTGAGCGGCCTTTGCCGGACTTCTCAAAGCTGACCACCACAATTTCAAGTTTCTACTACTTTGCTCGTCGCCAGCAGCTGGTACTGTATGATACCGCGGCGATCCTTCAGTCGCTCGGGTGATGTCACGTCGATTGAAAATGATGCTGCGATGAAATACTGACACTGGTGCACCCTCACTACCATGAGACCGGTTGAACCTTTAGCCTAGAGGGCTGTTCCCGCTGCTGCGGTACCTTAGCTGCCCTGGATAAACCAAGCTTCCTGACGATTCAAAGTCGTGGGTCGGCATACTGTAGCGCGGATGCATCACCCTTGCCAAAACCTCCCCCATTTCCGTCGAACGTTAGTGTCCATTTTAGAATGACAGGTGCGTGACTTCCCATCTGCATCTTTAAGTTGCGTTGACATTCCTTTGCAGCGAAGGTCGCTACTGCACTAAGGCCTGTCACCGAAATCTTACCGAATTCCGACCACCGAATTTCACCCTTTTTGCCCTCTTGGTGAGAAATGCGTCCTATTCGTCGCTTGTCACCAATCCCAAAAATGTTTGTGGCCGGCATCTGTCTCCCATGCTCGCATCCCTGACGTCTATACATAGATTAGGCTCCAGGCACAAATGATTTTGCGGTGCTGCCAGAGGCTCGAGTCCTACAAGTTACCGTACTCGTTCAGTCCTGTCCTGAACCCAGAAGGCACTCGTCCAGGGTCTCTGTCGCTCGTCGTACCCGCCACAGGACCCCTGATCAAGGAGTCAAGGGGTCAGGGCTCTGTCGTCCTTTCGCACAAGACCGTCGTCGCTGCTCCGCTGCAAGCTGGGTTTAGGAACACTGTGTGATGTCCGCCTTATGAACCAGACGTTCGGCCATGCTACGTCCTTTTTGGGACACTAGATTAGGCAATATGCTATCGCGTGTCTCACAGTACTTGTCTCCGGAGGTAAGTCAGGCGGTTGCAACCCGTATGGGAGTGCATTAAAATGGCCAAGGCAGTGGCATCCAATAACAGCGTTCTCGTCACAGGCATCCAGGACGTTGGATATCGTGAGGGACGCCTCTTGGGATCCAATACAAAACCGTGGTGCCTGATGGGGCACTTGAAGTGGCCGCTCATCATGCATAGGTGGCCGAGGACACCCTTGTGAGAGCCTGGGCACAAGCGCCATTTGTGCGCATTGAAGTCAGAAAACGTATTAGATCAAGCTCCCTTGTCTACCAATAGATATCTATATTTGAGAATTTGTCGGGTGATGAGCCCCAGCAGATGGAAACTTCTCCGATGACCAATACATAAAGGCGTTACCATGGCTGGTGCGAAATCGAGCTCTTGTCACGGTAGAGCCCATAGAATATTTCAATTTTGGTTCGGCCAAATGCTGGGAATGAGTGATTGAATATTAGGTGAACATGCCCCACTCCTTACGTGAAGTAGTACAAGTAGTACTACAGTTCAAATCACACATTTGCAGCATGTGAGTGGGTGCCTAAGTATTGAGCTGTGGGCCAAGCAATTGAAATCTAGGAAGGAAAGTGGGTAAAAGACGATGATTCTGAGATTTTCACTTTTTGGGTGCTTGTTTCACGTTGTGATCTCCTTTTTGTACATAGGCGCCCACCTAGAAAGTCACAGGGGTGATCCTGAACTGTATTTAGTTTTGTATATACACAAGTTTCTGCAGAAATCGTCGATAATTTGTCCGTAGCACACTTATGCGCATATGTGGGGCAGCGGGTAGAT
>Ga0307510_10001974_pt1 | contig 23089 bp, 28 predicted proteins | sample 12_EM_MG_FD_207224 | JGI IMG/M metagenome (GOLD analysis project Ga0307510, IMG submission 207224) | Populus trichocarpa ectomycorrhiza microbial communities from riparian zone in the Pacific Northwest, United States - 12_EM | ecosystem: Host-associated > Plants > Roots > Unclassified | place...
CCGGAAGCGAGAAACATATTCCGCGCCTGTGATTCTTGTAGGCAGGAGTTGGTCATGTCCGTACACGCTGCAAGGAACAAGTTTTGGGATAGTCTACCTGAGTGGTTTGGGATAGAAGTTACAAACTGGGGGTAGTCCGTTGTTGTCAAGGAATTCTTGCTATGTGGTACTTTTTATACTGTCCTTCAGCTTTCGTACATCGCCGTAGTAGATTAGATTTGATTGATTAAATGTTGTGCTTTTCCCAGAGCCACGTGATGATCAGCATCCAGCGCACAGCGCACCGCGTGCATCCGCGTTAGAGTAGATGATCCAGTCGATGGAGTTGACTCTTCCTCCTCTTGTGGGCGTAGATATTGACCCCATCAAATATAAAGATGAACTTCCGCCAGTCTTACCACGCTTTTTCATACCACGCTTACAGGAAAAACCTCAGGATCCGGTCATGGACGCGCTTCGGATCGCGCGCGAATCTGGACCATCCCAGCATGTACCCCCTCCCGAGCTAGCGGATGTGGTAGAGGTGAAAGTGCAGGACTGTTCTAATAGCTCTCCGGAGGAAGAATACACTTTGTTCTGGGAACATGTGGTGAAGCGGGAGGTTCGGATACAGGTGAGTTAATAGGTGCATAATGTCAATGTGGTTATTCTGAACACAGAGGTTAGAGTCAAATCAGGTCATGGGATTCATTGCGACCATCATTCTCTCGAAGCGCTTCACCGGGCCCTTTTTTATCTGAACAGTCAGGTAGCACCTTTGCTGCCGCTCGCTATTAGTATGTTGGGACATGACGTATCTGTGTCCTCACTTACCCCGTTCTCCAAAGCGTTAACCCTCGGCTTCAAGACCCAGCGTTGCATGTGTCTCATGTCACCACGAGGGAATTTTTTGTTTCTATTCGGAACATTCTTGTCGGGAATTCTTCGTCTCTGTACCAGTGGGATATACAATCGGAAGCTTTTGTTCTTCCTCCCACTGCCGACGGAAAGAAGGGGTTCATCGTGGTAGACGGGAGGGACGACGCACTCATGCAGAGGTACATCAACCAACTATACTCGCCCCTTTTACTTCTCACTGCGTTTTTAGCTACACAAAACGGTTCCTGGTAATAGGCAACATACTGCGCCGACTAGACTTATTCGTGAATGACCTCCGTCGCCGGTGCGTCACTATTGAAAATGTGTGTGTCGTGAAAGTTGACCTATGATTACCTCTGTTCTCAGCTCGAAGACAGAAGGCCAATCCGTTCACAGTTTTGTCCATGCGCTATCGACGTGTATTGAGAACCTCCGATTGGAGCTGTCGAAATTCCCGGATTTCACCCCCGCGCAGATACCCCTCAATACATCGGCCTTATTTCTTGGCCATGATGAATTCGAGGACGTGTTGAAGGCTGTTGCCTCTATGTGTGGAAGAGTGAGTCTGGTCACCACTTTCTCATATATGTAGGGCCTGATCTCTGTTACTCTTCCAGTCACTCGACCGAGGACCCCAAAAATACCCCTCTTTCTCGTTACAACCCGAAGTCCTCTTATCAAACATCTATACCCACCTACAACATCACTTCGAGAAAGATTCGGCGCTCCGAACTCGGGCGATACTAGCGCATATCTTCTCCGTCACTTCTGGAGATTACTTACAAACCCTGAGTCGATCGATCGGATACTCTGGAGGATTCGCAGCCTATCAACCCAAGACAGCCTTGATTTCAGGGTTTGACCCCGGTGAAGAGGTCGACCAAGAAGACGTCGAGTCAGCCTTAAATGAGGAGAATGATTTCCCGAGTTTCGTATCCTCGGATGCCGCCGAGACACTCATCAGAGCAAAGAAATCTCTGAAGTTCCTAAACAAAGCACAACCAGATCACCCTATCTTGCGGCCCTCAGCTTCTCGCCGAAGCGTTTCGTGGTTCTGGACAAACGAGGAAGTCACAGCTGCCTGGAACAACAAGAATAATCCCATCGACTTATCAGATACCGCAGGGAGCGAATCGGGTACTGGGGCCAGCTCTGATCTGAATCCAGATACTGAGCTGTTAGAGCAATTTAAGGTCTTTAGCCTGGAACCGGGCACCCATCTTCCCCCTTCTGCGCGGGGAGCCGAGTCGACACTACAATCCTTCCTAGCGGACTTCCCCCCATACCTCCCTCCCTTGACCCCGACACTATCACATCTTTCCGACCTTGTTTTATCACCCTTCCTTGCTCACGGCACCGCTGTCTCCGGTGCGCTCATGTCTCTGCTGCTCTCACCGGGTTCACATCTCCATATTCATTCCCACCTTGTCCTCCTACGGTCTTACCTCTTACTTACGCTACCTGCGTTTACCATGCGCCTGCAAGCTGCTCTATTCTCGGACTCAGACGATTGGAATTTCGAGGGCAGTACCATGCGAGCGATGGCAAAATCCACACATAACAGGAAGAACACCGTGTCTGCGGAATCTGAAGCCCAGTGGGCAGTTGGCTTGGGACTTGGACTTGCGGAACGAGATTCCTGGCCCCCAGGGGGTTCTGACTTAAGCTATTACCTGCGGACCGTAATTGTGGATTCCCTCGAATCACTTATCAGGTTGACAGACGGAGAACCTTCTGATTCTTCTGAGGGCAGACGTCGAATATTCGCGGAGGCCGAGTACAGGCTCGGTTTTGCTATCCGTGATCTACCAGTTGGATCTGGTCGCGAGCGATGGCTCAATCCCTGTTGTGAGTACCTAATCTATTCTGAATGTATGATGAGTACTAATCCATCGGAATTAGCTATAGAGTATGTGTTTACTGTCGCCCCTTTTTCGGGTTGTGGACTGACATACTCCCGAGGGCCCTGGATTTCCTTCTCATGGACTACAAGCCTCCCCCTCCACTTGACGTCATTATAACACCTGATGTACTTTCGAAATACCAACGCATCTTCACTTTTATCCTACGACTTCTCCGAGGTGAGACCAGCTACCTGAACGTTAGAGTATTCCGATCTAAACCATGTGTAGTACAAAACGCGCTCGCCGCCCTGTTTCGCATGACCCGCCGGCGCGAATCACCGCTCTTCCCCACACTCACTTCGTCCAACAACACCCTACTTCGGTTCCGCTTCTTGGCCCAGTCGTTCATCGCTGCGGTCACCTCCCACATTCCCGACGTTGCCGTGCGTGGCAACGTGGATCCGTTCCTGGCGCGTCTTACTCCGGACACATTCACGGACGTGTTCGAGCTAGCGGATGCTCATTCATCCGTGATGGACGACGTATTGAGCGCGTGTTTGTTACGTTCGAGTCAGCGGACGGCAGGCGACGCCCTTCGAAGGTGTATGGAACTCGCTATCGAGTTGTGCATTTTAGCAGGAGACAGGCGGCGTGGACGGATAGAAGAATATGCCGCGACGCCTCTGCTCGAGAACCTCCACGCATCTTTCGTTGAGAAAATGAATATATTGGTAAGTTAGATTGACATGTTGGATGATCAAGCCCGTGACGTCCGATTCACAGGTGAATGCATTGCGCGAGCAAGTTGAAAAGGGTTCGTCTGCGCCGTCTCACCTCCACTCAGAGCATTTGCATTTGGCTACGGGTGGTCCAGGGAGACCGATTGCAACAGGCGGTAGAGGAAGTCTGCGCCATCTTCTTGTCAAACTGGACGCCGGGCTGGACGAACGGACGTTCTCCGTCTTTTCTGATGCTACACAACGATGATAAGTTTGTGTCATTGATTGGGGAAACATATCTAGTGAGCCACATGACGACTACACATAACTTTGTAGGAAGACACATATGTACGGTACTTGTGTAACTGAAGCATGAAATGAGGTAATGTATAAAACTAATTTTGTACAATGCGAATGTAGAGCGATGGATGCATAGTATGGGTGAATCCCGGATGAGCATGAGAGCGGGCATGTATTGTAAATGAAAAGGAATAAAAAATTGAGCAGGTAATGAAACAAGTGGATGAAGACAGAGACCACATGAATAAAAGATGTGCTGGGGAAATAGTTTTTGCCCTTTCGTTTGTTTCGTCAATCTTCTGTCGCGTCCTCAAACCCAAAGGCGGCCGGATTGGCGCCAGGCTGCTGCATGCGGACCTCCTTGCGGATCTGAGCGAGCTGACGCTCCCAGATTCCTTCGACCTCCTCTTCGCAGATATCCTTCGTTTCCGCACCGATACCAAGTCCACGTAGAACTTCATCATGCCTGACACCCTCCATGAGGGCCACGTTTCGATTCTGTTGGGCGCCTGCGATGCCCTTGTTGCCCCGACTGGGGAAAGAAGTCGTCCGCGCCATTTTGCGACCATTCGTTGGTGTGGAGAGCGAGATGAGGCCAACAGTTTCCAAGACGCCTACGAGGTCGGCAAATTCGCTACGTGATACGGGTGTGAATGTGCCAGTCTCGTTGCGCGTAAGAATTGTACAGTAGAATGTATGCAATTGAGACACTTCGATGCCTGCCTGGGTCGTTGGCAGAGGGGTCGGCAACGAGCTTGAGCGTTTTACCGGTGATCGTGGAGGGATTCCCTGAGACGAGATTGGTGGAAGCGAAGCTTCAGTACGACGGCAAGCTAAGACCAACGCAAGCAAAGCGAGCCGCGCATGTAGGCCGAGATTCCGGACCTTAGTAACTGTCTCGCTGTTGGTCGAACTTTTGACTGGTGTGGTGGATGAAACAACGGGTACGACCTTGGACGCCGGGGCATACGCCTTGAGAGCAGCGAGGATATGAGGAGGTGTTACAGGAGGTGTATCCTTGTCGTCAGCTGGGGGTTGCGTTACAGCGAGGTCGATTGCACCGCGTAGGACCTCGAATAGGGAGCGTACATCTCCTGTTTGAGCTGCAATTTTCCTTGAAAGAAAAGTAAGAGTTGACACGGGGAGGAATTGTTGAACGACGGCCTCGGAGGTCGGGCTTTCAAGAGAAGTGAGTGATTTGAGGCGCGACTGTAGGATGGAAAGGAGCTGCTGGTGATCGTAAGGGGAAAAATGAAGCGTCTCAACACCGGTTGCACCATCGAGGGAGAGTGAGGACATAGAAGAGGTAAGGGTGTGGGTGTTCGCAATGCCAATGATGCGCAAAGCTGGGGAATGCTTTCGCGCAAGGGCAAAGAGAGACGCGAGTGTCTGTGATGAAGAAGCGACGTGATCAATCTCATCAAGAACAAGGATGCTGTCACGGAGATGTTAGCCGAGGCCCATACGACATTTTGCCGAGACTGACCATTTGGAAGCTCTATTGGAAAGCAATTTTTCCGCAATTTCGTAGCTGCGAGCCTTGCCTCTTCGCTTATCCTGGGATCCGAGTTCCTCGACCAATCGCTCCCATACGGCCTCAAGGCCATTCAGTGCCATGCAATTGACAGATATGAGATTGATGCTATTCTCGAGGAGTTCAACCTCGGAAGCTGCCAATATGGAGTTTACCAAGGCAGTCTTTCCGCAGCCAGGGGAGCCGGAGATGTACAAGACCGGTTTCGTCACCTGGGAGACAAGGCTGGAGTTGATGAATTCTGTGATAAAGTTTCTGATGAATTGCCGCTCGGGAATACGGCCAGCGATCTCGGCGGAGCTGTTACAAGTCGCACGAAGGAGCGCGCGAGTCTGATTATATAGAGGTATGGAGGAAGACGGGGTTAAAGGTGGTGTTTGCAATCCCAAATAAGGCATTAATTTTGTTGGTGTGTCCTGTTGTGCAGCATTCGGCGTCGATGCATGACGGCGCAGAGCTAATCAAGTTCTTAGGATTACGAAATATGGACGGGGAGAAATAGAATATGCGTACTCGATCTAGACCGTGTGGGGGTGAAAGACTCTGTACTGGACCGCCTGAGAACCCGGGACGATTCGCTGAGAACATCAACGCGTAATGGGGGTATGTTTTCCTTGTTTCCTTTGTGGTCAGTAGGTGTGATGGATGTTCGAGGGCGTTTAGCACATGGGCTCAAGTCGACCGTGGATGCGTCGTCATCATCGTCATCATTGTCGTGAGGGACACGGGGATGAGACTTGATAATTGTTGGGGATGGTGCAGCCTCAAGACGAGACTGATGAGAACGCTTGCCGAGAACTGAGGTCCTCGAGGAGCGACGCTGTGGGATGGAAGAGGACATCTGAAGTCAGAGTGGGCCTACAAGAAAGTATAACGCCCGAATTTCGCCCATTTTACCCTCGGGAACACATTCAAACTCAGCCAGCCGCACACCAATCACCAATTAATCATGTCGCGTCCCCGCCGCGTCGCGTCGCGCCAATCACGTGCATCAACCGCGTCGCGATGTATTTCATAATCATGCTTACGAGTCTTGTTTACCAGGCCCACACGCACCGAAATGGTCGGTCGTTTATACTCGAGTGTGCTTTACCGCACATCGCGTATGCGCACGGCCCTTGATTAGGTCTGGGGTCATGCACACCAATACTCTCTTTGAGGAACTACCGACAGGAAGGTGCCAGCCTCATGCTCGTTGGCAGAACTACAAACACTGGAACTGGAACTGGAACTGGAACTGGAACGGTAGCACTACGATGAAATCCACTGATCGCTATTGGGGCATGGCGCTGGTTTCACGACATGGCAGGCGTTCGTCGAAGACGGCTTCATCTCCTCCATCCGTTGTTTGCAACCCAGGCCCGGGTACCAGGGCAAGGATAGCCTCCCAAATTCTGTCCCCTATGTACCTTACGAGCGGGTGAGGCTCATCTGGGTTACGTAGCACGCTAGACAAGACCTCTGTCTCCGCCTTGCGTCGCGTGAAGAGCATATGCATCAACTCCCTCTTCCAACGCGCAGGAAGCTCACGACGTAGCATCGAGCGTGCCTATACCAATAACCCGTCACCTTGACTAGCACAATACTCTTACTGGAACGTACCTTCTTCTCTTCTGCGCATGATATGGGTATTAATGTGTCCTTTTCAACTCCAAACCTGGTCTTTGTGAGCGCATGTATGAATCCATAGAATGGTGAGGAACTTGCGATGCCAGCTCGCTTGCCCAGACGCCGATGCATTCAACGCGCGGGGCAGCTAGTTTGGATGCCTCGTGACGAAGTGCTACACTCCCAAATTTATATACAGACACGATGTCTAGGCCATATGCGTCTCCGTCGACAAGCGCAACGAGCGGAACACTGATCAAGAGAAACATAGTCAATTAGATATATTCAGTCCATAATAAAGCATACGTTGGCGGAAGGCTGTCTGATAGAGTCTTGACCAATTGTCGTGTGGCGAGGTCAGGATAACCTTTACCCTACACAGAAGAATTAGCAGAAGGGATGACAGGGGTAATGGCCTGTACGGTTATCATGATTCCGCTTCCTAGTCGCCAGGCAGGGTGCCGCATGAAGCATAATAGACGGAGCGTTTGAAATACGGCCTAGTCACGAATGAAGCGTTGTGTTTATTGTGATGAAGGATGGTAGATTATGTACCTCTTTCTCGATGATGAGCACCCACATGACGTTATTCGGAAAGTGAAGAGACAATATATCTTCCGCAACAGGAATCAGTGTCCCCTGCTCATGTGGGGGATAAATATGCGATGCGCATGGAGGGTGGAAGCCCTTACTTCGGACTCTGTTATGTGTATAACATCCCCACTGACCATGTGGATAGATAATCCTGCGCCGCAAATTAGCCCTTTTTGCGAGGCACGCTTCGGGTGAATAGCGTTAACAGTTTGACTATGATAAATAAGAGGCATATTTACAATGTTCAAGTGTGCCCTTCCAGTGTCGATGGTTGCAGCGAGGTCATCGACAAGCTATCAGCGTAAATATCTTATCACGATTGGGTCAGTGTTGAAAGTAGAGCGACAAACTTTGTCCACGAGGCTTTGCTTCTTGAATAGCGGGACGTCCTTGTAAAATAAGTCTCTGTGAAGGTAACTTCATCTTTAGGTCTAAAGCTAACCGAATATCGTACCTCTTTGTAGCCGGTAGACCGTCCAGTATTGCCTCGTGAACCAAATCTGCAACACGGAAAAATTGTGCTGGAAAATTAGTTTCAGGTTGGAGAAGGTCGTTAACAATCTCTACCAAAGGGTAGGATGCTTGCGCCCATTCCTCTCGGAAAATATTGTGAGCGGGTACCGAAAGCCCTGCAACAAAGGTATAGCGGATACAGACAAACAGACAAGCGATATGCAGGCACACCCATCATCAGACGGTTTCCTTCGATCGGCCAATCTGAGCTCAATTTTCGTAACAATTTTCGTCTTTTTGCGCAAGACATCTTCAACCTCTTCTTCCGTGGATGGAATGGCGGCACAGAGCTGTTCTAAAAAGTCCACGACCATTGCCTCGATGCGCTGAACTGATGGGTGACTTCTAGGCAGTCAGTAGATATATGCGTCGAAAAAAAAAGTTCCTGCACCAAACAAACTTATTGGCTTGCCCACCAACTGGTGTACACGGCACGGTATCGCTGTCATGAGCTCCGCTGATGCGAATTTGCATTGTACCCGATGTTACCCCGTCGCGCTTGCCATCAGGCCGGGATATATGATCTGTATCTAGGTCATCAAAATTTAGAGCGTCGTCACTCCATCCATCATTTATAGATGGCTGCTCAGATTTGTCTTCTGGTTCATTTGTCGCAGGAGGCGAGTTTGATGGTGAGTAAATTTCAGAATGCGCAGACGGTGGATGGAAGTTGTCCAAGTCGGCAAGCAAATCTGAGAAGGGGTCATAGGAATCTCCAGCGTGTTCAGACAGCATTTCGATGGCCAAGAGAAGGACTCGGATGATCTAATGATGAGGTGGCCGCACATAGCTTTGCGTTCCCAAATAGGCACCACTGGTGGTGATGAATTTGGTCCAATGGCTTCCCATTAAGGATAACGAAATTACTGACATGAGTCATGTGACAAGCAAAGCCAGCGAGAGCGTACAATGAACCGTCTAGACGGACACTTGGTACTGTGGCTGAACGTGGGGCTGGTATCAGAAAAGGCGAGGGCACAAAAACGTTGACCACGGTTTTGTCGTGTGTCGTGTGAATGGCACAAATGAGACACGCAAGAGCGCGCTAATCAAATTGAGGCGCGACGCGTTTGTTTGGTCGCTTGTTTATCAAGAGCAAGGCCAGCAGGCTGCGACTGGAATAAACGCGGTTCTACGTTCGTCTGGTGACCTGGTGACGGTGAGCACACGCACGCGTGCTCACTTAAGGCATCGTCGAGTCGTTTCTTGACCATCCATCTTGCTCTTCTTGTCCAAACTTGCTTTCTTGACACACCAACCATGGCTACCCTCACTCGCCGTCCTCTCGAAGGAAAACGTTCCCTCCCGCAATTGATGTCGACAGGCTCTCCCATTGCTCATCTATCAACGCGTTCTTTTTCATCGACGACAAAGCGCCCTCGTTCTCCGGATGGTTTTCTTGACAGTCAGCAATCCTTCAACGTAAAGCGACCCAAGCCAGTTCCTCCACCCCCCACTGTCATCCCAGTCCCACAGGAAGACGAGTCGAAACTCAAGGAGAGAAAGCGCGCGGAACGTGAATCTCAGAAGGAGGAATTCCGGATCAAGTACACGCGCGCTTTCCCTAAGTTTTCCTTCTACCTTCATTGGGATGTGTCCGAGGGGGATCTGGATGCAAGAGAGAGGCTACATGCTAGGCTTAACTATATGAGTGCTGTATGTCTCGACTTTCTTCTTCCATACATTGATGCTGACCCTGAGTCGTGTAACAGCGAGTTGAGGACTTCTTTTCCAAGGACAACATAACTCATTTCATCACAAACCTCCCTATACCTCAAGATGACATCGTTGCAAACAATAATAAGGAGAATATATTGGCCTCCACGTCTCGGACGCCCAATACATTAAAGAGTCCCATCAGACTCAAGGGTCGGTACGTCTGGTTTACTTGTGTGGCCGTAGTCCGAGTCTACCATATGAACTTTCTATCATTAGTCACATTGAAGACTTATCTCCTGCCAATGATGATCGACTCTTGCTCAAGGCCATCGAGTGGAAGATGAAGATATGGACCGTCGCGAAACTGGAAAGCGTCTTAGATCGATGTCAAGCCCCAGTGAACACGGAGCTCTCCAGAACGGCCTCTACGACTGCCGTGCCACAGACATTATCTCGTCTCCTTCAGTCAGAGCGCTTGCATGGGACCACCGAACGAGATCCCAATGAAAAGCGACTTGGCCTCCACTACTTCTCTAAGAATTCCTATTTCCTTCTTGTGGAAGATCTAAATGATGAGGTCGCAACCATCCACGCAGCTGAATATCCAATCAAGAAGGGGCGCGATGGTAAAGAATATGGCGACTGGCCTGTATTGTACTGTCACCCACGGGCACGTGGGCCGTTCATTGAATTTGACAGGAACGAGGCTAGGCGAGCGGAACGCGCTGAACGACAAGAAAAAGCGCGTGAACGAGAACGTGCCCAGCGCATGACGAAACTACAGGAGCAAGAGATGCAAAAGAAGATGCGCGCGGACCGCTTACAAGCGAAAAGGACGGGAGACCTGCGACGCTCAGTTTCTATGGTCAACTTACACCGCCGGATGTCAATAGGCGAAGATGGACGGCCGCCGCAGGACATCATTGATCTCGATGCAGAGGCGGGAGACATAACTGAGTCTGCTAACGCATCAGGTTACCTGGCCTCGGGTTACATGGCCGCATCAGGAAACAGCATAACAATCACATCCACAGCAGGGACTACGTCAACATCCGGTCTTTCGGCGCGTCAAATGGCCCCTGCGTTGCGGGAGCGATTGCAACAACAAATCGTGACATCGCGCAAGGTTGGTTTGGGCAATAACACAGGACAAAAGGAGAGCGAGAAGGACTACAAAGGCGACATGGGTCCGCCCCCTGCAATCCCTGAACGCAGATTGCTGCGGAAAAGCAAGAGCACAAATACGATGAAGTTGCCCAAGCGCGAAGAGACTACCAAACCGGGATATTGCGAGTGCTGCCGCATGAAGTTTGACGACTTTCAGAAGGTGCGCGTTTATGACACGTGCGATGGCGTAAAGTCGGCGATGGAGCCGAGCCTGACGCGTTTATGCAGCACGTTGTGCAACGCAAACATAGGAAATATGCTACGAACCCTGACAACTTCATCCAATTGGACTATTTGCTCGATCGAGTACGAAGAAAGACTCGGCCGGAGGTCACTACAAACGGATCGGGTCCTTTGAATATGCGGCCACCTGATACCCGTGACATCCCGTCTGACTGCATGAGGAACTTTATCCAGGTTCCCGAAGGCGACACGCAGGCCTTTTCCTCGAGTCAGGAAGTGTCTGACTACTTGCCACAGCCCTACAAGGACACGGCTTGGGATGAGTTAGATGATCCTGCTGTTGCGGACGGAGAACAACACGCGGACTCCACGGATATGTGAAGCGCGCTCTATAAAAAATACCTTTCGAATCGCACTCAGTCATTGGTCCAAAACATTGCATACCTCACTTGTATACTACCAATCACTTACATCCATAATTCATTGCGGTATAGGAATACACATCGCTCATCTCCCACGAACAATGCGCTCGTTAACAAACAACTGACATGAACTTTATGTTATGAACACGTGGTGTGCCTTGATCGACCGTCCTATTTGGGACAATTCCCATCGCCCACCCTACCTGTCCCCGCGGAGAGTGCAGGTTTATTAGTGGCAGCTTGGGTCTTGTAATCAGGGAGTTCACAAGTATCGTATCATACAAAACCTGCCAGGAATACAGGCTGTCGCCAGTGAAGCGCTGTGCTAGCTCACCAACTCCGTCTTGGCATGCGAAAATTAATTCCCATATACTGTAACAAGTAATCGGCGACGATTGTCATCAACGACTCGACGCATCACATTACCATGTCAACTCCCATCCTGAATTCCGCATGGGCGCCGCAGGGAAATCTTATTACCCACTGGTAAGTGTTCCGGGTCATGCCCAGGTCTTGCAACGTGTTGCAGATCCCCAACCGATTTTTGGGTCCATCGCCCATTGTTGCCATTTGCGCATGTATACCCTATAACACCTCACAGTCGTGTCACAGCTAGGCTACCAAGTGGTTGCCCTCGTCCTTATACCACCTGACTCTACTGATGTTACGTGCCAGGATGTCTATATATTGTATCATATCGACGTTGACCCTGTGCAGGTATGTATGGGCCGGGCGTTCTCTCACTGAATTGTGACCGTGAGAAGTTTTACGACACCGTCAATAGAAATGCCTGTCACATGGATGATGAGATAGAGTATTGGGAGCAATAACAAGAGTCCTCCGACCATGGTTTATTCCCTGAGAGCCAGGCTGAAGGTAACCAGTGAGATCTTGCACTACGGCCGTGTACGAGACATCACCGTTGCTCGAATTATCCAAAGCGGCTTGCACAAGTTGATCCCTGATACAGGAATCAAGCCCTAATAAAGGAAAGAGACAGTCTGGACTCACCGGCCAGCATCATAGCCATTGGGAGCAATCGTGTGCTTCCGGAAAGCGTTCTGCGTGTTATAGGTAAGCCATATGTATGCTGTGCCAGTGGAGAAAGATGGGAACTACTTCTTCCAGGGAGACTCTATGAGATGATATTCAATAAGAGACTGAACATAGTAGGGGGGGAGGGAGACAAGTAACGCACGCTAAAAACAACGCTCCAGTGGGATGATTGGTTCCGTTTTGACGATACATTCGGAGATGATTGCCGCCGACGAGACTTTCCACGCACGTGCCTAGTATCCAAAATCGTTCCTCTCGAAGCTCCATGGTCTGAGGGACGTTCCCATCGCCGTCGCCTAGATTTGCGGTCTGGGTGCTACCGATGTGGTAGCCAAGGCATTCTGTTGAGCTACAAGTAAGTCCTGTCAGCAGCCTACACGTGACCGAGTTGTCTACGGACCCACAATCCAAGCGCCTTTGCAAAATTAAGGAGGCCATCATCCGTAAGCACCTGCTGGGAGCTGAGGCCAGAGATGACTACCTGGTACTCCTGTCACCCATGATGTAGACAGCTACTAAGAACGTCTTACATTCAAGGGCTCTCCCAAAGTACCGTCTCCGCTGTCGAGCCATGAACCACCGCCCTGTGCTGGATCAAAGAAGTCACCGTTAGAAACGCGCTTCGTTAATCCGAGGCCCAGCGCAGGAACGGCGCACAACAGAGCAACGAGAGTATAACGAGCCATGGAAAACAGTGGAGACGAGACGTGGTGGTGATGGGATTATTCTTGCTTGCGAGACAAGTACACCGCGGCTGGCATGGAGAGATAACAGAACAATCTGAGGGTGTGAGAAGGTGAGGACTGCGGCAACCAGCCACGTTGCCGTATCATAAAGCGGTGTTTGAATGTACAGATCATTGATCACATGGCTTTAACGGCTCACATAATTTCTGCCTTGCAGGTGCTGCAGGGGAACCATTGTTACGGGATTGATGCACGTTCAAAGAAGCTGGGTCCCGAGGAGAAACATCCTGATCCGCCGAAAAGCTCCCCCCTTTCACCGCCCTTGTCCCAGCGCCAAAGGAATAAAGGTTGTCGCTGTCAGTGCCAGTCCCACGACCAATTACATTCCATGGGGACACAAACAATAACTATCAAGGTTTGGCGTTGGAGTGCTCTGTTTGGCAAGAGGGTGGGGGAAATGGACCACTTCCGCCATTGCAGCACGGTGACGGCTAATGCAGGTATGCGTTCATTTCAACACCAATTCAAGATAGAGGGACGGTCGTGTCTCAGTTTAAGACATGGCAACCTTGATTGAGAATGGCTAATAGAACATGGGACGTACTAAATGACCTCGAAGTTGCACACTGAGCGTGGGTTTTGAACGAGTCAGCCTCAGTTCAAGTTCTATGTCACCGCGGACACTGGCCAATCTTTCTGGCTAGTCATATAGGAAGCATCGTAGCAACCTGCAGTGTAGGCGGACCCACGGAGTCGCTAGACAAGTTAGGAAGGCGAGTAATCTTGCCTCAATATTTTTTTTCCTTTGCTCTTGTCAGACTTGACTTCGCCACCGACCGTTAATGCATAACCTTCATTACCTATCACGTCTGACTCTTTCCCCAAAAGGGCTGGAGTCGGGAACCACTTGTCTTGTCTTACATTGCCCATTTTATGTGGCCAATGTATCTTGCACTGGTATTCGTCCTATCGGCCGGTCCTACGGCCCAAGCGAGTCATGGGGCGTGATAAGTTCCATTGCAAGAGAAGTGTAATTTCTCACACATGCGGAACGAACCACAATGGGGAAACGGCTTCCTGTATGATGGGATGAGGGTAGGTAGGCTGCGCAGCGGCCCCTTAATTCACCAGAGACTCTGGAGTCTGGAGTCTGGACAAGGATGAAAACCCGACATTAGGGTTTATGTTCCTCGGGCCTACGAACCGGGACCGGGCCGCAGTGCGCGGAAGTGTCGGGTGAGTGGTGTTGTTGAGCGTGCGCTTCTTGCGCTGTCTAGGTTTAGAAGGAGATACGTAAGTAAGAAAGGGCACCAGATTGGTCAAGTTTCATTGGCAGCCCGTGTGTAGGTGCAGAGAGTCGATGTTGTACTTCCCTCGTTGGTTACCCTGAGCCTTGTATGAGTTCTGAAACGCCCTGGCTGGAAACCAGCAAAGGACATGTCATTATGCCCAAATAAATAGTCAACAGCCAACTTCGGTCGATTTTCCAAATGATTCTATGAAGTCCGAAGAACACAGGGGCGTAACGTGAGTCACGTCACGCCTAGAATGAACAACTAAGTTCCCAAGTTCAGCGAACGTTTCGCCAAACGTCTTTCTTGTCAATCCATCATCCAGCGCCCGGAGCAAATCTCTTCGCAAGGCTTTGGGACTACACGTTTTCTTTTGGTTAAATCTGCTCCGATCAAGTTTCGATACCGGTGCTTCTTTAAGGTTTTACTGATATCGTAGTGCCTATTCCCCCCCTTTTGACAGCTCAACCGGCGCAAAGCCTCTAGTACCACACGTTGTTGACCTAGGAAATCCGTATGTCTCCATATCCACTCCGTTTCGATGCTTATGAATTTATGACGTGGACATAAATTTATTCGTATATTTGCCAGCTTACGACGATGACCGAACCTCGGGCGAGATCTGAGTCCCTCGGAGACTCAACAGAGGATAATCCGCTGACTATTCGGCTCCCCAATCCAAGGTCTTTTTTGGCCCGTCAGTCTCAATGGAAGGGACGCAGAGGAAAGCCAAGATGCGATCATTGTCGCCTGAATAATCTAAAAGTGAGTCGTGTGCCAGAAGCAATCTCCCTGGTGCTGATGTAGAGCAGTGCGACAGAGTATTGCCAACTTGTAATCACTGTTCCTGGGCAAATAGAGAGTGCAAGTACACTCCCTTACCGACGCCTGCTCACCGCGGGATCCCACGGTGTGATCGGTGCCGTTTCCACAATCTTAAAGTTTGTGGTCCCCTCTCCCCCAACTACCGCCTCTCTGACGCCGCAATTCATAGTGTGACAGGAACCTGCCAGTCTGCAACCATTGTACAGAAGACGATGGTGCAGAATGCAATTATACTCCAAAGAAGCGACACAAGGTACCAACGGACCATGCCCTGCCTGTCAAAGATCGAACGCCAGTTCCCTACGCCACCAAAAGTGCATCGTTTCTGGTATCCGAATTGCCTGAAGAGGAGAAATATTCTACCGGCAATTGGATCGCAGAACATCCAGAAGGCCCGAGGGGGACTTTGTCTGCTACTATCCACGAAATCGATTCCGCCGGTTCTCAGAATTCAGACAATGAAGACGACCGCATCGATGGAGACACTTCTGTAGAGAAACCAGGAGCGCCCTCTGGGGATGATCAGGCGGCGGACGGGGCCGATCCTCTGGGATCCCGATATCAGTACGACGGTGCGCGCCTCGCTATTCGCAACATAGAGCCATGGTATCATTCGGACTTCGCCCCCCTCCCACGTACTGTACTGCAAGGAATTCGAACGGCCAATCTGTCTGAGATGCCGGTTCGACATGACTACGACAAGGCGCTTTGGAAGTTCCTCACCGAGCTACCTCTAGAGCTGCGTGAGGTCTCTGCCTTTGCCCCAGACGTCTACACCGGACTCGCACAAGCCATCGAGAAGAGCGACACATCCGCACTTTCGGAACGTGTCAGGTCTTGGGTGACCCATCACCACGTGCGCACGGGATCGCGAAAGTATCGCCTGCTCTTGCTCCCCCGAGAACAATACTTTGCCATCCGACCCGAAAGGGAGGAGAAACTTAGGAATGAATTTATGGCGGAGGTTGACGGGGATGTTTTCCTGAGCAAGCCTCCCTCCTCAAGCAGCCAGGGAAAGCAAGCCGTTCGGGAGGGTACTACCGCATTTATTCGGGTGCCGGTGTCGCCGCAGATATACGACGCCTTGGTTTATGCTCATAAAAACCACTCGACTCCTTCGACCACCCTTAAACAGATAAGACAAGCGGGCATCGTAAGTCATATGCTACTTTGTGCCCTCTTGATTTTCAAATCAAGTTTCTTTGATAGGGTTGCATTACTTGGCCGATGATCGAGTTATTCCACCGCCTTTGCCCAGTGTGCACTTCCCGATCGAAAATCGTCACACACTGAGCGGCCTTGGGTTCCGTTTGGGTATAAATCTCTCACAGCTGTCATTATTAATTTATCGGTTCCCACAGGCACATGTACAGTATGGTGGATACCATTTATTTCTCACAGGGCACGACATCGATAGGCATGTCCACTTTCCCTCTTCTGGGCGATATTGGCCCTTTGTACGTATATGTCTGATTGCGAATACGGACTCTTCGAATACGAGGAATTGAATGTCGTTTTTGGTTTCCGGAGCCAAGGAAATCGATCAATTCTAAAAAAGTCGTTGTACGATTATCGTGACATCGTCCATCCACTTCTCTTCCATCTCTACCGTCAACTTCTGGGAAACAAGGCGTATGTCAGCCCCTCCTAAACCATCGCGAAGGAGGGATAGTGCCAGATTCCCCCGCGTTCTGTTCTCGATACTTCGACCAACAACCGTCACCCATCGATGGATCATATCTGGTCGAGTCTGTCCGTCGTACAAATCTGCTAGTCCATCTGAGCTCAATATCAAGAACAAGTCCCTCTGCTGTCCCGGCGCGCCTCTTGGAAGCGGATAGTGGTGGACGTCCGGAACATTCGAAACGTATGGAGGACTCTTCACACGGGCAACGTAAGTCTCGGGTCGCTGCACGTTCCATTCTCGACGAAAATCGAGAAGGACACGCTGGGAAAAGATGGGTGGCAGTTTGAGCCAGGTATCACCCAGGGCTGGCATGCGCATAAAATTTGAGTACGAGTCCTCGATTCCTACGGATACAACATAAATGCTCACAGCGCGTAGGGTCCAAAAACCCCACAATTCTGTTGTCTTCCATGCATTCCGACTCTCCAGGATGCTGATTTCGTATCCTGAGAACCTCTGATGGATTGTTGCCATTGTGAGGGACCGTTACGAAGGCTGCAGACCAGTCCCCTGCGCGTGTACGAGAACCAAGGACTAGATGGCGGTCGGAAAGTGTACGATGAGGACATCAGAGTGAAGATTGCGTTGGGGCTATCACACACCTGCTTGGCAATCACCGAGATTGGCAATCCAGAGGTTATGCCTGGAGGGGTCGGTGAGTGTCAGGATCACAGTACTCCCCTGCAGACATCGGGTCACAGCCGTCAAGTTCCGCGGCCCCGATGCACGATCCTGGAAAAGATGTCGGATCTGCGCGCTGGACATGCTCTGCAAACTAGCAGGGCCACCCGGGAACATGCGGGTAAAGTCGGCCGTGATGGAATGATCAAACCTGGTGATGCAGTCGGAAAGAAGGCCGGAGACGGCTGCGGGGAACCCATGCCCCCGGAACGAACGGAGGAGCGACTCGAGCGCTTGCTTGATCATGGCGGGAAGCGTCCTAGCCGCGTGCTCCACGGTGGCGTGTCCCGCATGCCCTGCGCGTAGTACAGTGACTTTTCCAATCCAGCCTCTCACCCCCGCGCGCACAGAGCAAAAACGTTGACTGACCGTCGAAAATGGCCGTGAACACCCAAGTTCCTCCCGAAGGCATCTGCCAGTGCTCTACGCACTTCCGGTCCTGGGTCCGAAATTCGTGTAGTTGGCACGGCTGGAAATCTATCGCGTCGATCCCACCAACCGATAACGGATTGGCGAGACGCTGGAGCTCCGTGGACAGGCCGGGCTCTTGGAGGATTCTGTACGTCCACCGTTCGGGTCCTCCTAGGCCCATATCCGTGGTGGCGAAGTCGCTGACTTCGTTGAGGGCCCGTAGATTCTCTAGAGATGTGGCAGCGGTCAGAGACACTACGCGGTTTGCGTACATGTTTCAGAATGAGCTTGCTTCGCTAAAATGAAAATCACGAGCTTGCCTTCATTTAAATACTAGGGAGGGGGACACTCGTATCCCGAATCGGTTCATAGGGTGATCAAGAAGGTGAGAGGCTCCACAGCTGAAGAATGTGTCGGCATAATATTTGGAAATCGAAATCCGAGACAGGTGCCATTTCCGTTACGATATGATTATTTGGTTTCGAGGACGATTCTCGGCCGAAGGTAGTGCCGGACTGGGTCAACTATAGGTCGGGTTGGGCGGACCACAATCCAAATTTCCGCTGTGTTGGACCGGTTGGTGCCACTGGCGACAGGCGAGAGATCCGGAGGGTCGTACATATTGTACAAACTCTCACGTGGACAAGACCTCCTCTTGGGGTCAGATAGAGAACACTAATATCACAAAGGGACCTAGTCAGCACAAGGCGTCTAAGGAAGATTGCAGGTTGATCATCAACATAGCACAGATGGCAGTGTTTCTTCGGTCATGTCATTCCCTTGTCACCGGCTGTCATCTTCCCTTCAACGGCATTCCCCGGTTCGAGATGGAGATCATCAGCAGAAACAATAAGTACTAAGTACCGTTCTGTCTGTGGCGCAGATCGACGTACTTGGAGCGGTCAAATATACTATTCCAACGCTGTGTACACACATCTTCGGGCCCGCCGGTCGATATGATATGGAGACGTCTGGACTCTGATAGACATTCAGTGGTATCTTGGTGGCATTCGATCCGCCGCGCATCCGATCACTCGCACCTTTGAAGGAACCGCACGTGTAGGAAGGCCGTTATCTATCCCGATACCCCATACTTAAAGTCGACGTGGTGTATATGCGAATGTAGTATCCTGCAAAATCGTGGGAAAAGCTGGATGATAACCCTTGCCGCAGGTTAAGATTAGCATCTTGTCGTAATGCCGAAGCAACCAAACAAAACCTCATTTCATCACGCGAACAACTTTTCTGTGTTATGTTACATATGGAAGTTTACTCCAAGCAGAGCGAAACAAAATGGTAGGAGTGGCGTCCAAGATTGACACAATTTGCACCGTGCGTGGGTTACTACTGGGAATCCCCGGATCCCATTTGTTTTTCCCTGTCCTATCCGTTTTTTCCTTTACGTCCAATTTTTTCCCTACGGAAACTGGTAGCGATGAAGCGCGCAAGATACGCGGCGCTCCATTTAGTAGATAGGGGCCCTCATGAAGCGGCCAACTCGAAACTGGCAAAGGCCAGGTCGTAATCTCCAAAGTCGTAATTGATCTTGCCCGTCCGGACGTAGACGCCGTCATGCCCGTCGTTGCCCGCGTTCCCGCGGAGCTTCGAGCTGCCAGCGGTCGTGAGGGCCGTCTTGAAAGCGCGCTGCGCTGCTTCGATGGCGTTTTCTCCCGCCTCCCCTTCTGCCTCGTCGTTTCCGGCGCTCGAGACGAAAAGGGTAAGCGTGAGTCGCGCGGGGCGAAAGATGCCCACAACGCGGCGCACCAGTGTCCCAAGATCGGGCATGTGGCGGGAATGAGGCGCAGGGGTTGGCGACAAAGGAACGTTACATTCGAAGCTTGCGTACGACCAACCCTCCTCGGGGGTCACATGGATGGTATAGTATCCTTCGCCACCGTAGCCGGGATTACGGCCATCCTCGGCAAGAGGGGACGAACTGGTCTCGCCCCACTTGAGCAGGGCGTTCGCGGAGTACCCGCAAGGTGAAAATGCGTAAGAATCCAATGTGGTGAGCTGCGGAGGGAAGAGATCCGCTATGCCAAGGTCCGAGGAAATCTCGCGGGCCCTGTCGAATGGCGTGCTGCTGCGGCCTGGCTCTTCCGGGTCATAGAAGGCCCGGCTGACCGCAGGGGGCAGGTGGGTCATGAGGATTTCGATGGTGGAGTCGGTCCCAGGGGGTTTTGGGGTGACAATCGTCTCATCGGAGGTACGATGGGCCTTTGCGCCGCCGAGTGGGGGGCAGCGAAGCGAGCGAAAAGCGGAGGTCGGGGATTCTGGGGTGTATCCTTGGGGTCTGGTGATGTACAGCAGCCAGTGGTCGCCATTCATTTTGCCAACTGAGTACGCGGCACCGTTAGGAAAGATATTATCGAGGTATTCGAACTCGTCTTTCCATTCGCGATGGGGACCCTTTTGACGTTCTGGGAAGAAGAAGGACTTGCGCGAGTAGAAACAGCGATGGACGTTGGGCAAGGAAGCATGCTCGCGTGCGATCTCGAGGATGCGTGGAAGTCCCAGTAAGTTCAGCGTTGTTCCGCACGTCTTGAGTATAAGGCGGTGTGGGGAGACAAACAGGGAAGATTCACTGCATATCTCGGCGTAAACAACCAGGAACGGGGGAAAAGGGGAGGGGGGGTCGGGGGACAAGCGGGGTCATCCCTTTTTGCGCTGACAGTGTGCCCAGACACAACATCAATTTTTGGAAAGATCCGCTCTGGTCCTACACCTCCATGGGCACTAACCAAGGGCGCTCACCTTAGCAGATAGGCATCCATTTCTGTACCCTCTACAACGCTGAGGATCTCGCATTTCACGATAGCAAGCATCTCCTCCCAAACTGACCGTTTTACCATGCGGAGTCCATGCCTCCCGTTGGCCATCGAAGATGCACCTGGAACGTCTGCGGGCGAAGGCGCAAACCAGATTTCCAGCAGTTTTTCTGGGCCCTCGAATGGAGAAGAGCTCGAAGAGAGGTCTGTAATCGCTTCCATCTGTTTTACGGACGGTGGTGAGAACCGTGAGATGGCCAAACGATCGAGTGGTGCGGGTGTGAAGCTATGCGGAGCCAGTCCAAGGGGTGTCGGCGCTAGCAAGGAAAGCTGTGAAAAATAAGCGATGACGATGAATACATGTACCGGCTAGAGAAATGCCCGCGGCGACAGAGAGACTGAAATACAGTACGGTAGAGTCTGCCAATGGGATCGATCGAAATCGAATCAGAAATTTTTGTGAGATTTCCGTCTTCGGCAGCTCAGCGTTGTGCCTCAGCCACGGGCAGCTCCAGCTTCAATTCGTACTATACCAAGATGAGAAAGCAGTGCGTGCCTCGTCCCAGCATTCTCGTTGGTAGGCTCGTTGCTCGGACAACAAGTATACCCGCGTTCTAAGTTTTGCTACGCTTCGGTTTCGCCATTGGTGCCAATTCGACGTCATTTTTCCTTGATACAGCCTATATAAATCCTAGGCCTAGTCCGAACTTTATATCCTGCGCCACACACATGACCAACCCTAGCCGCCCTAACCTTCCGATCCCATTTTACTAGTCTCCGCACTAGTCGCCACCATCACTCCATGACTCTTTCAGGATGGGGTGGAACGATAGCGTCATGGATGGATGAAAGTCGGTGTGATACTTTCAGCAACGTCGTGGAGTGCACGTGCCCAGGCCCACCGTCCGCTGTCCGCTGTCCGACGATAACTGGTGCATTGTGGGTGTTGTCTACGATGAAACACTCAATCCCTCACGGAAGATCGCTCACACAAGACGAGGACTTGTTCGGGCATATAAAACCAAAGTACGAGCTCTTGGCGCAAGCCCAGTACGATTTACTGTCCTAGATTGAGATTGAGCCTGCGCCCAACTGAGCACGTGTTGTGCTACTACTACGTCCGACCATCGCAGCTTTGATTTATTACTGGAACACGGCGCAAGTCAACCAAATACCAGTCGATTCGACGAACCTTGATCCCACGACAGTGTTCGGATGCTTCTACGACATCAGGCACGGCAATTTACACAAATTTGTGCCATGAGACGTCTCACTGTCAGCAAGATCATGGGATTCAAGCAGAACCGGGTTACTGCCAATTGTCGGTACTAGTGGGTATCGTATTATCACTGAGTACTAAGTTCTCAGAGGCTACCATATGGCATTCGCACACCCAAACCTGATGTCAGAGGGTTTCCCTTCACAGTGACCCCAGCTGGTACGGGTCAGAGTTTACCCTGGCAATTTGCAGGTGTTCATACTGAGCATGCTTCTAGAAAGGCTGATGATAAGGTGGCAGATGAACAACTGTGACAGTTTGATATATATATTTCCTTAACTTAAAATTTATAGTTATAGCTGTTTCATTCATAAATAGTTCTTCCCTTCTACAGAACATCCCTTGAACCAGCGTCTTCTTCCCAATAGCTGTTCGCAAACGTCGAAAAACACTATGTGGCGTTGGGTATAGTTTTCTATTCTGAAACCGATGAGCTAGGGGCAGACACCTACTTTGAGTGTTTGTTCTCCGATTAAGGTAACTTCCGTCTCCAGCGACAAACCCCTTCCAACGAGGCGAGGAATACAGGATCCACTGGTGCGCTCGTGCGAGTCTCCACTCGTGCCACCCTCTCCGAGGTTGCCGATCTATGATCCTCAGTGGGTAACCGTCGCGCCTGTATGAGGACGTGGATGGCTCGCATGACCGTCCGCAGGGATTCTCACCGTCTCCGCTGGAGCGCCTATGCAGATCGTCGATGGCTGGTCTGCGGTGGTCCCGCTCGTGCGGCTGTTTCGGCACAGGACACAACCGTTGGTGATTGGACCTGAAGGGTAGTGTGTTGGGTAAATTAAGGCCACCTGAAAAGAATCACAGGGGACCTGGAGCTTTCGAGACTTGGGACTGACGGTCCGTTAGTGAGGCGTTCTTCTACTAATGAGAGTTGCGGGGTACGGAGCGGTCGGCGCGCTGGGGGTTGTATCTGATAAGGTGGTTTTCTTCGCTGTGTTACTTGGCCAAGAGTTGTAGTTGTGAACAGGTTTTTTTCTTTGGGCTCCATTAA
>Ga0307510_10001975_pt1 | contig 23080 bp, 38 predicted proteins | sample 12_EM_MG_FD_207224 | JGI IMG/M metagenome (GOLD analysis project Ga0307510, IMG submission 207224) | Populus trichocarpa ectomycorrhiza microbial communities from riparian zone in the Pacific Northwest, United States - 12_EM | ecosystem: Host-associated > Plants > Roots > Unclassified | place...
TTTTATTGAAAATAAAATTCAAATTTAATTACTTGTTTACCAATAACTCTCCAATTACTCGCCATCCAATTACTCACCATCCAATTACTCACCATCCAATTACTCACCATCCAATTACTCACCATCCTCAGTAGTCCTGTTCTCAAGATCTAAGTCATTGCCAAAATGATGTCAGGGGTCAGTCTGGGAGCACCAAATGTATTTGCACTTACCCTCAGCTTCAGCTGCCTCACGCTCCCTCTGACTTTCATAATTCCTCAGGTAGCGGAGATGTTGTTTGAGGCATTCAGTAACAGGCCAATAGCCCACAAAGTTGTTGAGGAACTCATGGTCCTTCCTAGCCTACAAAATACAGGTCAGTTTGCAAGAATCAGATGAAAAAAAAAACTTACCAATTGGATGATGACACTGATCAATTCCTTATCTTGGTAGGGCCAAGTGGTCTTGGGGTTAAGTTTTGCAGCTGCTGCATAGCGTCTTACATCACGCTATAAAAATGCATGGGTCAGAGACAAATACACTTTGCAAGAAAAAAAAAAAAAAAAAAAGAAAACTTACACAGAATCTCATGTACATCAGTTTGCCATCTACACCTTCAAGGCCCATCGAAGCTCAAAGGGTTACTTTCTTCTTCCATTGTGCTGGGCATTCAACTTGGACATGAGCCCTGCAGGGGCCATTAGCCACTTGCTCTTGGACAAGAGAGCTGCTGGGGCCATCAGCCGCTTGCTCCGGGACAAGAGCTTCAGTGGGGACATCAGCCACTTGCTCCAGGACAAGAGCTTCAGTGGGGACATCAGCCGCTTGCTCCGGGACAAGAGCCCTGCTGGGGCCACCAGCCGCTTGCTCTTGGGCTGCTCTGAGCTCATCTCTCACAGCAAGGAGCCAAACTAAAAAAAAGAAAAAGAAAAAATAAATAATGACGCATGCACAAGACACGTTGAATACTCACGTTCTAAGAACCTGATATTATCAGCATCAAGACCCGGATCCTGAACACCCAGGACAGGACTGCCCGCAGCGGGGACAACAGGGTGGACTGAGGCTGGGACGGTAGCCACAGGAGAGTGATTCCCCTCACCAGGAGCGATGCGCTCCCCAGAGGTGGCACTCTGGGCAGATGATGCCTGGGTCAATCCCACCATCATTGGTGGCCCTGCCACAGCCTTCTTCCTGGCTCCAGATCGGGTGTTGCGGGCCATTAGAACAGTGTGGAACAAGTCTGAATGAGTTAAACAGGAGATGGGTGAAGACTGACGACGCACCAATGCCTATCTTATAGGTTGTCAAGTGCTGTCTCACCTGCAGCCCCAACGAAAATCCTGCTTATCAATCTGTGAACCTGTGAACTGTCTTGTTGACAAGGAGTTAAGTCGCCGCTGCAGCGGGTCAATTGGTGAACAGGACGACGGACAGTCAATCGCGGGCTTGAAGACGGAAGGAACAAGTTGAAGTAAGTTGAACTTTCTTGAAAACGCGCTAACAGTCATGTGACCGTGGTGCCGCTGCCTTTTGCGCTCAGCTGAAGTCGACCCTTCACCTCACATGATAACGATCAGTTACCGGAAGGAACTACTCCCTTACACCCTTCATGCCGTCATGGATACCACTTTCTATACATTTTCTTCAGATCATGGACCATGAGCTGTCTGAATTGAGATGGCAGTAGTACTGGCACTGTGCCGCCCACTCTTACCCACCTCCCCTGATGATCGTCTTCGTCAACTTCAAGTCCTTCACAGCTCTCTCATGGATTGTCCTCTTGCCAATTTGCCTTATATCGTCATCGATGTCAGAGTCGGATTTAATTATATGCCCTTGTTGCAATAATCTAAAGCACCGATCAACAGTATGGCGTCACAAAAAAAGAGCTGCCCAAGCCCAAGCTCAAGCTGAAGTCAAAGCTCAAGCTCAAGCCCCTATAGTGCAGCATGAATCCTTTCCACCTCTCAAGCAGCATCGCATTACCCATTGTCAGGCTGATGCTAGCCCTTCCTCTAGTGGCCGCCCCCAATTGCATGCACCCTCATTCAACTCCGATCTCCCCCTGCCATTTCTCGATCCACCAGACGACTTGGATCTACCTCAGCCGCCAGGGGATGCATGTACCATACCATCCTGTCGCTTCGCTGATAATGTCCTTCTGGATATTCATGCTTGGACACATCGAAATCCCGATGAAAACAATGATGATGACAAGGATCCTGAAGACACTTCTGAGAAGGATGCCAACTCAATCGATCCCGGAACTGGTGACTCCCGGAATGAAGAGGACGTTGGCATGGAAGACGGAGTGGATCCGCATGAGGCCATCGCCTCACTTTGGGATATTTTGACTGAAAGGTTCATTGTGGAGGCAGTGGAATTTGGTGAGTTTGCGCATTCCTTATTGCATACTCAGTGACTCACCAGCGTTTTTGTGATTCAGGCCAGTCTTCTATCTCGAACTATGACCTGGATGTCCTGCGTCCATTCACGATGAAGATCAGGAACAATCTAACCGCCTTGGCCTTCAATGAGATGGCATATAACTTTTCCAAGGCAGGCATGGAGAATCTCACCAGGACGCAATCCCATGTTTGGTTTCTCTCCTGCTTCGAGCCCGTAGTATTTGTATGTTGCATCAATTCGTGCATATGCTATACTGGTAAATACGCCAACCTTAACGAATGCCCGAAGTGCAAAACATCGCATCTGGACAAGTCCGGCCAAGCAAGGTGTACATTCTCATATATGCCCCTCATCCCTCGTCTCCGTGCGTTAATGTCGAATCGCACCTACGCCACTCGTCTCCAGTACTGTGCCGATGAACACGCAAAGACGTCGACTCGCATGCCCGGGATGACGACAGATATTTTCAATGGGCTCCATTATCGCTCGCTCCTCGGTGAGCATGTTGTTGTTGGAGACCGAACGTTACCTCACAATTACTTCTCAGATCATTGTGATATCGCGCTTGGCTTCACCACCAACGGCTTCGCTCCATTCAAGAAGCGGAAGCATACTGCATGGATTCTCCTCATTTTCAATTATAATCTCCCTCCGGACCAACACTTCCAAAAGGACAACATTCTGTGTGCTGGTATCATACCCAGTCCAAAAAAGCCATGGGACGCAGACTCCTTCATCTATCTGCTCATACAAGAACTGCTTGAGCTCGTAGACAGTGTGTCTACATATGACTCCCTCTTGAGCAGCCTCTTCGCCCTCCATGCCTATGTCATCACTGGCTTTGGTGACATTCCCACTGTTTCCATGCTTATGCACATGAAAGGACACAACGGCTCGCGTCCCTGTCGAATGTGTGAGATCCAAGGTATTGGCATCCCGGACTTGCAAAACAGAACCCTCTATGTGCTGCTGTCCCGCCGCGATCACCCCAAGCCAACGGATGTCGTCGAGTATCATCCGGCGAGGTTACCGCTGCGCTCGCATGATTCCTTTATGGCGCAGGCCAAATCAGTGTTGTCCGTGCCCACAGAAATCCGGCAAGAGGAGCTTTCAAAGGTGTATGGCATCAAAGGAGTCCCTCTCCTCAGTGCCCTTGGGTCCCTGAGGTTTCCCCAATCATTTCCATACGACTTCATGCATTTGATCTGGGAGAATCTCATCCCAAACCTCGTCCTCTTTTGGTCTGGCAACTATAAGGGAATGGATGAGGGTCAGCCATACGTCCTGCCTCCAGATATGTGGCAGGTCGTTGGCGCTACCTCTGCAAAAGCCACAAAAATGATTCCTTCGTCGTTCGGTGCGCCCATACCTAACCCAGCAAAGGATAGTTCATATTTCACATCTTCGACATGGTCTGTGTGGTCACTGTTCATCGCCCCCACTGTGCTTCAACGTCGCTTTCCCGATGAGCACTACTACCAACATTTCTGCTCCCTTGTTAGAATCCTTAATCTGTGTCTGCAATTCGAGATCAGCGAGGAGGAGATCAACGAAATCAAGTTGGGAATCCGTGAATGGGTAGTAGATTATGAGCGGTGTGTTCCTCCTTTCGTTTCCGAAAAATCGAAGGTGGGTTCGATTCACACACCCAGCCTCTACTACCAGCACAAACCCGAATGGCTCCCAGTGTGCCCACTCACAATACATGCCCTGCTCCACATCCCTGACCAAATCAGATGGATGGGACCATGCTGGACAACATGGGCTTTCCCCATTGAGAGGCAATGCAGGTACTTCCAACGCATCATCCACAGTCGACTCAACCTGTACGCGAACATGAGCCAACACCTCACTGATCTATCGCAGCTCCGGCAAGTCAAGATTTTGTACAATCTTACTGATGAGGAGCTCGGAAAGCCTCCCAAGCACATCTCTTTGCAAACGAAAAGACTTGAAGATTGTAAGTCACGTCCCGGTACCTTTACCCTAGTCTAAAACCAATTTACCACAGACCCACAATACGAACTTGTGGCTCCAAAGGTTGTAGGTCCCCTTGGTGATACCATACGCAATGTCCTCAAGAATGGCCTGGCAACCCAGTTTGGTGTCAAGCCAAACATTGCAAGGAAATTTCTTCCAGACAACATTGAGCAGTGGGGCAAACTGCGTCGCCTTGAAGGTGGGGACATCATGCATGCGCATGATATTGTTTCCAAACGCATGGACAGCTGTGATGCATCTTTCATCCGTGTGCGTGAACTAATTGTCAACCATTCTTGGAAAATAATTTGTTTCTATCTCTGCCCAATAGTATGAGCAACTCGTTGATCAAAACCAGCGACATCGAAACCTTGCCGAGGCATTCAAGTTAGAAACGTTCTTCAGGCAACTTCTGTACATCGTCGTCATCCCCATTCCCCAAAGCAATGAACTTAAAACAAAGAAGGCTGAAAACATCTGTCTGGCCGTTATTCAGCAAGTTAAGACTATTTTCCCCAACGCGCATGGGTTGCCGCTGATTCTGCATTACAAGAAGAGGGGGTGCCTGAACCCCGCTGACATCAAATCCATCCAGTGCGTTGTCGGCCGCATTGAAGACCGCAGAGAATGGGGGTTGGTCGACTGCAGTGGTCCGCTGGCGCATGCAGTATTTACTGAGGCGGACTAGTCGGCGGCGACATGACTGAATGAGTGAGTTTCCTCGAACGCACTCACTCGGAGAGTCGTGCCATGAGTTTTGCCAGTGTTCATCGTTTGTTGTTTGGTACTGTCGCGCGTTATTGTCATGCACGTCAAGCGCTTGCGTGCTGACATTTCGAACGACGCCGCCCTCACTCTCCACCCTGCTTACCATACTACTTACTATGCCCTCACGTTTTTTTTTTCGAAGCCACAACCTGGGCCATCCAATATGGCTGATGCATTGCCCGCATCATCGCGATACGTGCACTCGCCTGGGCACAAGCTATGGCCATTCAAATCGCACTCAAATCAGTGGAGCGGATGTGCCGGCTTGCAGTTGAGCGGGCTGCCAGGTGTGTTTTCGTTTGTTTCATTTTGGCAGTTTTGATATTTATGTTGACATTCATCAGGGCGAACAAGATGGTCACAATCTCCATGCGCGAGTTTTTTGCCAGCATTGGTGATGGGTCCAACCGCGCACAAGGCGCGTTGGCGGGTGTTGTGTCAGCCATGGGGGAGGTCGCCTTTTTCAGCCTTGCAGTCCACTTGTTGGACCAAGTCGTAAGTCTTTCTTTTTTTTTTTTTTGTTTGAAACATGTGCTGACTTTGTTCCACACAGCGGGCCTTTCTGGGTGGCAATCGTGTATTCGGGCGATAGCGGGGACCTTCCTCAGTGATGTTGACGCACAGGTGGCGATGACGGCAGTGGCGGCGGCGGCAGCGGTGACACGCGGGCGACGGTGGCGGGGACGGTGACACGCAGGCGATGGCAGCGGGGACAGTGACGTGCAGGCAATGATGTGCTCATATAGAATTCTAATATATCACAACTCAGCTCATTTTCAGCTCATTTTCAGTAGTTATTCATAGGACTTTCAACTCGCCCGAGTTTGTGTGATTTTCAGTTGAACATCGTTGTAAAATTTCACCAACTTTTCATTGAGAAATAAGACACTAGTTTTTCACACATAAAATGCTTTAAACTTGTCGTGTTTGGACTTGATGGTCAAGTTTGTGCAATTTTTAGTTGAATATCATTGTAAGATTTCATTAACTTTTTGCTGAGAAATAAGATTCAAGTATTTCACACATAGAATGCATGAAATTCAGCTGTTGCACACAAAAATGTATGAAATTCCGACACTTTGGACTTTACAGTGCTTAGGGCTTGACTGTCGAAATACAGGGTGCTTATATACAGGCAGGTGGGTGCACGTGTTACTATCACTAAGATAGGTAGTTCTGGTCAAGAGGGGCCTGTCTGTGATGTATGAAGGTCCGCGGATAGGTGCTGTGGTCTGTATGAGTAGAACAATAGAGAATGAGCAAGAGCGAATGATAAAGTGACAAGTTGCCTAATCCATCCTTAAGGGTCGAACAATGGCGGCGGGTCACTCCAAGAAGAGAAGTGTCGTCATGATGCAATGACGACCACGAGGTTTGAGGTTGATCTGAGGAGATCTGATCTCCGCATGCCCATTCTGGTTTAATGGGCGTCTAGCATAAGCAACTACCCTTTAAGGTAGTCCGTATTGATGGTGACCCAATTAAGGGCCATGTCGCTATCCACGTCGTCTGCAGAGCTCTGCATGGATGAGGGATTGTCTGCGGATCCTCCAGGAGAGGTCAACTGGTAGCCTTGACTCTGGGGCGAGGTGCCAGCTATGGGCGACAAGGCAGAAGGGGTGATTGACTGGTAACTGCCTTCTCTACTGGTGTGTTGGCATATAGGTGCTGAAGAGGGACTTGTGGGTGACAGGGAGTGCTTGCAGGACACTGGACTATCCGGGGCAAGGTACTCTTGCCATGGTATGACAGGGGACTCTTCTGGGGACAAGGTGTGCATGTTGCCTCCAGGGACATCAGGTTCATATGGAATGAATGGTTCTGGCTCTAAGGGCGGCACGTCCTCCATGGGACTGTCTGGGTCTTCCAGTGGGTTCTCTACTGGGGATGGCTCTTGGTACGACTCCATTGAGGAGTACTGTCGACGATGGGTGCTCCAAGGAATAGGGATAGGAGGCTGGATTGGTGGTAGGTTGAGGTCTGGGTAAATAGACATTGCAGGGGAAGGTGATCATGCCATAACAACTTGGGATGGACTGGTCCATTGTGGTCTTGTTGGCAGGTCCTCTAGGGGCGATAAAGATGGTGGGTTTAATGGTAATGGTGCCTTTCCCATAAGCTCAGGTGGCGTGGCACTAGGGAAGATGACTGGTGGTTTGGTAGCTGCTTTTAGGTCAAGGGATACAACTTGTGGTGTGTCCAAGGAGGGGTAGGGTAAATGAGAAAAATTGGATGGATCATAACAGGAATGGAATACTCAAGGTCGCCGCGCTTGTGAGTTCCTACGATGTGAGTGTCGACCCCAACCTGTCTGAAGGTGACATAACGTGCCACCTCATCCTGACCATACTCATTGAGGAAGACAAGCGGGTATTGCCGCGTATCACCACGGTCGTACTCGCTCCATCCGGCTCCTGGATGGTTTGGGTCATCAAGCTGATGAGTGAGCTGAGGGATGTTGGGAATGGGGCTAGGTGTGGAGGAGAGGGAGATAGTAGGGTTGTACTGAGCGAACCTAACTGGTTCGTCATTCTGCACGTTATCGTCTGACATGTAACCCTCAATCTTCTTGAGGATCTGGGGAATGAGGAAAAGGTGTTTGACCACGGTGTAATCACGGAAGGTGGTGGTGAATACTTGGTCGTCGAGTTCAGTGTTCCCCAGAATGTTCAAGGCTGGAAGGAGATCCTCCGTCCAGGCCGAAAGCGCCCCAGTGATACGCTCCTGACGCTCCATGTACTTCAACAAGGCTCTGCATTGTTTTCTCACATGGCGAACCTGTGCTGAAGAGGGGATTTGTCCTGCTAGTGTGAGTATCTCGTTGTCTGGGAGCATGTCGACGACTACGTTTGAGTGGATGCTGGATGGCTGGGGTGATAGAGGGCGATGGTGCTGGTGTTGGAGTAATGGGGTTGGGGGTAGGGTCAATAGAGGGGAGGGGGATGGTGCTCAAGCCATATTGTCCTTGCTCTGAGGGAAGATACAAGGTGGGATTGGGATAGGGGATGGTGAAATGCAGCCAGTAACCGGGATGGGGGAGGATGGTGGTTGACCTTGTGATGCGCCCGGGAAGCTGCTCAAAGCTATCCTCAGATTGGAGTAAGTATCTGTTGCCGTAAAGGCAACCTCTTGTCCAGCAATGGTAGGAAGGTCCAGTGGTGGGGACGATCGTGGAGAAAAGGGTAATGTCTCCATTGCCATAAATGGACTGTTGTGTATGGACTGTGGTTCCTCCTGGTCCGACATAGACATAGCTGAAGTGTGTCGGTTGAGTGAAGTCAAGGGGCATTCAGCGATGGTAGGGACAGTACTGCTCTTTGCAGAAGTGAGAGTGTTTGAGGGCATGAACATGAGTGGGGTGGATCGTTCTGTACAGTGACAAAGTTTTCTGGGCAGCTGGGGTGAAGACGTGGAACTTATGACTGGGCCAGATAGTGAGATCCCTGAAGAGGTGATGGAACGAATTGAAAGGGGGGTCGATGGTGAAGGTGTAGAATGCCTGGTTGGACATGCTGGGGATGATTCATTGAGAGGGAGGGTTCTTATACTGCTCGAGGTATTTTGAAAGTCCGATAGTAACTCTGGAGCATGGAGGTCCTTGGCGTTAACCCATGAATCATGTGCTGGCAAGTAGTTCTTCCAGTGCACAAGGTACTGCTTCTTCTTCCAACGGCCAAAAGACCTCTCTTTCAGAATCTTCTCAACTTCCCATTCTGGTTCACCTTCTAGTATTTCTGGTGGTGGTTCTAGAAAGTTGGGTCCATGTTGGTCTGTTTCTTTGTAGGGCGTGAGTAGGGAAGCATGAAAGACGTCATGGATTTTCCAGGTGGAAGGGAGTTCGAGTTTGTAAGCAACTTTTGATATTTGGGAGACTACCTTAAAAGGTCCATATCTCCTTGGGGAAAGCTTGGGTGTGGTGTTACTTGGAAGTTGTAGGTTGGTTCCTTCTAGCCAGACCTTTGAGCCTACTGTGAATGGAATGTATTGTGACTTCTCTTTTATCCAGGATTCTTGCGCTTTACGTTGGGCCTCTTGGGCGGCTTTCCTGGCTTCTTCAATAGATAAGAGTCATTGTTCTAGGGAGGGAATGGTGGTTTTCCTGGTAGGTTGGTGTACTTGGGGTGTGTATCCGATGAGTAAGTCATATGGTATTTTCTTGGTAGTTGCTGATGGCCATGAGTTCTTAGTGTACTGAGTGAGTGGTAACCATGCGTGCCAGTTGTTCTGTTGTGTTCCGCAGAATACTTGGAGATATTGCTCCAAGGTTTGATTGGTTCTTTCACTTGCTCCATCGGTTTGAGGGTGATACACCATGCTAATATTCTGATGGATGTTGAGGATACAGCAAAGTTCTGTTGAGAATTTCAATACAAAGCGGACATCTCGGTCTGATATGATTTTGTGGGGAATGCCATAGTGGGGAATGATGTGATTGAGATAGAGTAAGGCTACTCCTTCTGAGTCGATGGTCTTGTGACAGGGGATGAAGATAGACGCTTTGGAGCAATCGGTGTCCGTGATCATGAGAATAGTGTCGAAACCACCTCACTGTGGGAGTTTAGTGATGAAATCCATTGCGATGGTTTCAAAGGGTTGCACGTTGTCTGCGGGAGTGATGGGAAACATGGGTGGATGGGTAGGATGGGTATTGACTTTAGTCATTTGGCATGTAGCGCATCCCTTGATGTATTCAGTGACAAAGGTTTTCAGGTTGGGCCACCAGTAGTACAGGGTGATTAACTGGAGTGTTTTGGTAATTCCAGCATGCCCAGCGGTCATGTGGTCATGAAAAAGGGAAATTACTCCCCTCCTAAGAGCATTGTCTGCCACAACAACCAAGGCAGTCCCGTGATACCAGTGTGTGCCGTCCAATAGGGAGAGATTATGTGTTGGTGCCCATTTCTTGAGTAGCAGCTGCTCTTTGTATTGAGCCAGTTTAATACAGCTGTCTAAGTTATCGCCAATACTGTCCATGTCGAATACTCGAATGGAGGTGTGATTGTCGCAGAAGTAGTGGTCCAGCCATACAGTGACATCGTCATTAATTGGGTTGGGTCCTTCATAGTCAGGTCTTCTGGAAAGAGCATCTGCTCGGTTGGTAGCGCCAGGTTTATATTCCAAGACGATATTGTACTGCTCCCTTTCCAGTAGGTATCCGGCGACACGGGAGCCTATTTTTCTGGGTTCTTGGTAGTAACAGAGGTTGGCGTGATCAGTGAAGACAAGAACAGGTATGGTTGTCCCTTTGAGGAGATGAGACCAGCAGCGTAATCCACACATAACTCCCAAGAATTCTTGATCATAGATGGGGTAGTTCTGCTCAGTTTGAGTAAAATTTTGGGAGTGGAATCCAACTGGTCGTCTTGGTCCTGGTTTTTGGGTGCCATCTGGTTTTGTAACAGGGGGGTCTCATTGATATAGTATGGCACCTGTTCCAATTTGTGACGCATCTGTTTCGAGTTCAAATTGTCAGTCAGGGTCTGGTCAAACGAGTACTGGTGCATGGGTGATCATGTCAATAAGTTTGTTTTGAGCTTCTTTTTGCTGGGGTCCCCATTCAAAAGGTATGTCTTTTCCAGTGAGCTTTGTGAGTGGTGCAGCAATGATGCTGAAATTGGGACAGAACATGCGATGGTACCCAGAGACTCCTAGGAATCCACAGACTTGTCACTTGTCTTTGAGTTCACATGGGTAGTCCTTGAGTCCTGTGACTTTGGCTGGGTCAACTGTAGCTCCATCTTTTGATATCTGGACACCCAAGAAATCCATTTGCGGCTGCATAAAAACGGATTTTGATAATTTGAGGTGTAGACCATGGCGTGCAAGAAGATCAAATAGGAAGTGGATAATGTCAACATGAAGGTTGAAATCCTTGAGTAGGGTTCCTATTCCGCAATCATCCATGTAGTTTTGGAGTATGTGCTGTATTTCGAGTACACCTTTCTTCTCAAAGTGTTCATACAATTCTTCGAGAATACTGTTCATAAAGCGTTGAAAACTTGCTGGAGAGTTGCTCATGCCAAAGAACATTACTTTTGGTTCAAATAGTCCTCGGCGGGTTTTGAAAGCAGCTTTCCATTGGTCCCCTTCACGTATTCGGATATTGTTATAGCCCCAACAGATGTCGAATTTACTGAATAATTCCATTCCTTGTAGATTTTCAATGCATTGTTTGAGGTTGGGGAGTGGGGTAACATCTTTTCTGGTGACCGCATTAAGGGGGCAATAATTGATCATATACCATTTTTCTTTAGAGTCCTTTTTAGGGACCATGAAGGTTGAAAAACTGTAGGGGGAGTCTGATGGCATGATATATCCTTTAGCTAAGTTTTCGTCAATGAATTGATCTTCTGCTTTTTGTTCATCCCTTGAGAGTGGATAAACTTTGCAATTGAAGCGAGTGGGTGCAGTGTCCATTAGTATGATTTTATGGTCTCCTTCACCACAAGTTGGTGGGAATTTGTTCGCTTCTTCATCTGAGAATAATGCTATGTGACATTTGAATTTTTCTGGGAGGGTAATTTCCTCCTTCCCATGTTCCGTTGTGTACTTATGGGCCATTTCTACTGCTGTATGGGTGCGATTGACTTCCACTGGGCCTCCCTTTATTTCTAAAGGGGTTACTCCCAACCATGGAGCACACCTAGTTTGTTGTGCTTCGAGGATGAGGTCTTCATTGACTGGTACTTTTCTTTTGACCCATGTTTTTGTGTGCTGAAGGGTTCCAAATAATAGGGTTTCCATTTGAACTTTTGGGCCTAAAAGTGTTCCCTTTTCCCAGTCAATTTCTGGTTTGAAGGTTTTAAACTATGGGTAGCCAAAGAGGAGACGGTCACGTCCTAGGTTGGTAACAAAGAATCTTTGGCATTCCTGTTTGTTGCCTTTAGTAACAAGTAAATCACAAGCGTGAGTGATTGTTCCATGTCAATTAAGGGTTCCATCAACATTAAATACTGGGTGGGGATAGGGAAGTTTCTTCATTCCTAAGCATAGTTTAACGACAGTTGTGTGGTCGATGAAATTTTCGGTTGCCCCAGTGTCAAGTAGGACTGTTTCTTCTGCCTTCCCTCGATAGTGTGAAAATGCGACTTTTATTTGCACGGAATTTGAGCAATTTACAAAAACACTATCGAGGCGAAATGCCCTAACTATGGCAGCTAGTTTTGGGCTTGAGGAAAATCCTTCGGCATAAGGGATTCGATGATGCTCAGCTTAGTATCTTCTTCAAGCGAGCCCATATGGTCTTTCAAGAAACCAGAGATGTCGTCTGGGGTCATATCAATGGGGTCTTGGTTTTGAATGGTAGGAGTGTTGCCGTTAGCGGTTTTGCCACTTTTGGCACGATCCACTATTTTTTTGCGGCAGACACAGGCTTGGTGTCCTTTGATTTTGCAATAGAAACATTTGTTTTCATCCATGAGTTGTTGCTTTTTGGCATCGGAATGTGTTTGTCCCATTCTATTGGCGTCGACATCCATAGCATATCCTCCTTGGGAGGTGGTATGTGGTCCGGAAGTTCTGTTTCTTCCGTACTGGTTGTTTCTTCCTTGGTTTGGCTTTAGTCCGAAGGCTCTGTACAGTCCTTGTTTTTGCTGACTGTATTGAGCGGCAGCCAACCATTTTTGATGGGACATTCTGGCCTGTTCTTCCCATTTTTTAAAGGTCCATGGGACGTCTGCATTTGGGTTGAAATCGGGGGAATGTATAACCGCTCTGGTGAGTGGTTGGTTCATGCTGTGTTTGAGGGTTTTGATAGTTCCCTTGTCATCTAGGGGAACTCCTGCTTCATGGGCAAGTTGCTTAAATTTAGCAAAGAAGTCGTCAAGGCTTTCTCCTTGCTTGAGTTTGCATAATTTCTGATAGGCTTCCTCCTTTTGGTTTTGGTTGGTGAAGGCTACTTTGAACCTTTCTATGAAGCTGTCCCAGAGATCTTTGTCTGTTTCCTGAGCTCCATTGTCCATTGATTCCTGGAGTTTGTACATTTGTTCTTCCTTCCAAGTGTCTACTAAGGGACCGTCCATGTAGGTAAGAAGGGTGACAACCCTGGAAAATGGTTTCCTCATGGTGTCATTATGTCAGTTAATTGCTTTCCAGAGGTCAAAGTTATTGATAAATTTTCTGGTTGTGCTTCTATCTCCAGTGAAGATGGGTGGCAGGTTCCCTTTAAGAGCACCATTGGCAGGGCTAGTGATAACATTGATTTTCTGTGCTTCTTGTCTGCTTTGTCCAGCAGCGACATTAATCTCTTCCTGTTGTGCTGCCATTGTGGTTTGGATGGATAACTGGGGGTAAATAGCGGCGGCTGGGGTAGTATCAAGAGGGATGTTGATGCCTTGTTGGACTGCTGCTTCGATCTGGGGAAGGATGGGAGCTTGTTCTGTGAACGGGTTACTTCCTTGGAGGGTTGCAATGTGATGAACTCCTCCTGCAAGTATTTTCTCATCTGGTGATTGTTCAATAGCAGTGTGGAGCATTGGGCTATAGTGATCTGGGTTAATGTAATGCGGGTGTTGAGGGTCTGTTTCTTTCCAAGCACTGAGTTTTGTGGTGTGAAGTACTCCTCCTTGGTTCGTGTACCACTGGTTGTCTTTCCAGAGGAGTTTTACCCAAAAGTCGTTGTCTTCTACTTTGACAAATTCAACAACTCTGCGTGCTTTCTTTGGGAGATCGATGTAGTATCCAGTGTCTTTATGTCTGGCTCCATGGTATTCAAAGTATGCTCCGCCTTTGACGTGTGCTGGGAGATCGTCTTGTTGTCTCCTGTGGACTCTTTTGTTTTGTTCAAGAGTCCCGATGAGTACTACTGCCACCAGGGTGTAACTGGTGTTGTCCTGTGTTTCAAGGACATTCAAGGAAAGCCTGACTTATGTTAAGGCCTATTGAACCTTAAGGCATGACATATGCAAAGGTGAGATATGTGGCAGTGACAAAGTTACAAGGGTTGTAATTCCCTTAGTAACTTAAAGTGTTTTGGAAGGTGGTAAAAGCGAGAAGGTCGCTAAGACCAATGTCTGGGTGATGATAAAGAGGAATGGGGAATATCTTCAAGGACTTGAAGATAATTCCAAGGAAGTAAAAGAGGGAAATGGTTTGTTCAAGCAACAAGGACAGAGAACGCAATAGATTGCAAACTAAGTCAGGCTTAAGGCCCAACTCTAGGATATAAGCCTAGCTTATATACAAAAGGGCAGCTACCTGACTAAGTGTACAAAAGAAGAGAACAATAGAGTCACAAACAATAATCGTCACAGAACAATGAGGTCACAAACAATGGTGGTCACAGACTACCATAAGAAGAGAACAATAGAAAGTGTACAAAAGGAGGGACCAATGGAGTTCCCAACAAAGTGGCTCTGTTGTACAGGTAAGCGGTCATGTGAGTCGAGATCATGTGATCATATAAGTACATATCAGACAAGAAAAGAAAGAAAAATGTGGGCCAAGTGCCCAGGAGCCTAACATCATAGGATTGATTGTGTTATTTGGTGGTATAGTAAGCGGCAGTATTGTAGTGTTGGTGTTATTGTTGTTGTTATTGTTGTTGTTATTGTTGTTGTTAATGGTATTGTTATTTCTCATTGTTTCTGGGGGTGTTATCATAATTCTAGGTATTGTAGGATTGATTGTGTTATTTGGTGGTATAGTAAGCGGCAGTATTGTACTGTTAACTACTATGGGAGGCATTGTTTGTGAAGGAGAAGAGGAAGGGTATGTAAGTGGGGGGAAAGATGGGAGGATGGGGTCGGGAATTAGGTTGTCATTATCATCATCAGGCATATCTGACAAGGATGAAGGAGGTGCTGATTTGAGGACAGGTGTTGTGTCCCAGCTAGGAGGGGCGTCTGGGTTCAGGTTGATCGTCGTGCCTGGTAGAAGATCTGTGGGCTGAGACTGCAGGTGCTTGATGAAAGACACATAGTAGCTGTTGAAGATTTTCCTGGTGGTTGTGTCCCATAGGCAGTAGGCCTTCGCATGTGGGGCATAACCAATTAGGACGCACAGGGTAGATCTTTGAAAAATCTTTGGGTTGTGGGTTTGGATAAGGGCGAATGCTCTGCAGCCAATTTCGCGGAGGTGGGACAGGGACGGCATGTGGCCAAACCATAATTCATAAGGGGTTTTGCCGTTTAAGGACAAGGAAGCGGTGAAATTAGTGAGGTAGGCGGATGTCGCACAGAATTTGTCCCAAAATGAGGCAGGGGCATTACATGAGAGTCACATCGCATGTGCTTTTCCAAGGATGGTACGGTGTAGGCATTCTGCCCGGCCATTCTGAGCGGAGGTGTAGGGTGTGGTGAGTTGATGATTGATCCTGTATAATTTACACCAGGCAGTGGTCGTTTTGGAGACAAGTCCTCCGTTGTTGGTGACAATAATTTTTAGTCTGTCTCCAGTTTGATTCTCTACAGCACAGTGCCATGCACAAAGCACATTTATGGCTTTGCTTTTACTTTTTAGAGGCAGGCTCCAGACATAACTGGTAAAGTCGTCGATGACGTTCATTGAATAGAGGTGACCATATCTCGAAACACAGGGCATTGGTCTGCATAAGTCAACATAGACCCACTCTAACCACCTGGTAGCCCGACACCCCTCACGCATTCTCGGCACATGTGATCTTGTCTGCTTCCCCAAAACACAGTGGTCACAAAATGCTGGTGTGGAGGAGAGGTTGATGGGCATACCTAGTGTTGCAGCAGCTCCAGGAGCCAAGCTGCCGGAGCCGGCCCGGTTTTTTTTTCGAGCTGAGCCAAGCTGAAGGTTTGGATTCACTAAGCCGAGCTGAGCCGAGCCAATCAAAATGCTGGCTTTCTCCAGCTCAATTGTAGCTCAGCTCAAGTAACTGGCTTAGCTGTTGCCTGTGTGCGCTCGCTCCCAAGTGCTCAATGCCCGCGCAACACCTCCCCATGCCCAATGCAAACGCAAACACAAGTTCAACCTTGTGCCATTGCCAGCTTGCCTCATACTCCCACACTTTGGTTCACAACATGTTAGCAAGAAAAGCCACTCTTCCAGCATGTTCAACCTCCTTACATGTCAGGTGCAACAGAAACTTGTTGTCTCAAATCCTTTTCACCTTATTTCTGATGTAGATAATGGTTCTCTCTGTCCAAAACCATTCCATGGCCATCTGCAAACTCTCAATGGTCGCATTTTTCACCAATGGGCACATTCCGCACATGGGAAGACATCATGTTCTTGCACAAGAACTGGGACGGCCCCATCATGCTCAAAGGCGTCCTGTCTATCCGGGACGCCCACACCGCAATGGACACCAGCATGGATGGCATTGTCATGTCAAACCATGGTATGTCCCGTCCCCTCGACTGCTTAAGGCTCTGTGGCTGATGTCCATTGCCTCGTTTTTTTCCTTTTATCTTTTTCTGGTGTGGACGACAGGTTAATTGGCTTATTTAGTGCTCTCAAGAAGATCACTGTGTCGTCAAGGGTGCGCCACGCCCCGGAAGAAGGCAAGTTCACAGTCCTTTTCAACTCAGGTTTCCAGATGGGAAGCGACATCATCAGGAGCCCATGGGGCATCTCTCAGCAGGTTGACACCGCTTTTTTCACTAAACAAGCTGCTCATGGACGTCCCCACTTGCACCAAGGTTATGGTGGGCACACATTGAGCCTAAGCACGATAGTGGGAACCAGAATTTGGCATGAATAGTGTCGGTCTCCTTAGTATACATGTAACTTGCGCCGCCATCACAGTGAGTGGGCTAGTCATTATTTTTCATTCTCAACGGAGGTTAGTTTTTGGGTATTATACATGTAATTCCAAGAATATGAGAGTGGTGATGTCTATGGCATTTACATCCCACTTCATGCCTACAGCGCACATGCACACGCACAGCAAAAAAGAAAAAGGAAAAAGGGGATCATACCATGGACTGCGCGCAGGTGGTGGCCACAAGGTCGATCAGTTGGCAATGGCTACGATTGGGTGTCATGATATTAAGTGAGGGTGGGGCAACTGCTGGTGCTGGCGATGGACGACCAGTCAGGACCAGAAAGATAGGGGCAGGGCACTGCAACCGTACACGTGGCGCGGTCCAAAAGGTCAGATGGCGCAATCATGGGGGCATCAGAGCATGCAAGAAAGGGGATTGGAGTGAGGGAAGACGCACCCAGAGCCCGTATGGGCTTGATGCCGCTGGCTTGCGACCGGTGCATTGAGGCGCGGGCAGTGTGGCGACGAGGATGGAGAGGGCACCTTGGGTGGTGGGCAATAGAGACGCGGTCAGCCGGCTCATGGCTCAGTGACCCACTTGTCGTCTGCACCCACAGCCCTGGGTTCGCTCTCGGGCGTCGCGCACAGCTCACCCTCAGACGTGAGGCTCTCCTCCGCATCCATTCCGGTCGCCGTTGCTTCAGTCTGCTCCGAGTCCTCGAACTCGTCATCCCCATCATCCCCGTCGTCCTCTCCTTCCTCGTCGCTGGAATCTGCTACTCAGGATCAGTTGCCACTGTGCATTTGCAAACGCACCAGTGGCGGTATCAGGGACGGCGGAGAAGGGAAATCGAGCACCAGGGCTGGGGGAGGCAGCGTCGTCAATGGAAAGGAAGATAGACTCGAGGACAGCTGTGAGGTGAACTACATCTCCGGATTGAGCAACGTCACTTCAGGACGGGAGGAGCGCCGCAATCTCGGGTCATGGAATAAAAGGGCTGGTGAGGGGAGGTTGGGACGGGTCGACAAAAAAAGGAGCTAGTGGGATAAAGGTAGCGGGTCAGGACAGGAAAGAAAGTGAATGAGAGCACCCACTCACTGGAGTGGGAAGAGGGAGGAGCTGCAAGGGGTGTTCACTTGCCGGAACACGCAAAGTTCAGGGCTGGTCAGGACGCAGGAAAAAGCGAGCCCATGAAAGACACTCAGCAATGAGAGAGGGACCGGGAGGGAAGAGGACGCCTTGGGCAGCGTGGCAGCGGGGGTGGAGGCGGCTCTGATGGTTGTGATTTGGGGGTGAGGGAGAGACCAGAGGGTGTGACTGATCAGAACATGGAACAAAACCGAGCCAGTGAGCACTCACATGCTAGAGGGCGGCGGTGTTATTCCAGGGGCTTGTGATTGGGATAGCGTCTTTTGGTGTGCTGGCAGCGATGGGGCGGCATGAAGTGGGCATGGCATTGCCATAGGGGCCAGAGGAGTGGGAGGGACTGGTCAGGATACAGAAAGAAAGCGAGCGAAGGGCACTCACTTGCTGGAGGGGGCAGACCCCTCGCAATGGGGATGGGAGTGAATTGACGATGGACTCACACAAGCTGGAGAATGATGTCGAACTCATTTGCATTGGGTGTGAGGAGGCATTGCATGGTTCCGCTTGTCAGGGAGTCACCGTGAGTCAAGCAAAAAAGAAGTCCGCGATGGGAACTGGTCAGGACATGAAAAAAGGGGAGCTAGGAGAGACGCTCACCCGTTGGAGAGGGCGAGGACGGGTGGTGTATGGCCCAAGACCAAGTCGCTGTGCCAACGATACGGTGTCGATACCGCCTGGCAGGAGGTCGCAACGATTACAGCCATGACCACTTCAACTTTGACTGTTGTCGCATCGATCATCGTCCCTGCAAGGAGAGGTGAGATCTGGCCAGGCTATCATTGTGTCTGCGGCGTGGTGAGTCCCGACAGTGACGGGCTGGTGGAGATGGTGATGGCATCCGATGGGGCAACATTTGATGATGGGCTAAGTTAGGAGGGAAATACTGGAATGCAGACATGGAAGGTCAAGGACGTACAAAAGGAGGGCCTCATCCATCCCCAGAGAGACATGGCCTAGATAACCTGACTTGTGAGATGGGTTGTGAACGACATGTGCAACATGGAATGTAGGGGTTTTCAAGGTGGCACGCACTTCAAGTTGTAGTGTCGGCCGAGCGATCTGCATGTCTTCAGCCAGAGAAAATTGGTGTAGGGGCAGGAGGCTGTGCAAGAGGGGAAAGTGAACAAGTGAGGGGCATGTTTGCTGGCTGGAGAGGGTGATGAGCAAAAAAATAGACCCAAGCTGGCAGTAAGCCAACTCAGTGGGAGTCAGCTAAGCAGCAAGCCAGCTCAGTGAGAGTCGGCTAAAATGGCGGCTCAACCACCTGCGGCTTGGCTCAGCTAGGATGGTAGCCGACTCTGGCTCCAGCTTTAGCCGAGAATGAGCCGGAGCCACCGCAACACTAGGCATACCTTCAACGACACCTTGACGCGCCATGTCGATGATTTTTTGGTTAGAGCAATGTCCAAGGCATTGGTGCCACGTTTCAAGGTCCGGCATCCTGGCTGCGTACAGAGCGGAGGATGGCGTGGCATTCGCAACATTCGCGGTTGTATTGGGTGTAGTGAATTGGTGGGATTTCTGAGTGCAGTCGAGGATATAGAGGCAGCATGATATCCAGGCATGGCCTGTGATTATGATGGTCCCACTGGAGTCGATGACGGAACAGGACTTTGCATCGAAGTAACAGGCATTTGGCCCATCGTTGTTGAGCATGAATACCAAAATAAGACAAACGGTGGAGTTAGGGATGAATAGTGCGTGGTTTAGTGTCATCTGTTTGCCATTTTTGGTATGTAATTCGATTGTGCCAATTCCTGTTGCATATACACAGGATCCTCTGAACCCAGTGATGGGGTGCGGTGCGATTGGGTTCAGTGTGACGAAGTCACCCCATCCTGGTGATATATGGCAGGACGCCCCAGAGTCTAGTATAGACAGTGACTCATTGGGTTGTCCGTGTGGCTAAGAAGTTGAGTAGGCTTCCATGGGGTGGCTGAATTCATTCTAATCAATGGATGTATGGAGCAGCGGCTTCCCTTCTGCATAGAAGGACCTGAATGGGAAGTTTGGGTCTTGGATCGGCAACAATGCAATGTTTGCAGAATCGGCAGGAGTAACAGGACCGTATGTGACCCCATTTATCATGAAGGTATTTGGTACTGCACTTGGCGTCGTGTTTGATGTCACAGTCAATGGTATGTTTGACGGAGCAGGCAAGGATGGCCTCGACGTGTCTTTTATTTCGCTTGTAGCGATGTTGGCGGATGAAGGTCCAATATGGTTTTGTACTTTCGTCAGCATGGCACATTGGGCATTGCAGGCCTCCTCAAGGGAGTGTCCTGCGAATTTTCCTCCATGTGAGATGCAGAACTCTGCCATGTGGCCAGTATGTTTGCAGTGCATGCATATGAGAGGTGAGCATTCACGCTCACAGTGCCCTGTTTGGGAAACCAGTGTGCTGGATCCCTCGCCCCCTTCTGTGCGGCGCTTGATAAGGTCGTTTTCCTGCAGGACGCGCGTGACGACAGTGTTTGCCAAGAATCCAGGCTCATTCAAAGAAGCATGGACTTGCGATTGCATGTATTTGAACTCTCCTCCAAGGGCATTGATAAGTGCATATGTTTTGAACATGGGCCAGTCAAGGTCTCCCATGTTCAAGACACAGGTGATCAAGTCGTCTATTTTCTCAACGGTTTCATTAAGCGGAGTCCCTATTGTGAATCGTATCTTGAGGAGCTGTTTTATGAGCATAATTTGGTGCTATGTGCCGCGTTTTTCATGATGTGTACGCAGCGCTTTCCACATGTCATTTGAAGTATGTAAATGCTTGATGATTTTGCACTCTGCCCGCAAGATATTTTGAAGTATGAAACTGTGCATGGAATCGTCATTTAGTTGCCAAGTATAATGTCGATTAGCTTGTGAGGCCACGTCTGGTGGAGCATATGTTCCATTCAGCCAGTGGCAGAAGCCTGTTCGTTGGGCGATGATATGCATGCTGTTAAGGCTTCAACGGGCCTTGATAGTACGACTTGTACTAAGAGTTAACTGGTGGCAAGTACTTGAAGATAGTAGAAGTCTCTAGTGTTGCTAGAGATGACTCTGAGTAGCTTATGTAAGAGATGAGGGAAAGGGGAGGCACTTGGGGAGCTTTCAAGAACGTTAATATTGAGAATCAAGTCAAGCTTAGGGCTTGACTGTCGAAATACAGGGCGCTTATATACAGGCAGGCGGGTGCACGTGCTACTATCACTAAGGTAGGTAGTTCTGGTCAAGAGGGGCCTGTCTGTAACGTATGAAGGTCCGCAGATAAGTGCTGCGGTCTGTATGAGTAGAACAATAGAGAATGAGCAAGAGCAAATGACAGATTGACAAGTTGCCTAATCCATCCTTAAGGGTCGAACAATAGCGGCGGGTCATTCCAAGAAGAGAAGCGTCGTCATGATGCGATGACGACCATGAGGTTTGAGGTTGATCCGAGGAGATCTGATCTCTGCGTGCCCATTCTGGTCTAATGGGCATCTAGTGTAAGCAACTACCCTTTAAGGTAGTCCGTATTGATGGTGACCCAATTAAGGGCCATGTTGCTATCCACGTCGTCTGCGGAGCTCTGCGTGGATGAGGGATTGTCTGCGGATCCTCTGGGAGAGGTCGACTGGTAGCCCTGACTCTGGGGCGAGGTGCCAGCTATGGGCAATGAGGTAGTAGGCATGATTGAGTGGTAACTGCCTTCATGACTGGTACGTTGTCATCTGGACGCTGAAGAGGGACTTGTGGGTGACAGGGAGTGCTTGTGGGACACAGGACTATCTGGGGCAAGGTACTCTTGCCATGGTATGACGGGGGACTCTTCTGGGGACAAGGCGTGTGTGTTGCCTCCAGGGACATCGGGTTCATATGGAATGAATGGTTCTGGCTCTAAGGGCGGCACATCCTCCATGGGACTGTCTGGGTCTTCCAGTGGGTTCTCTACTGGGGGTGGCTCTTGGTACATCTCCATTGAGGAGTACCCCCGACGATGGATGTTCCATGGGACAGGGACAAGGGGCTCGACTGGTGGCTGATCAAGGGGTGATGATGGTTTGGATGGTTCACTGGGCGGTAGCGGTGGTAGGTCTGGTAGGGGTGATGGGTTTAATGGCAATGGTCGCTTGGCTATGAGTGGTAGTTTGGATAGGGTGACAAGGAGGGGGTCTGATGAGGATGAGAAAAATTGGGGTGGATCATAACACATGCGGTGGCTCCATTCATCCCAGTTTCCTTTCTCCAGATCAAGTCGGAGGCTTGCAGGCCAGGCAGGGTCATTTATGTATTTTTCAGTGATGGGAAGATCAGTCGGCCAAGCTGGTGGTGACAGGTTGGAATTCAATTGGGTGTTTGGGGAAGTGCTATTTTGGGAGGGAGTAATTGGTTGGGGATTCGGCTGGCTGGCCAGAATACTTGTTGGGGGATTTGGCTGACTGGCCGGAGTAGTTGTTGGGGGAGATGGCTGACCCGCTGTAGTAGAGGGGGGAGAAGACATTTGACAGAGCTGGAGGCGATGAAGAAGGCACTAAAGATGTTGACAACAGAGAGGACGATAGTCGAAGAGGATGGTAGACAGAGACGTTTAAGACAGCAGCAAAGAGAGGGCATTGAGGTTCTAAAAAACGATGCCCATAACCTATTAGAACCTAAACATGTTCCCTCAGTTACTGTAGAATGAGTGAACTCTTATTGTGTACCTAAACATGTTCTAAGTACAATCAGTGTACCGTAGGTGTGGAAGAATATCAATAAACTTACCCCTCAGTTACTGTAGAATGAGTGAACTGAGGGGAAGGGGGGAGCGTGCACATGCAACGTGATGAGGTCCCCAGTCACGTGCGTATGTAGTATGGTATTGTGACCAACTCGTGACTACCACGCTCCAACATGTTTGAGTGGGTGGTTGATGTTGAAGCAGGCGAGGAGGTCACCATTGAGACGGAATGGGATGTCAAGACCTCCAGCTAGCACAGTTGATTGATAGCTCAAGAACATGGGGTAAAAAGAGAAAGAGACGTGTTGTCATGTATAAACATCATGCGATACTATTTTTTTTTTTTTTTTTTTTTTTTTTTTTTGGAATTGGAAGTTTATTATCCACTGTAAAAGAAAACAAGAGATAGCGGTGCTACAAGAAAACAACATAAGAG
>Ga0307510_10001976_pt1 | contig 23079 bp, 30 predicted proteins | sample 12_EM_MG_FD_207224 | JGI IMG/M metagenome (GOLD analysis project Ga0307510, IMG submission 207224) | Populus trichocarpa ectomycorrhiza microbial communities from riparian zone in the Pacific Northwest, United States - 12_EM | ecosystem: Host-associated > Plants > Roots > Unclassified | place...
AGTGTTTACATTCTTTGGGCAGGTTAGATGTTTTATTCATTAAGTGATGTTGTTTTGGGGGTTGCGGTTATCGTGAAAGGGACCGCTTTAGTTGAAAAACGTACAGTATCACATGTCGAGATAAGGATTTACCTTTATTTAACGGCAATAAGGGTCGCGTCGTGCTGTAATCGAGATAACGTAATGGACAAGTGGCGATGTTTCCAGTTCAGGCCGCAAATCGTCGTTGGTGTTCAGTGGATCCCTCGCGCATCACATTTCCACTTGACCTTCGCGTTCCACATGAGTGTATACTCCTCATTTCACAACACGTGTCGCCATCAATTCTTGACTTGCGACCATGTCCAGCATCACTATCGCTCGGGTTTACCGAAGATCTTTTGAGGCGTACCCTCACTGCACTCTCGCAATTGCGGGCGGTGCTTTGACTGCCCTCGGCGACGTCGTTGCCCAGGTGTCACAACAGATCGTGCGTTTCACCCCATACATATCTGATAGCTTTCAAACGTTCGTCCAGGTTACACCCGAAGATAACGGTAGGCGGGAATATCACTACGACGTCCCTCGCACCCTTCGCTTCTTTCTTTTTGGGGCCGGCATGAGTAAGTGCTCCTTGCATTTTCGTGGAGCGGAGTTCTCGTGACAGGGCATCGCTAGGTCCCGCCATCGGTCGCTGGAACACGTATCTCGAAGTCAAGTTCCCTCTTCGCACACGCAGGGAGGGCGCAACTAGCTTTGCTGCACTCCTCAAGAGAGTCGCCGCTGACCAAATCGTGATGGCGCCCATAGGGGTGAGGTCTACCCCGAACTATATGTATATAAGGGGATGCTGATTGTATGGGATTTCCCAGCTGTCCATCTTTCTCAGTTCCATGGGCGTGATGGAAGGCCGCGGTCCTAAACACATCCGTGCCAGATTCGAGGACATTTTTAGGCCAGCCTTGTTGGCCAACTGGAAGGTATGGCCCGCTGCGCAGGTTCGTCAAGTTCTTACGTTTCGTATTTCGGGCGTTTTGTTGACAGGCGGTTGGTGGGTGTGTGTGGCGCGATCAGTTTATTAATTTCAGGTTTATGCCCTTGCCCTACCGCGTTCCATTCCAACAAACCTGTGGCGTGTTCTGGACGCTTTACCTGTCCCTCCTTAACGCTGCGTCAGTCTTTGTTGTTGTTTTTGGGCTGATAGCAATTCTTGCTGACCAAATGCACGTTGATATAGGGAGAGTAAAAAACAAGACGCGGAGGACACTCTAAGGAAAACTCTTGAGCAACAACCATAGAGGCCGTATTCATCTATGGACTTGGGGCGCAATACACGACGGCATCACCCTTCACTATATTTTACCCACCACCCACTATATCACTATCGACCCGTCCCCTTCCAACAATGCAATCTTTTTCTAACCGCAAGAAGCATCTACCCATTCGATCTCAACATTTCACACATGGTTCGATTAAACAGACGTCTTTGTCACCCGGAAAACTTTTGCATTTATTACCGTAAATTGTTTATAAAGTACTTTTATTGTCAATGAATTACGAAGCCCCGTATTTTGGTCTGTAATATGCAGGCGGGAGATTTGCAAGCACATCAGTAAGCGGGCGTTCCACCACCATGAGCTCTCCGGGCGCAAGAAACTCGGCGAGTAGTATCTGCCGATACTGAGTGACAAGCTTAAAGTTGTGCACAGCGTTTCTGTCCCACTCCGCGCCATGGTCGAAATTCCCGCTGCGTCGTCTCCGCCGCTTCTTCTCAAACCCTCCCCATCCCACTGGCGCAGCGAACTGCACCTTACACAGCCACGTCGGCCCCCAGAACAGCGCAAAGACGTTTTGGCTTCCGTTGCTGCTGCCGTCGTCCATATTATTGTTCTCCTGTGCCGCAGGCGCGAGCGTGACGCCGAGCATGGCGTCGTGCAGGTGGGTAAACCGTTTTGGGAGCGCGGTGCACAGCGCGCGGGACCACGGCGGGAACTGGCGCGTCTCGACATCGTACAGCTCGAGGGTGTTGTTTGCAAAGCCGAGGATGAGCAGCGAGGGCGAGGTGGGCGCGAAGGCGAGCGCGTGCGTGGGTTGCGGGAAGGAGGGGAGGGCGGTGTGATGCTGTACCGCGTCGAGGTTGAAGACGTGCGTCCGTCGGTGGTCATCCGTCGTCGCGAGCCACTGGCCGTCGGGACTTATGGTCATGCGTGTGATCGTAGCTGGTGTGGGCTTGGCGGCATGTGTGTGCTGCCGGTCATCACTGATCACGATGTTCTCTGAGCTGGGCTCCTCGGTGTCCTCCTCCGGTTCCGACGCATCTGGTTCGTGGTCATCGTCGCCATCATTTCGTCGCCCGGTAAGGACGCGTCCCTCTACTACTGAGCTCCTGCTTCTGTGCTGATCGAACCTGCGAATCACCCTCGCGGAGGTCGTGTCAGACGCAAGGTCGAGCACAAATATGAAGGCGGTCGTCGTGGCTATGATAAGCTTCGAAGAGTCGGGAGAAAAGGATAAGGCGGAAGCTCCACACGTTGATGGTGTGTCAGGAAGGTGTTCTTGAAGTAGTGTCTGGAGGTCGCGAACGCGCTTGGGCTTCAAATCGCTTACCGAAGACTTCGCGGGAAAATGAACAACGTTGTCTTGCAATACCAAGTGAAAAACACGTACATCTGCTTGTAGCCAGAAAAGCTTGGCCTCGGAAGCGTCAGAGACAGCTAGCCAGCATCCATCATCTGATATTGCGCTTGCAATGATATTTGTTTGCACGCGTAGGCTCATCTCGAGAATTTTATTCCAGCCAGGTCGTTCCCCAGACAATGCCAGCGGTTGTTCTTCCTCGAGCGAAGGTTTCTCTGGAAGACGCCAAACTGTCAGGGAAGTATTTCCAGTACTCAACACAAGCCGGGCACGCTTCGCTAAGTGTACGCCGACTGTCCCATGAGCGCCGGAAGAATATGCAATTCTCCTCTGGTAAGCATCCTCGAACGTGGCAGTTACGCTCGTTGCTAAAGGGTTAACAATACGCATCGCGGAGTTTCGAGGAGTAGCAGCTGGTGTCACGACGACCGACATGTCCAGTCCACCGGAGACAAGGAGAGGTGCAACATTGGTCGGGAGGAACCGCCGAAGTGGTGAAGGCAAGGGAGTATACGGAGGCCATATGGTCAAGCCACGCACATCATGGGAATGCATTCGTTTGGACGCTGTTCGTACCCACCTCGCGGGGGATTGTAAAACCGAACTGCCTTTCGATGACGAGGGTTCAACTAGCGTAAATTGCGTCACTTTCTGGTCGATTCCGGATGTGAAAACTGAGGTTCCATCCTGCATCTCATCAGCAAAGGAGAAGTAGGATGTGCGAGTATCGCGTACTGGTCCAACCACTAAGCAGAGAACATCTGCGCCATGGGCCTCGAAGCTTTGCAATTGAGTACATGTCCGTGAATCCCAGAACTTGACCATGCCAAGAGAGTCGCCGGAGATAATCGTCCCATCGCTGAACGGCATAAGCAGCCATCCAAGATGGCCAACGATAGGCGTTGAACTCACCCCAACACGCCAACTGTCCAAACAAGGGTCCTCTCCCCCCTGATCTTGTCCGTTCCCATTCTATCGAGGATCCTCCCCGAAGAGACATCCCACTTTCTCAGACTGCTATCCGAGCACCCTGCCACTATCCATGAATCTTGCCACGCGTCCTCTTCCTCGTCACTACTGTCCCTGTCTTCGTGGAGAGTTGAGGCGCGCTCTCTACTCTCCTGCGGCAATGGTGGTCCCCAAGCCAGCGCTAAGATGCGGCTCTTTGACCGGTCGAGACGGCGGAGATGTTGAAGAGTGTCGTATTCCAAGGATAGAAGGTGGATGGAACCATCCTCACAGCCCAGTGCGAGGACCGTGGAAGCAGGGTTTGCAGCGATAGACCAAATAGCACCGCCTTGTGAGGATAGCGATCTCTGAATAGAGGGGATATTAGGAGCGCACGCGAAGGTGGTGTTGTTACACACACGGATAGTTCCACGGACCAAATCCCACTCGGTCAACTCGCTACCTCCACCAGTGCTAAACAAGCGAAGGTCAGAAACTGAGGGAATGTCATCCTCTTTCAGATCGTCCGGACTCTTAAGGGCAAGCGCAAGAGAGTCTACTTTGGATGGGTTTATGCCCGAGAGCGTCTGAGAGGAAATTTGCTTTTAGTGCAACGCTCTAATAACTGAACGATTGGACGCGTACTTTCCTCACGACCCAAGCCTGGGGTGCTTCGACCGTGTCCGTTGAACCAGTCCACTCATATATCTCGATGTTACCATTAGCGTGACCGACAATCAAGGGACCGAACTTTGGAATGCGACCCGCTGGATTCGCCTTTTTTTTGCCCTTTCCCTTAATCGAAGGTAAGGGTAAAGGGGGAAAGGCGAGTGCAGTGATGGACGAGGGTGTGAAATCTACAAAGCGACATCTGTGAACTGAGAGAGTCGTCGTTTCTCCCATCGCAGTGATTTCGCCGTTCCCGGAGCGTCTGAGGCTGAGACGCGCAACAAAATTGACTTGGTCGCACGTGCCGCTCACTCCACTCCCGCTTTCCGTCCACAACTCAACCCACATACACTCACTTCACTCCTTCAGCGCTTGCCCGTTAAATCATGTCAATGTTCGGGCGAGGTCCTAGCGCGCCTTCTGGTGCAGTCAACCCAGAGCGCATGGAAATGGCCATACAAGAGTTCGTCTTTATTTCCTTCTCGTCATCCACCACGTCTAACTTGCCTGGTCAGGTTGGACATGGTCACCGACATTTTTAACCGCCTCGTCTCGCAAGTGCCTTGACCTTCCCTTTCTTCATACCCCTCATACCCTCATTATTTTAGGACATGCCACGCCAAGTGTATCAGCACGCGGTACACTGAGGGCGATCTCAACAAGGGCGAGAGCGTCTGCATCGACCGATGCGTGTCCAAGTTTTTCGAGGCAAACAAAAAGGTCGGGGAGCGGTTACAAAGTGTTGGCGCAAATGCAAGTGGAGCTACAGGGGCCTTCGGTTTGTAGAGACATTGTGCTACGAGCCACATAACCAACCCATGTTCCCTGCGCCTTCTATACCGGAGATGCAAACCTATTCTTCCACCACGGGTGCCCATTCATAGACACATTCCACAACCCCAATATCCCACCTCATAGAGCTACCCCAGGACATCTGGGAAGCACTCTGCCATGGTCTTAGAATGCTTATTCTTCGAATGCTCCTCAAGTCTGACATAGCGCATGAAATCAAATCAGAAATGTCACACACAGCGAAACGAGAACAGCTACATACTCCGGTGGCCTGCTAGTCGTGAACTATGGCAAGATGACTTCTTAGAATTACCATTGGGGAAGGGAAATAAAGAAAGAAACTCACAAAGGGTTGTCTACAGACTTTGCAAATAATGTTTTTGGCCTTTTCGTTCGCCTTCAACTGGCTCCCAGAACTCTTTGACACCTTTTCCGCCTTGCGCGCGCGCGCCTGCGCAGCCTTAGCACCCTGTAAGTAGTTAGTACCAGGCTAGGCGTAGGAAAGCTGGTCTAAAAATGCCCTACGTTGCCGCCTCCCATTCTATCGCAGGGTACAGAGCAAAGAAATGACAATAGATGCGAAAACCTATCAACCCGATTTGAAATCGGCCAACGGGCAGCGGGATAAGGCGGCCCGGGAGCCCGGAAACTAGTTTGCAAACCGGTGTTTGCGGACTGGATGGCTGGATAAAATGTTTAGGTTGAACCGTTGACAATGAGGAGAGCCCTCGTCTCTCCGAGTCGTCGTCCACTTTCTACCCCGCTCTCTCGCACCTGTTTGTCTCTTGTTCCTTATAGGATGGCAGGGAATTCTATCAAGTCAAGAGGCCATGTCACCGATCTTGCCAAACTTAACATTATTGGTCCTACCCAAGCTAGGGATAATGAACGCCATCGAGTCGAAGTGTCCAGATCTTTCGTCTGTAAGTGTATTGATGTAGTCATCATATGCGTGGACCTCAACCTGTTTATGACCGAACGTAGCGGATACAGTGACGGGTATGCTCCTTCCCAAGCATGCTATGCGGATCTGAGTGGTGATGCGCTTTCAGTCCCCACAAGAGATATGTACGAGTATGCTGCTCAGGCCTCCCTCGGCGACGATGTTTATCACGAGCCGCATACCGCTGCCCTCGAAGCACACATGGCACGATTATTTGGGAAGGAAGCCGCCGTCTTCGTCCCTTCTGGTACGATGGCCAACCAACTAGCCGTACGTTCGCACCTCAAGCAGCCGCCATATTCCATCCTCTGTGATCACCGCGCCCATATCTACGAGTGCGAGGCGGGCGGGCTTGCCTTACACTCTGGTGCTCAGGTTATACCAGTTATTCCGTCCAACGGCAGGGAACCATTTCTTTGCCGTTGGCACGAAGACCAACTAACCCTGATACAAAAGGACGTCACCTTACCCTCGAAGACGTTTCCAAATTCATCGTCCTAGACGAGGACATTCATTTGTACTACCCTCTTTGCTTATCTCCCTCTTTCTTCGCTGAACTCTGCTGCAGTTGTCCCACTGAATTGATAGAGATAGAGAACACACTCAGTGGGTCGATATTCCCACAGGACGAAATAATTCGCATTTCAAAGTACGCGCACGAGCGCGGCGTCAAAATGCACCTCGATGGTGCGCGCATCTGGCATGCTACCATAGAGACCGCCACGCCGCTCGACGTTCTTTCCGAACCCTTTGACTCCGTTAGTGCCTGTTTCAGCAAAGGACTCGGTCAGTACGACCGCGCGTGTTCGAACACGTAACCCATACGTGACTCGCTAAGCTCACTAAGCTGCTCCACTTCCAGGTGCCCCCGTTGGGTCTTGTTTGATTGGAAGTAAAGATCTCATTGCTCGGGCGCGCAGGTTCAGGAAGGCTTTTGGTGGAGGGATGAGACAAACAGGCTTTCTAGCTGCGTCCGCCGCCTATGCCCTCACTCATAATTTCTCAAAACTTGCCGCGGTCCACGACCTCACCCGGAAGCTAGAGCGCGGGCTTTTGGGACTCGGCGTAGAGATCACCGGCAGTGTGGAGACATGCATGGTACGTTTTCGTCCCCACAGCAACCAGCAGTATCATTAACATATCAAACAACTCGAAACAAGATATTCTACGATCCTTCTTCGATTGGCACCAGTTATGCTGAGATCGCAGAGCGTGCCGGGAAGATCCCCAATCCGTTGTCTCTTGCGGCCTCGCGATTAGTCGTGCACATACAGACAGCAGAGCAGGCCATTGATGACTTCCTCGGACTCATCCGCAGCATCGCTGAGGAGAAAAGGGCGGCCGGCTTCGTGAGGTCTGTGGAAAAGGCTAGAAATATCTCGCACAGGGACATGTACGCGCACTTGAAGTAAATCTGAACTAACACGATCAAAATGTAATTTAGCAGTTCGACCAAGACAATAAATACAAGTAGATACACGAGAACGGAAAGCAGACCTGGCATGCTGTCAACCTTTCCCTGTGTACCTCTGCTTTTCGTACTCTCTCCACAGGCTTTTCATGGCTGCCTTCCCACCGGCGTCGAGAGTAGAAACCATGAGCGCGTCTCGTGTATGCTCGTTGAGCATGTCGCACAATATAAACAACCCTGGTTGTAATTCTCGTCGTATGTCCGCAGGTAGAATGCATAGTGGGTCATTGAGGGCTTCGAGATAAGCCTGGATGACGCATGTAACGTGCTTGGATAACGGGCGCGCCAGTGATTCGTGTTTCTGCGGCTCTGCAGAGGGGCCGTGTACTCGAATCGAGGTTTTTGCTGAGAGCGAAGTGAGGAGGCGGGAGAGGGCCTTGCTCTCTTCTGCCCCAAGTGGGTGAGACGGGTTTACCCAAGTAGGAAAGGAGTCCGAGACGATGGTATACTGCTTCGCACCGAGGAGAGGACGCGGATTACGCAAAGCGAATAGCAAACGACGAATGATATGGGTCAGATGTGGAAGTGTGGGGACGACGAGGTCTCTTCGTAGCCGAACGAGGGAGCCGAGAATGGCGACGATTTCGTGAAAGATGGCCTTATCTGTTTTTGAATCATGTGCCTCCTTCGAACCAGTAAGGAGTCTTGAAAGAAAGACCCAAATCGAGACTACGTTCTGCGGTCGGATCGAAGCAGGCTGGCGAGGGATCAATGAAACGTCTCAGCTGATGGGACGGGTAACATACCCTTTTGAAACACAGATCGCTGATAAATGTCAACAACGGCAAGTGAAGAATGTGGGCATCGGAGAACTCCTTGTTCACGAAGACATCCAGACATTCTTTGACATACCCTTGAACGATCCTCAGCGTATCTGCGTTTCCCGTATGAGTCCTGATCCACGGTGATAAGAGACAGTACTGACTTTCAGGAGCATTGTGCAATGCAAGCGAGATGAGGCGAATAAGACGTGCGAAATCATCTAACCCAACCTCTTTCGAAGACAAAGCCTCAAATACAAATCGCAGACACGAAGAAAACTCAGACGGGGACAGTGTCCGGAATAACTTTGCCATGTTCTCGTCAAGGTTAAACCGCTCTGTGTGGGTTGTTAGTGCCAAGCAGGAGAAAGATTACTCATTGCGGAAGACATACCCACGGACACCGACAACGGTGCAAAAACCATGTATGCTGTGACGATGCGTTGTAAATAAGATTCTCGATCTCCTCGATCGTCTTCCCTGATCAGTTGGAGCTCTGACACTAAGACTGCATGCATGACCTCGCAGAGCGTCAAGATGCTTGAGTCTTTTGATTTCCATTGGAGGAGAGATGGACCAAGGGCCTGCATAATCTGTGTGCCATAGCCCGGAGATGGGCCTTCTGCAATAAGTATGAGGATGCCAGTCAAACAGTAAATGTCAGAAATCAGTCGCACTGGGATGATTGAGGTATTTCCCAAAGGTGATCACCCGACCCCATAGGAGCAAAACATCAGAATAATGCAACACATCATCCCGCCCAGTCACATCGCACGAAGCAACACGACAGATGATAGGATGTAGCTGATCAAGGACATGCTCGAACAGAGACGACATATGGTCCACGAGATGCGGCGCAAACCTGTCACGATCGATGCGTCAGATCTACACGATTAGAGAACAATCACTTACGACGACAATGAAAAGTCACTTATGGTGATGTCCATCAGTAGCTGGGCCGAACCACGGAACACGATGTCCGAGTCCTTCGACAAGAGCCAATCCCCAAGTGGTTGCGTTCTACAGATTTGAATAGCGTCCATTGCCACGTCCGCGCTTCCTTGGATAGCTGCTCTGAATGCAGCACTATAGCATTGGTTGGTATCAACATAATTCAAGCGAAAGCTATTTGCTCACCGGAGATGGCCCTGGACCAGATCCATAGTGACCTGTTCTGTAGATATAGGAACAGGAGACGTCATCAAATAGCGGAGGTACTGTCCACCCATTTCATGTTCCCAGGAGCCCAGGAAGTTAAGCGTTCTAGCGAGGAAAGTCCTGACAACTTGAAAGGCTCGATTCGGGGCATCAGTAACGGAGCCAAGGAGAATGTCGAGGATCACGGCCCTCTTGAGGAACTCGTTCCGTGAAGACTTTGGGACGCACTCAGTTGGCGGATAAAGGAGGGCCGTATAAGCATTCACGGCTTCCCACAACTGACTCTCTGATGGATGGCCAGATGGACGCTTCGTACTCTGCTGTAATTTCGCCACGTTGGCGGTGTCCAAAAAGGCAGTTCGGGCGTGTTGAACAGTGAAATATGATGCTACTTGAAGTCAGTGAGGCCCGAAAAACTGTCAGGGACGTCATCTCACATCGGATATTTTCTTGCTCCCAAAAGTTTGCCGAATGGAGACATTCGTAGACAATTTTTACGAACGATAAGCCCCGTTCTGTACATTCATCCTTGAGTTCGACGCAGGCGATGTGTATGAGATTTACGAGGCGTTCTAATTGCTTTGGAGAGGCATACGCGCTATAAAATATCGTTCACATCGCACCAAAAGGCCTGAGAACAACTTACTTGATAACCTCTAGATTTCTGTCCAGCAGGAGTCGCAAAAGAGCGATCGCTGCAAGTGTAGAACCACCCTCATCAAGTGATAGCTGTGAAGACCGTCCTGACCAAGCCTTAGGCGCAGGACTGTGCGCTGGGAGATGGGCCTCTAAGAAATCCAAAATCGCGTCAAGAAGGATCTGTTGCTGCTGAACGTTACGTTGAGATTCATGGTGCAATAGGTAGCGGAACTATGGATTCCATGAGTACGCCGAGTGTGATCCCAGAGCATCCGACTCACAATATCGACGCTGTACTCCGGTAGACAATCATCAGGTTTGAGACCAGCCGCTACCAGTTCACCCAAGTCATTCTGATCATTTGGGCCACACCAAGCATATCTAGACGTTTGTAGCATATACTGGAGCCGTAGAGCGGCCGCAGCGACGATTTGCGTTGACCAGTCATCGCGCTCCCGATCACCACTCCCGGAGATAATTACATCCGTGCCCGCAAGTATTGCCTCTCGAACGAACCCGGTGAGCGAATCCGCTACAATAGTCTTCGTCCTTGCTTGCTCTGCCTCGGTGATGGTGTGTAGAGGCAGCGAAGTCAACACCGTCGCAGCAATTCTTGCGGCGAGAGTGAATGTTACAGCACTGGCAGCGGCGTCTTCTTTTCCAGTGTTTGAAGAAGTTTCAGATATCCGCCTCTTTTTGCGTTGCCCCCGTCCACGATCTGCTGCAGCTGCCTTTTCCATATCACGGAAGCGTTCCCAGATCCCACGTAGTACAACAAGCACTTGGCTTGCCGTGTCAAGGGTTTGACCAGGTGTAATATAGATTCGCACGGCCATAGACAGCTTGCTTAGATGGCTCATGGTAAAAACCGGAGAAGCCACAAGGCTGTCATAGGACGCTCGAATCGGGAGGGAAGAGGAATGCGGAGGGAGTTGTGTGCAAGAGTCCATCAGGTGAGATATATGAATAGGTAGTGTACGGGTCTTCGTGTGGAACGAAAGGGCAAGAGTGAGGTATTCGTTTGCGTGCGTCGCCAGAGATTCTCCATGCAGTGACCGCGGGACTGTAAGAAATTTCGGGAGGATGTGCCTTGTAGAATCCTTCACAAAGTCATGGTCTATGCGGGAGAGCACGCAAAGACATTGCATCGCCATCTGAACATTCTCATCTGATGACTAGGTGATTACCTTCGACCAAGTAAGCGTCCTCAAAGGGACTTACCATCTACTTCAGCCAAGCATCTTACGCAGGCACCAACTTCTTCCCGCAGGAGTGCCGCCATGATTTCGTCCCTTGGGTTGAATAGCGACTCGTCCTCCACTATCTTCAACAGGCCCAATCTCGAGCGCCATACTTGATTGCCTTGCAAGTCCTCGACGGCATGGAGTATTTCTTCACAGGAAGAGAAGAATGTCGTGGCTAATGCGTGGGTGTCCACTGTGGAAGAGCTTCCTGATGGAAGAACAGAGCGGCGTTTCTTAACAGCATCAGTGAATGCAGCCATGAGGATTGGGAGCGTAGAGAGTAAACGAAGTTGAGATGAGGATAGGTGGATTCTTAGAGTATCGAAGAGAGGGTTGGTGTGGGGGGCTTCGGCCATCTGTTTGAGATTGTCGACATTGAAGAGCAATTCGACTCCCAGGTCACAGATTTCCATGTGTGTACGCGAACAGGCAGTACTTTCATTCGAAACAAAGTTGAGCCATGCCTCTATATGCTTCGTCATAAATGCTTGGATAAACTGTGACCGAAATCAGTAAGAGAATAGGTACAAAGTGTGCACAACGAGATGAACCTTCTTTTTATTCGAGGAATGAGACAGAGCATTGTGCAAGGAGGAAGTCACCAATGTGCAGATCGTTGCTAGGCCCAAATTCTCGACAGACTCCGTGGCCTCCCCTACTGAGACTCGCAACAGAGCCCCAAAGCATTCTAGTAAATGGTCGGGTGAGAACTTGGGAGCTGCGAGAGACCAGACGAGTGCGAAACTCTTCGAAGAGGTGAGACAGAGCTCGTCCCGTACCCGCGCGGGCAGATCCATGGAGTTAGATAACAAAGAAAGAACTATCGGTAGCAACGGCACACGGTTCAAGAGGGGTACTAGCCATGTATTGTGGATGGATCGCGTCTTCGAGTCTTCGGGGTTCAAAAAAAAAAGTATATCCTGCAAGAGCGTCCAAAACCGCAGGTCCAACACCGGGTTGGACTCGCTAGTCATCGATCAGTACCGAAAGCAAAAGCAAGGCGAGGAACTCACGGGGGACGCGTTCCGTCCTTCAAAAGACGCGTCAAGCACCACTCGAGGACGACCTCTGCTTTCCTCGGGACAGAGAACGATGTTTCACGCCACGCCGCACTCGCTATGTCAATTTTTGAGGGGTCACCTTGCCTCGGAGGATCGTTTGGCGCTCTGAGAGCACGGACGAAACTCTGAGCCGAGTCCTGATAAGCCATCTGAGCACGCGTTTAACCTGAAGGCCCTTCCAGACGAGGATATGTACACCCGGAAGCACTCGGTTCACACGGCTGTGACGGGCCGAAAGCCGGTTTATATGTCCGATCTCATAGGAGGGATAACGTTGAATATAACACCCATCAGCAGCGGAGCACGGTTCGGTTCTGAGTCATATCGTCCCGTAGCCGACTGTTGCCAAAAGGTCGAAGACCACTGAGATGCCCCTGCGCCTTCCTATTTTATATGCCTACTATTGACCAACGGGAACTGGGCATCTGTGCTGAGCAGCGCAGCGAGGAGTGGGAGGTACTTTCGGTAAGGCGTATTTCTCAAGTTCATGGCGGGTTATTTATCATACTGCAGTCAATCTACCCCGATTGTGTCTCCAGGGATGCCTCGAATGGCACGTTGAAGTTCGAGGTTCCTGTCGAGCTTGAACGCCCGATGGATGTCTTCGTCACGGAAAGCGGAAACGCCGAATCGCAGGAGCACCATTTGTCCTTATCATCGCTCCCTCCTATCCTCCTAGAGATCGTTCTTCCACCTGCATACCCGCTACATGCAGCCCCTGAAATTGTTTCTTTCCATATATCGGGCTCTTGGATCCCACGCAGTGGACGTCTTTTGAAGAAGCTTCGGGGTATGTGGCAACCGGGCGAGGTCATCTTATATGCCTGGGTGGAGTGTATACGCGGCGCCGACTTCCTGAATTCGATGAACATAATACAGGATGGTACGCTGAGGTACGTCGGGGCGAGAAACGGATCATCGGTTCTGATCGCAAGTAACAGAATTCCACATTCCACGCCACACCTGTTACTCCCTTTCCTGACTGCATATGAGAGCAAGTCACAGTCGTCGAAATTTAACCTGACATCACATTCCTGTACTGTATGCTTTGAAACACTGAAAGGATCACGATGTCTGCAGTTATCTTGCAGTCACATATTCTGCAAGGCTTGCCTCAGAGACGGCTGGGGCTTGTATATCACGGAAGGTGACGTAGTGCGTGTGGGATGCCTTGATCCTCAATGCGTCAAAGACGAGCAAGAGGCTACCGAAGATGAAGTGAGGAGGGTGGTAACAGAGGAAGAAGTCCGTCGGTGGAAGTGGCTAAGAGAGAAAAAGTCCGCGGAGAGAGGCGAGTCCCATCGGTTACGCATACCCCAACGCTTATCGCCTGCAGACCCTTCGATTGTGCTGTGTCCAATGTTTCTCTGTCAAACGCCTGTTCCGAAACCGGCTGGGGTTGAAGAGGAGAATAGCTGGGAAAGGTTGCGAACGTGCCCCTCGTGCAACTATTCATTCTGTTCATTTTGTAAAAGGACATGGTGAGGGCGCATCAAGTAAATGATGGCGACTGTCCGTCAGATTGACATGGCGACAGGCACGGGCCATTATCTGATTGCCCCATTCAGATGGCAGAAAAGCTGGTCATCGAGTACATGGAAACTACAGGGGACTCTCCGGTACGAAAGACTATGGAGCGACGGTACGGGAAGAAGAATCTGGAAAAGCTGGTCGCGAAGTATGAAGAAGACCGGGCGAACCGAGAATGGCTGGAGAAGAGCACGATGGCGTGCCCCAGTTGCCATGTTCACGTGGAAAAGTCGATGGGCTGCAATCACGTAAGCGGATCGGCATCGCATCCTTCCGTTGTTGGTTACTCACTGCACTGCTTGCAGATGACATGTTCCAAGTGTCAGCAACATTTTTGCTACCGTTGTGGTTCGAAACTTCAGGCGGGTAACCCGTACGAGCACTTCTCGACACCTGGAGGGCGATGCTATTCCAAACTATTTGACGTCACGGAGATCGGATGGGAGGAGCCAATGGAAGGGTTTGTTTGGGTGTGAATGTGTGGGGGAATAAGCGTGATAGGGGTGTTTGTTTTTACAATTTATAAAAATAAAATAAAATATTTAATTTCATTGGCGGGTCGGTGGTGCTCATCCCGGGTCCAGTCCAGTCTTGTCTTGCCTTGTCTCATCTCGCTATTAGATTCCGCATTTCTCCTCCTTTCTTTCCTCTTTCCTCTTCTCTTCCTCTCCGTCACCTTCGACGCCTCTCTTTTCATTCAAAAACGAACAGCCCAAGAGTCGCTGATACCAACCCATCCTTCAATACCCTCCTGTATTGTTGACCTGTCCATACCCGTACTGGCGTACCCCCACAAACCACCCATATCTACCCCTATGGATATTTATACGTCCGCCTTCTCCTATCCTCGAAGACCTCGTCATGCTCGCAATACGACCCCTCCTCTTGACTTTCCCTCACACTCGCAATCCGATCGTTACCAGCAGCCCCAGTTCCAACCTCCCCACCACAATGGCCACGCCGAACCTCACGTCACGCCCACCGCCCTCGAAACGGAGGCCGTTCAAAAGCTTGCCGTTCTGGCTATGACGACTCAGGGTTGTCATGTCTCTTTCTCGATTGCAGACCACGGTACAGGGTGGAACTTTCTCCTTTCTGGTGCCTACCAGCAAGTGTTGTTTGCTCGTGGGACCATTTTGAAGGACTGTCCGATCCAGGTAGGCCTCCCTCCTGTCTGAATTCCTTTCAAGGTTTACCTACCTTTTGCTCCTTTTCCCAGAACAGGGCCTCAATCAGAGTGCTTCGCTCTGAGCTGCTAGATTTTCCATCCTCAAAACCTGCCTTGAAGCCAGAAGTTCGTCGCCGTTTGGATGAAATTGCCTCCCAGACCCTCGCCCATATCGCTGTCGTCAACAGTCCTTTGTCGCTATCGACGCGCACACCGCCTGATGGAATCAGTAGTAGTGCTGGGTGGTCCGGCCTAGAGACAGAGCGCGTCTGTGAACTTGTCATCAGAGGTCAAGGCGACTCGGTGGAGATCGCGCGGGTGCGACTGTTGGTGATGCTGGATGAACTGGTGCGTTTTAGGCGTTCTCATCTCTGGCCCTGATTCTTGACCTGACTACACAGAGTGGCTTGCATACCGAGGTTTGCGAAATTGATCAAAAACTACAAGCTATCGTTGCAGGTCGCAAACGGCATGTCCTGCAGTCGATTCAAGAAGAGACTGCCACAAACATCTACCTTCCGTCTCCCTTGCAAGGTCTCGTTGGCCCGGATGTCGCATCCGGTGTCGCTATGGGGCCCGGTACTTCCCTCCGGCAAAATAAAAACGCCGTATGGATCTCCGGCGAATTCTTCGGTGTCCAGCGTGCGCGGGACATGTTGCTGCAACTATCGCTGAATAAGGCAAGTTGCTATCGTAATATTACCTCAAGTGCTGCTTAACATCATTGATCATATCAGAGTAAGGGCATAATCTCGCGGGATACCGCGATCCTTCCAAGGAAACTGGATTGGATGGTGACCGACCGTGCCGAAGATCTGAAGACTATTATGAGCGATAATGCAACTTTTATTCAATTTCCACCTATCGGTAGTTCCACTAGTCTAATTACTGTATTCGGCGACCACCGGGTTAACATCCAGCGTGCCATCCGCTCCGTTATGCAATTGGTTTGTTGCTCAGTATATTTACTCCCACCTGCTTTGACTCTTCTTCTCAGGCCTGTCAGTTTTATGTCGCTTCTTTTTGGTTGCTTCCAGCCCAGTTCAACGTTCTTCTTCCGCCCCCGACCCTGAACGCCACTCAGGTTACTGCCATCATCAAGCAGGTTTCCAACGCGACTGGCGCTGAGGTTGTATTCAAGAGTATGTGCTTTGAGATGCATGGTCTCGAGCATGAAGTCCGCAATGCCGTTACATTGATTATGGAATTGGATATCGTGAAGGTGGGGTCGTCTCCCGGACGATGTATCATACCTGATTTGAACATACCCAATGCAGGCCTTTCATCACGAGATCCGGTTCCAGATTGAGCTTGCCAATGAGCATCGCGAGTTCATTAGTGGCAAAAAGAATGGGAAGATAAACAAAATCATGCAGACGACCAACGTTAAGATCAAGTTCGAGACGTTCAACGAGTACAACTTCCTTATCGACATTGCCGGCAATGATGTCTCCATTCTCCAAGGGCTAACCCTACTTCAAGAGGAATTGCCCGCGGAGGTATCATTTCATGTACCCGAGTCCTACCATAAACGCATCATCGGTGTTGGCGGCAGAAGCATTCAGCGTATCATGAAGAAGTACGGCGTGTACGTCAAGTTTTCCAACGCGGAGGAATTTGCTGCTATGGGAGGGTATAACGACAACGACGACAATGTCGTGGCACGTACACCCGCTAAAAACGCCATTAATCTTGATAATTTAAAGCAATCTGTAATGGAGCTTGTGAATCCCAAGGTTTGCCCCCTCGAGATAATTCTTAACATTACCTGACGTCGTGGATGCAGGACAAGGATTATTTGAACGAATCTGTGGTCATCCCCCGCAGGTATCATCGTACACTACTCGGGGACAAAAGTATCTTCATTCACGACATTGAGAACAAAACCAATTGCCGGATTCGATTCCCCGACAAGGAAACGGCGTCCGATGTAATCACTATCTTTGGACCAGAAAGTCAGATTCAGATCGCGGCGACCATGCTCTTGGTATGTCCCATGCTGGTTCCCATTTCCTCGTGACTGAACATCACCCAGGATCACGTTCCCTTCGAAGCCGATATGGCTGTGCCACCCCAAGTAGAATTGCCCCGTGTATGCACATCTCCCGAGTTCGCCGAGTTCGTGGAACAGATCAAGCGCGAGCTTCAAATTGCGATTGTCCCGAACATGAAAACTGCAGCTGGCGGCGCTGGACCTGAAACCCCAGCAGAATGCTCCTTTAAATTCCGCTGCCAGCGCAGCAACAGCGACTTGCTTGTGTCCGCGCGCGAGATGCTCGAACAATATTTGCTTAATCACAACATTCATGTGTATCCATCACCAACAGCACATACACACAAGCGTGGTGATTCATTTGCGGACGCGTTTCCGCACTTCGACAGCAAAGTGTTGTCCACTATGCCTAGAACACGCGGTGAGTACAACTTGAAGCTCGTCCGTTTCTCCCTTCTTACAGTCGTGGTTGTAGGCTCTGCTGATTTCTCGCGACCGGAGCCGATAATGGATAGGAGATTGCGGTTGGCGAACTCATCCCCAGACGTCAAAGCGTTGTTCAATAACTCTCCCTCGTACATCTATCATCTGGAAGAGGCACAGGAGAGTCTTGATAGCCAGCCGAGCTATGCGCCTACTCCCGTCAATGATTATTGGGCACCTCAACCTCCTATCGCACGCCACGGTCGTTTCCTCTCAATGTCACATGCAAACGATGACCCGACACTAAGCAGTATCCCGGGCCGTCTGCGAGGCGATGACACTCGCTCATCAGATCCACTCTTGGACGTAAAGTTCAAGGATCAAGTTGGGAAACCCCGTTCCTTAACAAACCGTGCCCAGTCGCTCGACCTAACACTTTCATTATCACGAATCGCGGAAGGCTCTTCACGCTACCCCCCTCCTGACTCTCCTACCAACTCAATTGGTGACACAGGTCCCAGTTCGAGCCCAACTTCCGCCACCGCGCCATCTTTCCCCAATGTATATGCGTCGGGCCGACCTCCTATTGGTCCTGGGACTCCCCAATCTATGCGTCACGGAAACCAGCTCCTTGATGACGAAGCTGTTAACGAGGTGTCACGGGTGATCTCCACGCTGGGATTATGATCTGAGCAAGGGCGGCACTGGATATTTACGCCAATCTCTCCTCTTGTAAAATGCAATCTTGTATTAGGAAGGACTCTGGACTGCATTTGTGCTTTGTTGTCAAGTAAGTCAGCTCTTTGCACACCTATTTCACCCATCTCGAATCCATCCAACCCCACCGCATCTACCCGTTCTCTGCTTTCATCTCTCTTTATCGTTTGCAGTGCCTCTATCCCTACTTTTCTTCTTATAACCACTCCTACTGTACCATAGTCTAGGCCTCCTCAATGTTCCTACCCCTGTAGGCTGGTCATATCTTTATGTCATTACTACTGCTACACTGCGCTAGTCTTTCGAAAACTTCACTGAATAAGAAAACCGGCCAGTAGACGTAGAGGGCCACATTCAGCTCACAACCCACGGAATTTCGTACATAACAAAGTCGAAGAACTCCTGATCGAGCAGCGACTGGTACTCCCCGGCGAAATCCTCATTCGTAGACCTACCACCCTTCGCGTTGGCACGTCCCTGGGAGCGCGCTGAAAGGTAAGCGAAGTGTCGTTGTAAGGTCGTGAGCGTCCGCTTTGTGGTTTTCGGCTCGGGCTTTCGTATATGACAACAGTTCGTCAGAGATCTGACCGAGCAGATGATCAAAATACTCACTTTGACAGCGATTCCGATATAATTCGCGGGGAGACCGTATCGTAACACACTTTCTACATACGATCGAACCACCTTGAGGTGCACAAAGACTTGGAAAGCCTCGGAAAAGTTGATTTCCGAAAGCCGAAGGAGCTCCGTCTATGCTCGATCAGAATGTAGTTATCGGCGGGATGATTGGGTGCAGGGGGACTCACCCAAAGCTCCTTTTCGGCGGTGTCGGCGGTTTGTAACTCCTCTCGCTCCTTGTCGATCTGGTCTGACGAGTACAGGAAGTCCCTTACGACGTATCTTTGGGACAGCAGTGAGGATTATTATAGGGTATGAAAGGCGGCTGTGGATCTCGCACTTATTCTCCCTACACTTTTGTGCAAAGGTATCGTACACCTTGCGGAATATGATAACGGTGAAGAGGGTATAATCTTCATCGGACGCAAGAGCACTGCGCACAAGGGTTGGAGTTAAGCGTCGAGCGGATGCGAAAATGTTTTATGACGACGCACACTGCGGACCGCGGTACCACCATTGGGGCTAGGTGTTCGTAACTGGAATTCCACGTCTTTACGAGATTTCTGAAAAGAAGTCATTTATTATCGTGCGAATTCACATGGGTGCATCCAGACCTACTTGGGAACCGCAACCAAGATTGATTGCATGTACTCGGAATCTTGAAGTACGTCGTCTTCTGAGACGATGTCTGCGAGAGACCTCATAGAAAGGTTACCCCTGGAAACGCCTGATGTGAGCACTGAAATGCCGCCGTTAGAGGGCTCACGTCTTCTTGCGCTGCAGCTGAACTAGGGAACCCTTGGCCAGGTTGTAGTTGTTCAGTTTGGCTTTCATAACGTTATCTATTGACGTCATCTCCTGCGGTCGTGTGTTAGATAGGCATCGGAGGGCGCGAGGACGATCCAGAAACGCGCCTTGACCAGAACGTCAGCCATGTCCTTGAGCCCACGCTGAGTTCCATATCGTCCGTCGTTCCAATGCCAGTCATTGAGCAAGTACTCGTCCACCGATTTGTCGTTTACCGAGATGTGCTGCGCGAGTTTGGTGGGATCGTTGTTGAGAAGGTTGCGGAGCGTTTCGACGATCTTGGCGAGGGTAGCGGTGAAATTGATATCGTGTTTTGGCAGCTCTTCGGAGAGAGAGACGAGAGAGTCAAGCGTCCCTGTCTATTATCGCGTGAGAAGAGCGATTAGGGAGCGGGTGAGCGAGAGCATACCTTGAAGGACGGAATGTAGAGTTGACCGATGCTGCTGGGCGAGAATGTCTTGGACTGCTGTGAGAGCTTCAATATTAGTTCTTGAAGTAGTCCATCTGCATCACCGTCCTGGGGGACCGAAATTATCCAAGTGGATTGGTCAGAGGGCATCCTTGTCCGTTAACAAGGCACTTCTAAAGTTATCGGAGCTCAGCGCTCAGGCTCAAGCAGAGATCGACTTGGCGGGATGCCCGGACCGGTGACCAATCTAGCAGTTGAATTATTTAGTAGGCAGCTAGCACTTTGCTACTGACAACGCAATATGATACATTCCGTGTTTCGTCCTGCGGCCTTTGTGCGCGTATCTCGCGTGTATAGTATGCAATCCACGCCCAGGTCTATGTCTTCCAAGGCTCCTTTGCTTATCACTCCGAAGGCTCTGCAAGACCTCCGATCTTCTAGTAATGTGGACATTCTCGACGCCAGCTGGTTTATGCCAAACTCCCCACGGAATGCCTCCAAAGAGTTTGCAGAAAAGCGCATCCCCGGCGCACGTTACCTTGACCTCGATGAGGTTGCGGCGCCCAACGAGCTCGGTCTCAAACACATGATGCCAAGCGCGCAGGTATTCAGCGACGCTCTTGGTAAGCCGATTGAACAATTGGCCGCACAACGACGTAGTTGATGATCTCATAGAGAAGTTTGGCGTTACGCCAACGTCCCATGTTATCTTGTAAGGGTGACTCTTTTTGACTGGACCGCATCAGAGATAAGTACTTTGATAGGTATGACTCTCAAGGCATCTTCTCGGCTCCACGAGCATTATTCATGTTCCGATCGTTTGGTCACGACCAATCGAGCGTGCTTGATGGCGGTCTTCCCAGATGGGAAGCAGAGGGACACTTTACCGAGACGGGTCCTGTGATGGAAATCCCAAGGAGCAAATACCCAGACCCTTCCCTCGCATCAGAGAATATAAGAAGTGGGTTTTCTGTAGTCATCCTGTTTGTCTTTGTAACTCAGTCAATACAAGGTTACGAGGAGATGGTAAACAATGCGACGAAGGAGCTTTCGGAGCCCCTCACAGAGATTGTGCTTGACGCCCGCTCTCATGGGAGGTATATGGACACGTCACCTCGCTTCCGAATCAGGGTCTCATACCATGTGCAGGTATCTGGGCTCAGACCCTGAGCCCAGACCAGGGCTGTCCTCGGGCCACATACCTCATTCCTTCTCTCTTCCATTCAATGTATTCCTGCAGACGAACACCATTCCCGAGTCTGGCAAGAGCTTCACGACATTCCTCCCCCCGAACGAGCTCCGTCGGAAACTAGCGGATGCCGTCGGAAGCGAATATGCACAACTAATTATCGAGCGAAAGCGCAGCGTGAACACCACTTGCGGGAGCGGCATGACCGCTGGTGTCCTCTGGTTGGGACTAAAGTTGATCGAAAAATCTACGTCGGTGGCCCTGTATGACGAGGTACGTTATGCTCGGCGATAGGTTGGACAATCTGCTGATTCTCGTACGCAGTCTTGGACCGGTTACGCGTCGCGCCCGCAGAGCAAGATTGATAAGGGCAGATCATAGATGTTTATCGGGGGGGCGGCAAGGAAGCCACTTGTTTTGAGAAAAAAAAAAAACTTCCATCATATGAACTATCTGTCCCCGTGTTCTACCATTTATTCGACTGAGATATCTGACAGCTTATTCTGCAGCGGGCAATTAAGAGGATAAACTCCGACGTTTGTGTATCGCAACTCCCGATTATCGGTCTGAAGCCTGACTGCGAGGACTGCACGATGTAACAGGAGCCCACATGCCAAAGAATGACAGTGCCATACATATTATTGATGAGTACAGGGGTAAATGCTATGAATGGTGAATAAGGGGTTGGGGTAGTCTAAGATACAAGGAGCATGTGATAATGGTAACCTCACAAATCGTCTACTTTCTTACAAACCAGAAGTCAATCTTAACTCCGAGAGAACAGCAAGAAACGGCGGCTGATGTGGCTCGTCTGTCTTGATGGTGAGACAAGCGGGTTGACCCGTATACTTCACTTCGACCCTATGTCGTTTCGCTTTCCGGAGGAGGGTCATCTCCCACCTGTAGCAAAGACAATGAGCGGCAGTCATAAGCGCGGCAACACGTGTTGAACGCACCCCTCGCTCCAAAGGGCATTGTAGCCCTTTCTTCGTACCTCCTCAAAGAACTGTTGTTGCGCGAATAGCAAGGAGTTCTCCAAATCATTATCCTTTCGTACATCAAACACGAAAGTGCGGACGACCCGCGTCTCATGAACGTAGATGATGTCGATATCTGTAAACAGATGTGTAAGACGCCGTCGGCCTAATTGGAATTGCACACGCACCATCATCCTCGTCGAAAAGGGGAACAGGTTCGACAGTTTTACTGTCGACCACCTCCCAAGGTTTATCGTGTTTTTTCACGACGAAAACGGAAAGGACGCCTGCCAGGCCCATGGTATGCGAGGACAAGTAGGTGATGTGTTGAAAGCCACCTGGCGGAAAACGGGGGGATCACTAGTGTGCCAGTGCCGCATGGTAAGCTGTTATTATAAAGACCGCAACCGTTTAGACGCTGGAATGACACCGCCCCGGATCCAGTCATTATCATCAAGGGGGGATCTTCTTACGCGCCCGGCATAAGCACGCGGAATATGCGTCCGATTCTAGATCACCATGCGAACGATGCCGAGCCGATTACGAATCCCGTGCGTTATTCGCTAACCCTGACGACAAACATCACTACGATCATCACGATCATTGTAATATCATTGATTACAACAAAATAAAACTTACTGGCCAAGGCTCTTCTATTTGTGCGCTGTCAGCATGGCGGAACAATACTGTTAACATCGCCCTCGAAAACAAACAAGTGTGACGCCGGTCGCCGGCATCGCCGAGTCGAACCCTGACGATGGCAATTGGACAAAAACACCGGCCAAACACGTCATGGGCGCAACGGGACAAGTGATCAGTATTTCTTCATTGAGACAGAGATGAAATTGATTGAATTCTCATTACTCATGGAAGATAGGAGATAGACTTCTTTTGGCGCCAAACGCTTGGTTTTCTTCTCATCGGGAATGGCCAACTCCGAAGGTCC
>Ga0307510_10001977_pt1 | contig 23078 bp, 26 predicted proteins | sample 12_EM_MG_FD_207224 | JGI IMG/M metagenome (GOLD analysis project Ga0307510, IMG submission 207224) | Populus trichocarpa ectomycorrhiza microbial communities from riparian zone in the Pacific Northwest, United States - 12_EM | ecosystem: Host-associated > Plants > Roots > Unclassified | place...
GTGATGTTGATCATAAAACGGTCAGCCCCTTATCAGTCTGAGGATGTTTGATAAGCTGCTGGTCACGCATGGTCACACATCGCCAGCCTGAAAGAGCATTGTCATTCCGTGTCTTTTTTGCTGACGCTACGGCTGTAATACGGTATGAATCGGCAGTGACCTGTACCGTAAACCAAAGACCGAGGCGGCCAACAGTATGGGACGGGTGTCAATACGGCCGTATACGGTACAGTACGGCTGTACCAGCAGTGCGTAAAGTGCAAATCCAGTGTGTGCAGACAGTGGGTCCGCATCTGTGAATTTGAAAGGAAGGGATAAGATAAGGGCAACTAGAGGGGGAGGCGAATAGGCGGGTGTTAATACGTTAAGTGCTTGACCGCCAGGGAAGCACACGCAAGAACAGCGATGATGGTGACGGCGTTGACAAGGGTGGCGATGGGGGCCAATGGTGATGACGGTGGCAAAGGTGGCGATGGTGGCTGTGGTGTGAGCGACATTGACGAGGGAAGTGGTGATGGAGGCAAAGGCAGCAAGGTTGAGAACAAGGATTTGAGGTGCATGAACAAGGGCGTTTGCTGTAAAGTTGGAATGGAGACTCAGAGGGAACTCAGAGGTGAGGGCGGCAGCAGCAAGATTATACCTGGAAGGTTTTGAGCGAGTGGCAGGCAATGGGTCGTAACGCGTAATGAACTGGAGGTGCTGGCAGGGGCCACAAAGGGACTGCACTCAAGTGCCTTGGAGCTGGTGGTAGTGGAACGGGACTCAGACAGTTTCGAGCAGGCTGCAGCAAAACTAAACATGGGCAGCTTTGAATGGGCGATGCTGGGGCTCTGTAAACTGAAGGAGCAAACAGAAGATAGCAGAAAAGACCGAGGGGTCCAAACAACAGGTAACAGTGCAAAGGTCAGTTTATCGTCGGTCGGTCAGGGAGGAGAAGGAAGATTGGGCACTTTATTGCCTGCCTCTCAATAAAGCCAGGCAAGGGTTTTTATACCCTGCTGAGTTGAGGGCAGTACATACATGTATGCTACGTGCGATGTACATAGAGAAGGGAAGGATGGGGAGAGAAATATGAAGGCGATCCGGCTGGCAAGGTATGAGAGACCGGCATGGCAACGATGACAAGAGAAAATGGTGTCCTAAACAAGGGCACATGGTAAAATGGGGTGAGGGGGGATGCGGCGATGATCGAGAGGAAGTCTAAGGTGAAACGGGAAGTTGGAGAATGGAGTGGTAAGCCTAAGACAGAAATGAAAACAAAGGACACACGAAATTAGTTGAGCTGTGCATGGTAATACGTTTTCCCAACAATCCCCATCAAGGACTCGCTCCAGACTGATGCCCCACTGTCTGCAGTGAGCGGAATGTTGGACAGCGGCATTGGTGGGGCCCTCGAAATGGTATACACTAGTGGTGTGAGCCAACAATGCTTAGTGATCTGTGTGTCTTCGGCAGGAAAATGGGGCGCAAATGGTTGTGAGGGGGAAACGTCCAAGCACAAGGAAATGAGGGAGAATGAACTTCAAGGAAGGTGGGAGACATTGAAAGACGACGAGGGGAGATGATGATGGTGAGAGGCAAGCCCAGGCATGGCAGATATGGGAGCACAGATGAGTGATACAATAACAATAATGGACGTCATGTGAGGGTCAAGGGTTAGGGCTTTGAGAGCGCTTACTTTACGGCTGTAGACGGTCTGAAACAGCTGTTTTCTATGGTGAAATACGGCCGTCTGAGGGTGCATTAAGGTCTTCAACGGTATGGTAACGGGACCCGTACGATACGGCCGTAAAGCCGTAATGTACAGTATGGCGTGCAGCCCTAGATCTGTCAAGGATGTTGTCACTGGGGGCATGGGCTTATTGTCATCAGGGTCATGGACCCAGGTGATTTCAGACTTGTCCAAGAGTTTGCCATCGGGGCCTACAGCACAGTTGTCAGATGACATGGTGAGTTGAGGATGCGAAGATGAGAGCAAATGCACACACCTTTTATGCTCCCTTTAAGCGTTGCAGGCCCCTTCAAGTCTTTCCAACCCTGAGTATCACTGGGTCAGTGGAAAAATGTGAATTGGTGAATCATCGCAATTCGCATAGGTGAACGTGAGCGCACTGATGCAAGTCATGATGGGGGGGAGAATACCAGGAAAGGGTATGAGGAAGGGAGGGGAGTCGAGCTCAGAGGATCAGGGCATGAAGGCAGCCAGGAGAATACAGGAAACACTGAAGGGGCCTGAATACACATTGAAAAAACATGTACTCACAGGTCTCACCATCAGTAAGTCCATGCACTCCCAGCCCCGAGCATTGCTAGATCAGGGGATTGGCAGTGCAGCACAAATTTGTGTACATGCAAGGCAGGTGAGAGGAGGGGACTCAGGGGAAGGGAGTCAGGTGCAGAGGGTCGTGTCGGGTGGGGGCAGAGGTTACCAGAAGCGTTGAGGGGTCTTGAACCTTGAAATGCATGTTTGAGGCAATGTGGGTAAACACAAGGTCCGGCTTGGGCGACTTGCAGAAGTCAGGAAGCGCATCAGCAAAAGTTTCAAACAGAGGTAGTGTAGTTGATGCCTTGTAAGCCCTTGTATAGGTCGACCCACACCCTGTATAGTCATAACTTTGCCTTGGAAGGGGCCATCTTTGCCTTGGAAGTCCCTTACCTACTTTTTGCACTTTTGCTGATGCGCATGCAGGGCTCACTTGCTTTCGGGGCTGGCAGCTGCGCACCGGCCTCACAGTTCAGAGGTTCGGACCAGGTCCAGACGGGTTCACCAGGTTTGGGCCCACCCCCGAACCCGGAACTGGACTTTGGGTCCGGTTCAGCCCCAGTGCCGAATCTTGGACCGGACCTGGGTCCGGTTCACTGAAGGTTCGGGTCCGGACCAAAGTTCAGAACCGAACTGCAGCATCCCTATGCAGTCACCCCCAGCTTCGTCTCGCTTCGCTACTTCCAACAAGTTGTTTAACATTCACGCGATTTGATGGATTGTGAAAGACTAGCAAAGGGTCTAATAGTGGTCTAATACAGTACTACTGAGAATGGCGACGGTAAAAGTAGTACTGTACTGGCTGAACGCGTCGCGATCACGCATCGAGGGCACGTCACGTGGTCGGCAGTGTGAGGAGCTCTCACGATTGGTATTAATATTGTAGTGTAGGATTTCCTTCTCACTACTGTATCCCCCTTCCTCATATTTCGCGCACAATCTCCTTTTTGTCTCCTACCCTTCTGGTTTTCCGTAGGTCAAATTTTACGAGTGATTCGGGTCGCAGACAAAATACTACCCCGCATTTCGAGCTCGCTGTAGGCGGCGAGCTCTTTTGACCGTCTCAGCCAGCGCGGCCACTTATCCGTAGCATACTTCGGTAAGTTCGCTCTCCACCCGGGTATGGCAACGGGAGACTGATATGTTTGGATTTATACCCAGTTCCGTGTTGTCCGGCATGGCGCACCTGCATGACCACGGCATTCCCGGGATCTCAAATATGTTGCCCCTCCCTTTATCATTCACCAGCACGGAAAGCCTGTCAATCTCTGGTTGATAGGGTACGGTTACTTCCTACCCCTACTGACCATTCATAGCGCGATGGAATGCTGATTACGCGTTGCAGAATCATCCCTCACCTCCTCGCGCATATACGCCATTCAGGGCAGATGAGATGGAGGTGATACACCGGACGACGGAGGTGATACTGGAAGAACATATCCGACGAAGGTACGCCCGGGATCATCGTGGCTTGTGGGAATGCGCTTATCTGACTTTCAGGAACTAGCCTGCACCATAACCCAAGAGCTTTCTCCGTCCCGTCCCTAACCCCAACCCTGTGCGCCGCCTCACCGCCGGGCAAAAACTGTCGTATACATAGTTCATGAGCTTCGCTGCCCCAACCGAACACGGAACACGACCTCTGTGGTCTGCGCGAGAACTTTGACCGGCGCTCGCCCTGACCCAGTGCGATTAGCACTGCAGGTGTCTGACGCAGTTCACGAAAAGTAATAGCGCGAGCGACAACAAAAGGACCAGGTGGAAACCAGCTCTGGCAATGAAAATGAGAGCGAGAGCAAAATCTCATTGCCGTCGTGGCGCGCGACGCTGGAACAAGACTCCAAGAGACAACGACACTTGTCGCCTCCATTGCCGGCGGACCGTGGGCCTCGGGGCGGGCTGGCAGGACTCGTGGTGAAGGGACGTCAAAAACAACAAAGGTGACGAGGTCTCCAATGTCATTTTCCAATGCTGTCAATAATGCCAAGGCTGGTGCCGAGGCTGAAACGGTGTGAGAGGGGATCTCCTTCGCGCACAAATGACTCCGGCGTCGCAGCCACGCAAAGCGGAGGAAGCTCAGAAGATGATGAGGACCAAGAGGTACTGCTGCGTATGCCCGGGTCGTTCGGCGTTGAGAACCATGGCGGTGGTGTGGCACGTGGGGCAGGTGCTGGCGACTTCGGTCCGTTCGGTTCTGTTCGTATGCTCGAGAATTTGTGGCGGCGGATGTGCAGAGTAGCTGAGATGATAATGCGACCAAAGACACCCCACCCTTTATATTTCCCCCCGTCTAGACCTTCGAATTAATTTTTTCCTTTCTACTTTTTTTTTTTTTTTCTGAATCTTTCTACTTTGTTCGGGTTCTGTTGTACGGGCCCGTATGGCTCGTTGTTCCCCTCGTGTATGTCGCCAGTGCAAATCTTACCGTATAGCAACTGAGAGCAATGAAATTATCCCGAGATACTAGGGCACGGCCTTCGGGTGTCATCCAACACTTCGAGGAAACAGACTGAAAACTCCTCACTTCGATGGAAAGGAAGCGCGGAAGTGCGCCGGATGATCCAGTGTTGGACAAGTCTATTTTCAGTTTCGGCCCGTGGCCCGAGTCCAGTCACCGCACCACGCCCAGCCCGTTGCCACTGGCAGTTGGTGGATTCAAATCATTCAATCACTCTCACGGCCCACGCATATCATTCCGGGCTTCCAACTCAGCCCTCTCCTCGGTTCATACTGTGAAGCTAACGGCTGCAACGACCATGGTCATGATGAGTCAACGCGCCACGCTAATGGCCCTCCCTTTGGAATTCATCGACCACATACTGACCTTTCTATCCTGGCCCCACGACCACCATCGCCGAACGCATCTTATACCGCAACATCGGCGAACTTCCCGCCGCGGGGTGCTGTGCGAACCTTGCTGTCACTCGCGAATGCTCTTGCAACGCAGTGCGAGCTCCTCAAGAGCGTCATGCTTGATTTTATCGAAAATAGAGCCCTGTTTGCGCTCGATGTGCTCATAGCCGAGGTGCCCAGGGGGCCGCTGCGTTCACGCTCTCTGAGCGTCGAGGTGTCCGTCCACAAAAATAGACACCGCGCTCCGGAATGGATATTCCCCGGAGACGCCCCGCTCGTTCGCGACTTCAATCAGGTGACCCGGTTGGACATCTCCGTGTCGTGAAGCCTCTGCTCGAGTCACTCGAGTGTGGTACCGACGTCCACGTTCGGAACGGAAACCAAGAGACATCACTAGTAGGTTCTAGCATCTGGCGAAGGGGAGCCCGACGTTGTGCGCTTTCCTGTCGGGAAAGGCGCAGATCTCCACACCACCAGGGACAACAAAGGCTGGAACCCACTGCACATTGCATCACAAAATGGGCATCTCAACGTCGTCCAATTATTGCCCGATGCTGGCACCCCCGTTGATATCTGGGATGAGACCCAAAAGACCCCTTTGGATTCGGTTTAATAACAAATCTACATCTTTCCCCGTCCATAAATCGGCATTTATTTCCTGTGTTGAGAGCCTATATGTTTTTTCGCCATTGTAACGCTCGGTCATGTGATACGAACTGTCTATGCGCCCTATCTTACCGGGGGGGGGGCTCCCACATTCGCGATCGTGGATCCGGAGACCTGTGGCTTTTCCTCACCATGAGAGATCTGGTGTGTTAGAACTGTATATGGCTTACTCTGTAGGGCATATCATTCAATGCCGCGGCTCGCGCCAGTCGCTTCTGTGCCCATTCCGAGTCCGAGTCCTCCAGCCTATCCTCTGAGAGGTGGACAACCTGGTTTGCGAGCGGTGTCTCAAATACAACATCGGATAGTGTAACCACCGTAGCGGTCTCTGCCTCAGCTCCTGACCCATCCCCGTCTCCAAGTGAAAGTTCTTCGAGTAAATGTTATCAAAACGGGGGCCATGCAACCATGATACCTCCTGAACACTGACCGCACTGAACTTGCCGTATTGCTGGGGCATAATTCCGGAAGTGTTCTAGTAATGCGTCTGGCCCCAGGGTTTCCAGTGGCTACCGAAGTGAGGGTGATGGTGCTAATACTACTCAAATAACTTACAAAACTGATAAGGAACTCAAGGTCGTCATCATGGACAAGTGCCACATCGCAATCCGGCGCTTGCTATTCAACTCTTGTTAGAGTGGGATAGCCACGCGCAGCCACCCAGCGGTACTGGTATACTTACCTCAGCAATATACGTCAACAAAACATGAAGGGGATCCTGATACTTCGAATAATCAAACAAAGGACTGAAAACGATAGCCAGAGTAACCAACGTTGGTTTCGGCAGGAATGCTTATCAGTTCAAGACCCGTGTCAGATCCCGGATCGATATCAGGTTCAGGCAGATCGGAAGCGGGTCCCGCCAGTCCCCGAAGTCTTGGCCAAATGTTCAGGATCCGGACGACACGGAATCCTCGGACGAATACACATTGGTTTTCGGGCAGGTTCTAGAGCACGATGTATTGGACCCATGAATTCTCATCATGGGCTAAGACTGGAAAATGGTACGAAGCCTACCTCGCCACTGGGGCCAAGTTTTAAGTCCCCTCCAGTCGCACTTCGCTCCTCCAGATGGACCCCAGAATTCCCGGACGGTTGGACAACGAACGATAGTTGGGCGCCTCCTCGGTTCTCGGAGAAGACGACGTTAACCCATGACCTCGCAAGATGACGGCCAGTGACCAGAATGATATCCTCCATGCGATTGACTCCCAACCCAAGATCTTCAGCTACCTTCATGCAGCAGTCGATGTTCTTGACTAACCACTTGCCAAAGTCGCCTTGGGCGGCCGTGTCCTCGCATGCTGCGGGTAAAGGAAGAGACAATAATGCGCCTTGCCTCCCTGCACATGAAACCGTGACCTGTGCGTCGTCGTCTGGTCTGATAGAATGAGATGTCAGCAATGAGAACCCACGCTCGAACCCAAATTTACCCTGAGGCATGGATGTTGTGTCCAGAAAACTCTTTGGTAACATTCTTCGAGCGGAAATCTTTGTGGTTGTCTCTATACCTGCGGATATGATGTGGTGCCTTGGGCTCCAGTTTCGGGGGATACACAAGACTGTTATCGCCGTGAGTGTCTGGATCGGATGGAGGGTCTCCCGGAAGTAAAGCATTGAACAGACGGTAAAAACAGCCCCTGCGAATGAAGCCGACGTCGCCCACTTCTACGGAATTGTACAGCCCCCCTGAATCTGGATCCCATAGGGCATATCCAAGGTCAGGGTACCTGATGGCGAGCTCTTCACGGAAAATGTTACAGTCACCCATGAGCATGAGCGACAAGGTTGGAGTTCTCAGGCTGCCAGTGTTATCAGATCAGGCCCGGGCGACCAGCGACTCGGGCCGAGGCAACTACTCTGGGGTGTCCGGCCCGACAAGCCGGGACGTTCGACGATCCAGTCCCAGTCCCATCTCCTTCTCACTATCCCCTACTACCTCCATCATATTGCGCGCGCACGTCGTCGTCCTTTTTGCCTCCTACCCTTGTTTTGTTTCTCCTCAGTTCAAATTTTACGAGTGGTTCCTATCGCAGACAAAATACTACCTCCCATTCGAGCTCGCTGTGGGCGGCGAGCTCATGTGATCGACGGTCGTCTCAGACTTTCAGCCAGCGTAGCTAGTTATCGGAACGAGATGCTGTAGCAGTGCTTCGGTACGTTCGATTGTTCTTCACCCCATGATAGCAATGGGAGGGAGACTGATTTGTTTGGTTTTATACCCAGTTCTGTGTTGTCCGGCATGAAGTACGTGGATTACTACGACATCGTCCCCCGGGATCTCAAGCATGTTGCTCCTCCCTCTTCTCCCTTTATCATTTACCTCCTGATCTTGGCGAGCTCTTTGAGTCTAACCCATGGGCTGTGAACAGCTTGGAGAACATTCTCTTTCGTACCAACGGCCCATCGTCGGATATCCTTATCGTCGACTTTGGCATGTGCATTGCCTGGACCTTCTCATTGGACATATATCGCTTATGCGTGTCATTTTGCAGTGCCGAGCACCTCGATTCCTCTGGGGAACCACTCACGTCCGGAGCAGGAACTTTGGGATAGGTCACTCCTGAGTTACTCAATCAAAAGTGGGGCGGCAAACCTGTCAAACTTTGGTCGATAGCATACGATTACTTCATACGCCTATCAGCCTGCCCTTATGGGATCGGATCCTTTCCTAGTCTTCCAAAACCCATCAAATGTAGCTATCCAGCTACGCGCTGTAAACATAGGCGTCCATGTGCGGAATAAACTTTTTTACCAGCATAAAGGTAGAAGTCAGACCTTTTACCACGAAACGGAGCCCGGAGTGACCTGTATCTCTACCCAAAGTCAGAGACATGGACTTTGCAAAGTGTGATAGTTTCTGGTCCGGTGCTTGCGATCAGAACGCTACAAATCCTATCCCAGATTCACAGTCCTGAGTCGCTTGCTTCTTATCAGAGGAAGACCTGAAAATAGAGAGAAGTCAGCAACCCTGAATCTCTCTAGGTTGTCGTCTCCTCGCAGAAGCAGTGACGCCGTAGAGCAGTGACATTCATTGATAATCGGGAACATCGTCCTTGACATGCTTGGCATTATAATCGGATGGTGTCTGTGTTGATTTTTTCCTTGGGTCAATCAAACAGCTAGACCGTAACGTCTCAAAATACCGTGATTAAGCAGAGCACAGGCGAACATCACGTGTAAGCTCCAAAAATAAAATAACAGTACAGACACGAGAACATCCACCTCTAATGGTGGGAAATGGACGAGGGAAGGAGGACAAAAGGAACGCGTGTGGAAGTGCCGTGCCAACCACACTCCGAACATAAGCTATTGGGGCGAACCAAGCGCCGCCTGTACTGCTTCATTAGTCAGGAACGGAACCCTGTTGTTCTCTAGGTAATCGTCAAAGTCCCAAAATCTGTCCAGTATGCTGCTGTGGCGAATGAGATGTAGGGTCCGGGTGGACATCGCATGATTGAACCAGAGTTTGTTATCTTCCACTTGACGAAAGACCGTGGAATTGGGGGCGTTCGGGACGTAGGGCTATAAATTGAATATCGATAACTCAGTCAGAATCGACTAACCAGAGAGTGAAAGGAACGTACGACAAGCGCTGCACTGCTCTCCTCGTCTAACCTGGAGCCGTTGAGCTATTGGACACGTCATGGGTCGGCAAAGAAGCTGACGGATGATAATAGGTTCCGAAGAACTCACCACCAGCGCGATTGGAGTCTGGAAGGACTCTTTTATCTTGGCTGCGACGCACTCGCCGGCAGGGGATAACGTTGTGTCGCCGACGCGCTCTGGCGCCTGGTAGTACGCAACTACCTGAAGACCACTACTATGGGCATGGTCGGTGGCCTACGTCCACATAAGGTGCAGAACAGAGGTTGACTCAGTCGACGTAGAAGGGAAAAAAAGGATAGGCTAAACGACAGAACGCACCATTCCAAGGCCGACCTCCATCATTGGAGTGAGATTCGTCCAGTGATGCTGAAGGGGTACCGCGTCGACGATGGTTACGCAGCCGGAAGAGTGTGGTGAACCAAGGAGAACGCCGTTGACAGTCTGGTGAGGGTATTTGAGGGCATGGAGAATGATCTTGGCGTAGGCGAGGTCTTCGAGGCGAAAGTTTGGGCTTGCCATGCCGCGAATGGGTCCAGGCGTGTGCGGGTTGTTACCGTTGGGAACCCGGCCCGGAATCTTGGAACGGCGCTTTGCAGCCTTCCCGTAAGACATGATCTTGGTCTTCCTTTTGTTGGCTTTGCGTCGGGCAGCTTTCGTCTTTTCGGTTTGGAAACCCCATCGTTTGAGGTCTCAAGTATTTATGCACTTTCGGTTTCCGTCTTGATGCTCTCATCCTGAGAACTGCGATCGTGGTGTCATTCGGTGCCAGTGGCTCAACCGGTCAATAGCGTACAATTTGACCGGCGGGGGAATCGGAGCGCCTTCTGACGGGCACTATGTCTCTCAGTACTGGTAATGGTAAGTGGCTTGCGCCAAGAATCCTGTCATATTTCAGGAGCTGGACTGACGTCGCTGCCCGACTAAACATGTCGCAGATAGCTCTCGTGATCGTGATGGAGGTAACGAAGGAGTGTTTTTGCAACGATCTCTCTTGTTGGAACTCGGTCCGTCCTTTTTGTTTTGTCCTCCAGACCACCTCGCGTTTGCGGCTCATCAATGTCAGGCGCGGGCACTCCCGCCCCCTACAGTACTGGACGACAACCAACCCAATCCAATGAAAGCCTTAATTAACACCTCAGATACGTGACAACTGCGGTACTCGTATCATAGGGCTTCGTTGTATTTGTTTCGACTTCATTGCCAAAGGGCTATTTTCTGTATCTCGGACAAGTTGAAGCACATGGCCACGTATCGCTCCTTGCGTCTTATTTCCAATATCACTGGTACTGTATGCCCGCCTTGCCAAGGACTACAGCGCTCTTCGGGCGCAGACGAGCAACAAATGTCAGCCGGTTGTCAACGACTCGCTCAACCCGTTTGTATCCTTGTTGGTTGCTAAGAGGATTACGAATATGGTAACGTCGTGGCACTGTCTTGATGATGGTAAGTTACAGAGATTACTGTATAGAGGTTGCAACAGTCCCCTCCCTCTGCAGCGCACCCGGTTCCGTGAGCTCCGCAGTTTCCGGAGCTTTACCTGGCTTCCCCAGGGTTAGCTTACTTGCAGCCATGGAGTACAATACTCTACGTAGTCGAACGGCGTGGAGTGGATTCTGACTCACTGGGTCAGTGAGCCGAGCCATAGGTTGAGTTTCCTTGGCTTTCCACCTAAATGGGTAGGCTTAGTCTGCCGCTCGGCGCTCGGAGTTTCGACCCATTCCTAGCTTCCGGTGTATCAGTACGCGCTGTGGGGCATACAGTACAGTGGACCCTGAACAGATGAACGCTCTCGATCGTTGATCCCCGTCTTGAGAAGGGATGGATCTAGCGACAACATGAATGAAAGATACTGTCGCTGACATTCGCATCTTATGGATCATGCTGAGCAAAATTTGATCCAAGTTGTCCGTTTCCAAGAGCATTGCGTTGGGTGGCCATGTGGTGATGATGGACGTCCTTACGTTTACGCTGAAATGTGTCAGAATGTCAAACTGTTCACACATTGAGTGGAAATTTGTAGATAGTGATCCATCAGTTTCTTGGTGACACCAGTCCGGGATCCAGGTATGGTGAGTATGAGTTGTGGTTGAATCCCAACACTCCCGACTGTACTGATCACGTGACGTGGTTCGACGCGGTTTCCGTTCCGGGGGTCGGGTTGCAACAAACAAGTCGCGCTGCCAGTGCTCGATTGATTGATGATGCCAACTTGAGCAACAGAATGTGGATTGTCACTGGCCCATTCGACGGTGAAACATCAAATGAGGTCGCTTTTCAGAGTAATGTCTTCTTCCCACCTCCCGCTTTCGTACATCCCTTCAAACTCATCGGAGATACGTCGCAGAGTCAAAGCTGTTGAAGAGCGGAAAGGAGTACCTCATCGGCCGCAAATCAACGTGCGACCTTGTCGTGAATCACAAGAAAGTCTCCCATGATCACGGAAAGTTCATAGTCGGCGGTTTTTCGCCTGATGATGTTGTGCGACCCACTCGTTCTCCTATGTCGTATTCGCGCCCCTCAGTCACCATTACAGACCAACACCGACTACGCGCCGACGCTACAGATCCTAAACTCTAAAAACAAGACGATGCGCATCTGGCGCGAAGGCGTCCCAGATGGGCTAATCGTAAACCCGGGTGCGACGGTGCAGTTGCGACACGATGACCGAGTTGACGTCGTCAGTGGTCTGCCGTTAACGTGTGTCCACTGCATCCCATCATTCCTATCAATGCAATTGTTTGATTACCGCTCTGCAGCCTCCAGTGGCAGAGAATATGCTGCTTCGAAACGCCCGGAAAAGTCAGAACCCCGATTTCCGTCGACGGCTGCGCTTCCATTGGTGTGCTGCGCAACCCTCTGTCTGCTTCCATGCCCGTAGTTTCTCACTCGGTCATCCCTTAGGCGTTCATGTGGTGCGGACGCTGCACCCTGACATCACGCATCACCTTGTGCCCTCCTACGCGCTCACTCCCGCCCACATGACATCCCTCCTCTCCGCCGCTCAGCTCGTCAAGCCCGAATGGCTCACCGAGCTGATCAATCTCTCCATCCTCAACCCGCGCGAATCCCCGCGCGCGTTAGAGCACACGTTTGCTCTGCCATCCGAGAGCAAGTTCCGTCCTGGCTTTGCCTCTGACCTGGCATCCGCGCTCAAGACGATCAAGACGTGGGAGCCGAACGAAACTAGGCTCAACATGTTGAAGGGGTACCGCTTTGTGTTTGTCGGAGACAAGGGACTCGAGGTCCCCGCGGGCTACCGAGACCTCGTCAAGCGAGGGGGCGCGGAGTACGAGGCGTTCGCTATCAGTACTGGTGTCGTGCGCTGGCGAAAGGCCCTGGCCCGCGCCAAGGCGTTGGCCGAGGAAAAGGGTGGGAAGGCGGTACCCGTAGCGGATGGTGATACGATGGAGTTGGCCGTCGGTGCGGAGGAGTGGGAGGAGATGGTATCCGTTGCGAAAAGGTGCGCACGGAGCACTTGGGTGTCTCATGTCGAACTAATACAACTTATTCATAGCTTGGAGTTGGAGTTTATCCAACCCGAGAACATACTGCAGGCTGTCGCGTCTGTCGACACATACTTCGTAGATTCGACTCGTCCCGCTGCCTCGCAGGTTGATGGTATGTTAATGACTAGCTATCGTACTCGCTCCTGTCGAAACGACCTGACATGTCCACAAGAATCACCTCTACCTGATATAGTGCCGAATACTCTCTCGCACGAGCCCTCCATCCCACCTCCTATACATCCTCAGCACCTGCCCAGAGCAATCAACCCCTCGCGTACGACATCTGAAAAGCACCCACCAGCTGTTGCGTCCGAGCCATCCGCACCGGAGCCGGAGCCAGAGGTGCCTATGCCCCGCAGGGTACGGATTTCGCCTTTCCTCGCTTAATCCAACTACGTGCTCACTGTTGCCCTAGTTGCCACCGAGACGGGCAATCCGCACCGCACCCTCGCCCGGACCTGCCGACGATGCACCAATCGTGGGCGCATCCACAGCTCATCTTGCACCACTGGTACCCGTTTCTGGCGATGCCGGTTCTGGGTCTACTCAGCTACCCACAGTACGTATATACCCCAATCACCCTCCAAACGTAGGAACCTCACGTGACCGCATGGATCTTTGTTACAGCCTGTCTCTCAAACGCGTAAACTACCGCCGCGACGGCGGGCAAACCAGGGCATCGACACCTCTTCCGCGCTGGTCTCGGCTTCTTCTCATGCCCAGGCTCCGCAGTCCCAGTTCTCCCAGCTTGACAAGTACAAAGCCCTGTTTGACGCGAGCAATCCTGATCGTGTGCAGTCTAGCGAGACACAGTCAGGGGCGGGGACGTCGACGCAAGGTGTCCGAACCAACACACTGAGTGCGGTTCCTGAAGAGCAAGAGAGCCAAATCCAAAGCGAGACTCTGAGGGGAACGAAGCGTAGTAGGCGGACTGGGGGTGCGGACGATAATGCTGTGGAAATGGCGGACGGTGCTCCAGGTGCGGCTGGTACGAGCGCAGGCACCTCCGAGGGGGTGCACAGAGCGAAGCGACGTGCGTTGGATGCTAACGCCCCCGCTCCGGCCGCTCAACCCAGGTCGCCGATGCAAACGCAGACGCAAGGCACAGGCACAGGCACAACAACGGTCACGGGAACGAAGCACGCTCCGAAACCGCCGTCGTCGTCGTCGACCCACCACAAGCTCGACACGGACGAGAATTTCCTCAGGGCGGTCAACTCGACCAAGCGCGGCAAGAAGCTCGAGGACGACTTTGACCGCGAGTTCAACCTGCTGCGGATCGCCAAGCCGAAACAAAAGCTCGATGGCACCGGCACCGGCACGACCACGGACACGGCCACTGCGGCGGCACGCGCTCCCGAGGTCGACGTCGCGCCGTGGGATGCGATTGACGACTTTGGCGACGTCGGGATCAGAGGGAACTTTATAGTCGTGGTGGAGATGGACATCGAACGAGGCGGCAGTGCGAGGCCCTCGTAGTCTGCGCGCACCGACTGTACCACCCACCCAGAGTGGGTTGGCAGACCCAACTTTGAAAAACCGAACGGGAGTGAGTCTTCTTTTCCTCCCTCTCTTCCCTCCCCCCCATTCTTTTCACGTTTCATGGCTCGAATTATTTACGATGGACTTGGGCGAAACAATACTGGATTATGGATGTGCACTCCAGGTCAAACTCTTGATACACCTCTTCCGCGTCTTCTCGCTCGACGTCGTTTACCCCAATTTCGAAGCGGCCAAGGCTACGAGCGCCGCAGACGCGATCTCCGATGGAATGGACAGACTGCTCCGGCCGAGGCGCCTCTTTCAAGAAGACGACACAATGTCCACTCCGCAGCCGGTCGCGCTCACCTTGCAGGTTTTCTTCGGCGATCCCGCGCCCATTGCCGGAGCCCGTCGACGACAAGACGGTGGCCGAGATCAATGCGCCCGGCTGGCTGAACGGTCCCTTCCAGTCTGCGCGTGACGGAAAGTTCGAGCACAAAATCATTTCGACGACGGACACAAAACTCGGCAGTATGTTTTTATTTTCGCATTGGCTGGTTTTCGAGCGATCGGATATCCACTGTGCTTACCAACCCACCTTTGGACCTTCAGCGCACGACGCCGTCCTGCGTCTCAGGCGCCCTGGCGAGGTCCGCACGTACATGGTTGAGCCGCAGTTCCCAAAGCGCGCGGACGCGAAGAATGCTGTGTGCCTTGCATCACTCGCAGCGGGCGTTGGAGCATACGTGCGCTCTGTCAGCGGGGCTCTCGAAACGAAGACATCCCCCGAGACGAAGATGCTCGTCCTAGAAAATATACACCCCTTCCTGACGACAGAATACGGGAAGCATTGGCCAAACAAGCTGCCCGAGGTGTTTGAGTACACGAAGAATCGCGATGGTACGCATCGTTTATATGTAAACTCAGCCGAACGATTGTGTGACGCTGGTGACTTATACGCACCACCAGCATGCGGATGTGTCCTGACGCTGAAGCTGAGAGGAGAGCCTGAAGAGCATGAGAAGCGTTCTTGGACGGTGCCAGCTGATTTCTGCAACAGGAATGACGCAAAAATTGCTGTCGCAACTCGCGTTCGAGCAGGGCGCGATTGAGTTCCTTCGTTTCGGAGGAGAGCCTCCGCCCGAGGGGTACAAAGTCGAGCTGTCCGCACCACGCGAGTCGAAAAAGGCAAAACGGAAGGGGACGGACGGAGCGGAGAGCGAGGGCGAAGGCTCCAAGAAAAAGTCGAAACTGCTGAGCAAGTCAGGGCAATTCTTCGTAGCAGCCAGCTTGCCAGCGAAGCTCGCCGTCTCGTCCCGATCGTCTACCAGTAGTTTCTCGCAAGCGCGGGCACCCGCCACCGGTACCATTTCGAGCGCTGCGATATTGTTACCACGTCCTGGCTACATTGACCCCAAACCTGAGCCCGGTGAGCTACCCGCTGAGCCGCCCAAGCAAGAGCCAGAGCACCATCCCGCGAGCCTTCCGCGACGTCCAGCCACACAGCCCTTTGAATGCCTACCTCGTCATGCCGCCGAATCGACATCTTATAATCGTCTCCGCGACAACCCCACGAGACCGACTCCTTTTGACACTCGCGAACCTGGGCGCCAGTACGAGCCCGGCGCCGACCCGTGGCATGAAGGTCCAGGCGCTTATGCCCCAGATCCGTACTACGCTCTGCCGCCAGGATCGCACGTGGAGCCCTGGCACACGCGCCTTTCTGGTCACATGTACCCCGAAGGAGGTTATCGTCATTGCGATGCTGTTTATGGTCACGACTATGACTTTGATTATGAGCGGGATTGCTACGCCGAGCAGCCTGGTATGTAACACATTCTCTTCCGCCGTCGTTGGCTGATATATGAAAACGCCTAATCTGCTCCCAAAGCCCTCGGTGCGTCTCTACCGCCTTCCGAGCTCATCGCGGACGCAGTAAAGCAGTCGTCGCACACTGACATGTGCCACTTTGCCCCAGGATGTCGTGTCTGTAATCTGTATAACGAAAATCGCCAAATGCGTGGAGCGCGGCGGATCTCCTGACCACTTCTGGTGGGCCTACTACTGGCAAGAAGGAACGAGCTGCAGGGGCTCAGATTAGCCACGGTGGCAGGCCGGCACAGGCTTCCACAACTACCAGTACTATTACTACTGGTAGCAAGGCAGGCTCAAACCTAGGCCATGGCGTGACATTCGACCCTCGGGTGTTGGCGGGGGAATGCATGAAGGAGGTTAGGTGTGAGCTAGGCGTGCCGCGATGATGTATCACTAGGGAATGTTTACTCTGTCTGTGGAGATATATTTTTTTTTTTTTTTTTGGCAAACGCTCTTTTTTTTTTTATTCCGTTAGTGTGCGCCTCGGGGTACAGAACCTACGTAGCACTACTGAGTATATTATTACATGGTTGTGATCTGGCTAGGTGTGAATATGTGAATATTTACGAAATATGAGTTATCCCCTACAGCTAAGCGTGCCGTCGATGTGTAACAATCTATTTTGATGAAAGAATGAAAGACGAGCGTTCTAGCGTTCGCCAGTAGACTACGAATTGAGGGAAGGGGCGCGCCTACGAACTAGCGCTTCACCCGCCATTCGGGGTCGCCCGTGTGTCGTTTGGCAAACGCTTAACTGACTGCACCGCTATTTGAGGAACAGAACGACTCTGGTTAAGAATGTCGCATTCATGGGAATGAATTATTTGTGAAACTCCCCAGAATAGTTCTCTGTGCGAGATTCATTCTAGAGTAACACGGATCGTACGGTGTGCAACGGGGTGTTGAGCAGGGACAACACGATGGTAAGGCTTCTTCCCCGAGAGGGCCGAGAAGAGAGCTGTCAGAAGACGTATGGGGTGACAAGGTCACGGTTACCCCATCTCGATCTCTTCGAGCACATGCAAGTTCTGAGCAAATCATAAGAAAGATACATGGGAGCGAAGACGCCATCGGGTTATATACTTATATTTGGTTCATAAATAGGGTTCCGTGTTCAGCGCAGGCGCCGAAGACTGGTCAACTTCTGATATTTTAAAGCATACACCATGCATAGCAGATTCAGCAACCGAAATTCAGGGGTCCAAATAGCTTAACGATAATATCCCTGAGGTTGCAGGTTTAAGTCTCTGGGGTACCCCTTACATGTAGGGTGTATAAATTTTTCCCATTACACACAACACTGAACTAACTACGTTATTACAACCTGCAGAGCATGACAATGAGCATACAATTAGAAAATATCTTCACCAATGCTACCCAGCATGGAGTATAACACATGTGGTGAGCATCTGTGCGAGGTCCACATGACCATTGAAAGATGCGAAATGAAGCGCAGTCCACCTGTCCTCAGTCTGGGCTGACACGTCAGCGCCGCGCTCTACAAGTATCCGCGCGAGACCCACGTGGCCATCGCGGGATGCGAAATGCAGCGCAGTCCACCCGGCCTCGTTCTGGGCTGACACGTCGGCGCCATACTCTACGAGCATCCCTGCGAGATCCACATGGCCATTCTCCAACGCCAAGCATAGTGCAGTCGACCCGTGCTCCTTCTGAGCCGATACGTCAGTGCCGCGTTCTACGAGCATCCGTGCGAGATCCACGTGCCCATCACGGGATGCGAAATGCAGTGCAGTCCACCCGGCCTCATTCTGGGCTGACACGTCGGCGCCGCGCTCTACGAGCATCCGTGCAAGATCCACATGGTCATTGTGGGATGCGAAATGCAGTACAGTCCACCCGTGCTCCTTCTGGGCCGACACGTTGGCGCCGTGGTCTACGAGCATCAGTGCGAGATCCCCATGGCCATTCTCTGATGCAAAATGCAGCGCGGTCCAGCCGCCCTCGTTCTGGGCTGACACGTCGGCGCCGCGCTCTATGAGCATCCGTGCGAGATCCATATGGTCATTGTGGGATGCGAAATGTAGCGCAGTCCACCTGTGCTCGTCCTGGGTTGACACGTCGGCGCCGCGCTCTACGAGCATCTGTGCGAGATCCACATGGCCATCACAGGATGCGAGATGCAGCGCAGTCGACCCGTCCTCGGTCTGGGCTGACACGTCGGCACCGTGCGCTACAAGCATCCGTGAGAGGGCCGCATGGCCATTCTCCAACGCCAAATGCAGCGCAGTCAACCTGTGCTTCTTCTGGGCTGAAACGTCGGCGCCGCGCTCCACGAGCATCCATGCGAGGTCCACATGGCCATCGCGGGATGCGAGATGCAGCGCAGTCGACCCGTCCTCGGTCTGGGCTGACACGTCGGCACCGCGCCCTACGAGCATCTGTGCGAGATCCACATGGTCATTGCGGGATGCGAAATGTAGCGCAGTCCACCCGCGCTCGTCCTGGGCAGACACGTCGGCGCCGCCCTCTACGAGCATCTGTGCGAGATCCACTTGGCCATTGCAGGATGCGAGATGCAGCGCAGTCGACCCGTCCTCGGTCTGGGCTGACACGTCGGCACCGTGCGCTACGAGCATCCGTGAGAGGCCCGCATGGTTATTCTCCAACGCCAAATGCAGCGCAGTCAACCCGTGCTTCTTCTGGGCTGACACGTCGGCACCGCGCTCCACGAGCATCCGTGCGAGATCCACGTGGCCATCGCGGGATGCGAAATGTAGTGCGGTCCACCCGGCCTCGTTCTGGGTTGACACGTCGGCACCGCGCTCTACGAGCATCCGTGCGAGGTCCACTTGGCCATTCTCCGATGCGAAATGCAGCGCAGTCGACCCGTCATTATCCTGGGCTGACATGCCGGCGCCGCACCCTACGAGCATCCGTGCGAGGTCCACATGTCCACCACGTGAAGCCAGCTGCAAAGGAGATGACGCATCATCGGCACTTTGATAGTTTACGTCCTGTGGGTGCTCAATGGCCAATATCCTTGCAATGTCGTGTAGACCGCAAAAAGCGGCATAATGTAAGGGAGTACCACAGGGTGGAGACTGCCCATCGGCTCGTTCGCGCCGCTTCCTGGAGGGCACGGTTGGGTCATGTATCCAGAGCCAGATGGAAAAATGCGGTTTCGTCCGGTCAAAGAGCTGCTTCATCCCTTCCACTGCATCTTGCGACACACCCCCAAGACGGGCATGCTCGAACCAGTGCTGGGCTGCGTATTCAGAGAGAGGAAATTGCGTCGGGCGACGGCTGGTAATGTTTTTGTCCAGGTGTAACAGCACACCCAAACATGCTTGCGCGACGACGGTATGAGCGGATGACAAAGAAATATGGTAACGGCGGGAAATATTGTCGTGTTTGTCAGCAAAGCGGCTAGACGTCAAGAATTCCTTCACGGTGAAGTGAGCGAATTGTACGACTCTGGAAATTTCGAGAGACGTTTTGACATTGACAACGGAAAGTAATGCAGAGCAAGCGGAGAGTACTGCTTCGACAGGATTTTTCAAGCGCCAATCCCCGTGAAATTTCGGAATTGCCCCCGACTTGAAATCAAATGCGAGAATTTCCGCTAGTTCCTCGACTCGGAGTGGGCGAGATGCCACGGTGACGCAGACGAGGAGTCGTTGGGCGGATTCCCACTTTGTCTCTTCAATCTCTCGCAAAGTGCGCTCATAGGTCTCATCAAGTGTCACCGGTAACTCGTTCAGAATATCCTGGATATTCCCTGGGAAGCAGTTGGCGAGGTATGCAAGCTGAGAATCTACCCATCTGAACCTATCGGATGTGTGGGTCAGATGGACGAAAGATATGGTGTATAAATGCCATACATCCCATCCGCTTTTTTTGTCAGCATATCAATCACAAGCTGCTTGTGCTCCAGATTCCAATTTTGCATGTTTTTATTCGTGTCAACGATCGACTCGATATACCTCATGATGTCCTTTTTTTGTCCACTTTCGTCGTGTAAGGTAACGGAACGGAAAGCAAGAGGCTCGAGGATAGCCTTGATGTCGACCTCGGGTCGGCTCGTGACGCATATGCGCAGGTTTGGGAGTTGTGCCTCAATAAGGTCCTCCAAAAATGATAAGAGCTTCTCGCGGGGGGATGACAGAGAAGATGTATTTGGACATTCATCCAAGGCATCTATGACCAGATAAACTGGTCGCAGTCCTGGGCATTTCAATAAATCCATCAAACACTGGACAAGTTTATCGTCGCTTTGACTTTGTGTCCTATTGTAGTGTGTTGAATAGAAGGTGGACAGGATGTCGTAGTAAGAGTCGGACTGGGGGCACAGCTGGAATAACACCGATGAGAGTAGCCCAAAGACGTGGGTCTTTCTGTCCTCCCTAAAGTCGCAGTAAAATATCGCAAGTGATGCGAGCTCAGATTTTTGCATAATTTTGATCTCCTCGATGATCGCGGAACTAACCAAACTGTAAGTCCTCAAGACTAAAATCTGGAAAGTTTAACGTGCCAAAGGACGCTCTTCCCAGCGCCCGCTACGAACCGGGGATGGGATTAGTATCTGTGAAAATGGAAGCGCTGGGCGACAACTGACGTTTCCCATTGATCCATAGGAGCGAACTTGGACCAGAATCCTTCCATTCCGAGAATATGTTGCCCTTAACGAACCACTTCCCAGTCTCGCGATGCCGTGATTCGCGCGCGATGTTGAAGTTTTTCCAAGGATCGGGGGGAGATAGCCACTTCTGAATATCATCCAATAACTCGTCACCTGCCAAGGTATCTCAGCCTTTCAAGCAGCAATGCTAATTAATGTCAAAAGATAGCTGACGTTTCGACTTGTTTATAATACGTGTCATTCGGTCTAGCATCCAGTCAGGCACGGAACTCGTACTCGCCAACAAAACGTTAGACGTACTGAGGGCATTCCGGACACCGTCAGTGGACGCCATGTTGCCTTAGAGTGGAAACGTATTCAATACACGGTGGATTACAAGCCGAGGGCGTTCACCTACCATGGACGGCCCTGAGAGTCCGAGCTCCGACAGCCCGTTCCTCTTCTTGTAGGAGGCGGTCAAGCCTCTGACGTGCTTTGCTAATATCCTTGACCCCGAAAAAATTCTTCACCCATTTGACTGCGTCACGCTGAGTAAAGTAACATATTAGGGAGGAAGGACTCACGCGAACGTCGCTTCTTGAGCTTTCGGGTCACCAGAGTAAGCGTGGAGATTAGTTCCATCATCAACTTGACCACTATCTCGTCTACTACAGGCATAGAGTGAGACGTCTCAGAATATTTTCTAAGACGACCGATGAAATATTCGATCGACTCGAGCATCTCGGCGAGTGCGTCGAAACTCATGATTACGCCATTGGCTGCCTGATTGACCTCGACGTCAGAGGGATATCTACGTATGAACCTAGGAATGGTGCATACGTCCAGCAGGATACCGAGAGTAGAATATATCGCTTTTGTATGTGGGAGTAATTTCTGTAAAAGCAGTTAGAAATCCACGACAGGCCTTTAGAACCTTTTGGTGTACCAGGCTTGCGTCGTCAGCGACGGATGCGACGGCAGAAATTGGGGTTAAAATTGATACAGTAGCCTTGATAGACCTGAAGATTCTATCGCGATGTCGAAGATCATTGAAGGCCTGCGCTTTGTCTTGTAACAAGGTAGTAATGTCATCGATGGAGTGGCAACGCTGTAGTCGGATAGCAAGCGGATCTTCCCAGTCAGCCAATGTGACGCCGGCATTTTTCTCATAATCCCGTAAGGCAGACTCTAGGAGCGCTTGGAAACGAGCCGATCCTGGCTGGTCAGTCATATCACAGGTAGGAAAAGAATGAGGTTTATTGGAGGAAGATTGGTTCTCAGTGACAAAACAATGGCGAGACAGCGGGGCGTGGTGGGTGTAGGGTTGGGGGTAAGAGCGGAGGTCTGGGCACTGCCCCATCGATATGTTTCATATTCGCACGCAGACACGAGGTGATTGGGTGTGATTGATCAGGTGATCACCTGAAATAGATGCGCTCAAGTCGGCGCCGAGAGGTTTGTACAAGGGTTTGTAGTCTAGTACGAGGAGATTGTAGATAGCCCGGAAGGGTGGAGACGTCGTGTAGCAAACGGCGCGCGGACCAGATTACCCGGACAGTTCCACATGGACATAGTCAGTAGTACATGAATGTTTAGCACTCGTTTTGACAGACAGTACATTAGCTGTTCCTTAGAATATTTGGTACTCCGAACCTTACAGTTGTTATATACCGTAGACAGTCCTTCCTGTACCCTCAGTTCCCGTGCTTACCCCACGCGTTCTGAGGTGAGTAGCATACCCAATACCATCACTAGTTCCCGTGCTTACCCCACGCGTTCTGAGGCCAACGCGTGCCCGGAACTCATCTCATTTCAGATCCTTATTTACGACACGTCGGTCGTCCCAAGGGCAAGAAATTTACAAAGTGCCAGTGCGGTAGTGGGAGGCCTAGGTGGCGCGGGAAGGAGTATCCGGCAGTACTGATCACGTGATTTGACCCGGTTCCGTTTCGGCGTCGGGTCATGGTTGCATCAAACAAGTCGCGCTGCTCGATTGATTGATCATGACAACTTGAGCAACAGAATGTGGATTGTCACTGGCCCATTCGACGGTGAAACATCAAATGAGGTCGCTTTTCAGAGTAATGTCTTCTTCCCACCTCCCGCATTCGTACATCCTCAAACTCATCGGAGATACGTCGCAGAGTCAAAGCTGTTGAAGAGCGGAAAGGAGTACCTCATCGGCCGCAAATCAACGTGCGACCTTGTCGTGAATCACAAGAAAGTCTCCCATGATCACGGAAAG
>Ga0307510_10001980_pt1 | contig 23073 bp, 29 predicted proteins | sample 12_EM_MG_FD_207224 | JGI IMG/M metagenome (GOLD analysis project Ga0307510, IMG submission 207224) | Populus trichocarpa ectomycorrhiza microbial communities from riparian zone in the Pacific Northwest, United States - 12_EM | ecosystem: Host-associated > Plants > Roots > Unclassified | place...
GACTTTAAGGCGGGGCCTCTGCAGGGTTCTGACGTCGTTGGTGAGGGTAAGGCACGCGTCGTAGGTGCTGAGACCGGGGAGCGATCCGCATTGGTTGGGGTGCAGCAGCCCTCCTATCTCTTGGTCGGAACCAAGCGCCTTATATAGGCATCTTCCCACAACCCTAACCATGGTGACTCATCACCTCGCGCTACATAAACTTCTATGACTCATAGTGAGTCATAGCGCAAAATCCATCGATGACTCATATGAGTCATTGCCCAACATTCCGATAACCAATCAAAACTCATAAACCAAGTCATGTGCTCAAACGAGTCACATGCGTGAAACCCATGACTCATAGTATGAGTCATGTGCGAAAATCATTACATCATATGACGTCACAATCGTGAGTCATGAAACAATCAACCAATCAAAATATAACAATGACTCGCGAGTGCGTAGTCATGTGAGAACTATGAGTCAAGTGGCGTCATAGTGTGAAATCCAACATACCTTATGACTCATAAGTATGAGTCATGTGAAATCTGCCTTGCTTAGTCACAATTTGTGACAGATGAGCTGACACCTGATGTGGTCTCTACACCATCAGGAATAATGGGAGCGTAGACGGATAAGTTGACCATGGGAGCAAGAAGGTATGTTAGAGAGTTTTCAGGGTTTACCAGTGTTCGCACTCAGAAAGTGTTCGCAGATTTATTAGTGAGATACTTAGTTAGTATAGAGATGGCATGTATACCGCGATTGCGCAGATGTGTAATATAAATATCGCAGCATCTTCGCTGCTATTAGATACAACAAGTACGGAGAAGAGATCTTATTACTATAATAGGTTTTACTACTTTATCATTACCAATACTTCGACGATCTATCCCGAAGTACCTTATTATATCCAGTCTACATTATTTGTGTCTTTTTAACCAGTTCTCCGATATAACACGATCGGGTTTCTAGCTGTTGGAATATCTCACACTGAAGCTACCACCTAAGCGGGCCTCTGTGAGGCTCGCATAATTTGTTAGTACGGCCGAGATTTTCAAACCCAGCTCCAATTCCCCACTGGATTTGGGCCGATGAGAGGCCCCTTCCACCCTTTCTTTCGCCCTTTGTTTCTTGCTTAATGGCAGGTAGAGGTCTTCTATCGGATATCTCACGCTATATACCTTCAATCAAGACGGGGATACCACCATTGGATTCCCCTTGTTGAGGGCATTCATTTGAGCTGTTATACGTTCCATTTGGACCATGTCTCCCAGCACCTCATCTACTCTGACACTTGGGTGGATTTTTGAACTTCTTTCTATCTCATTTGTTTACTTAGGCTACAGGCATCGTATCCCCAAGTGGATACTCAGGGTGGATTCCCCTAATTGAGAGTATTCATTTGGGCTGTTGAATGTCCCATTTGCACAATTTTCAAGGTCCATTCATTACACTTTTACATTTGGCCCGATCTTTGTACTACTGACTAACTGGTATGTTTAGTTCTGCTACAGGCATCCAATTTGTATGTGGATACCTGGGTTGGATTCCCCTGATCCAGAGCGTTCACTTGAGCTGGTAAACGTCTCATTTGCACAATTTTCAAGGTCCATTCTTTGCACTTTTACAATTGGGCGGATTTTTGAAGCACTGACTATCTCATATGTTTACTTAGGCTACAGGCCTCCTATAACTAAGTGGATACCTGGGTTAGATTCCCCTCATTGAGCGCGTTCATTTGAGCCATTAAATGTCCTATTTGCACTATTTTCAAAGTCCATTCTTTACACTTTTATAGTTGTGCCGATTTTTAAAGCACAGACTATCTCATATGTATACTGAGGCTACAGGGGTCCTATGGCCAAGTGGATATCTGGGTTGGATTCCCCTCATTGAGCGTATTCATTTGAGCGATTAAATGTCCCATTTGCACCATTTTCAAGGTCCATTCTTTAAACTTTTACACCGGGGTGGATTTTCAACCACTGACTATCTTATATGTTTACTTAGGCTACAGGCATGCGATCACCACGTAGAACGTATGGTTGGATTCCCCCTATCCAGAGCGTTCATTTGAGCAATTAAACATCCCATTTGCACTGTTTCCAAGGTACATTCAGTACAGTTTTACACTTGGGCAGAATGTTGAACCACTGACCATCTCATATGGTTACTTGGGCTACAGGTACGCGATCACCAAGCGGATACCTGAGTTAGATTCCCCTTATCAATAGCATTGATTCGAGCTATCAAACGTTCTATTTGCAGTGTTGCCTAGGTCACTTCTTTACACTTTTACCCTTGGCCGGATTTTTGAACCACAGTTACAAATTTGGACTTAGCTAATTTGTTTTCCCATGACTAATCTGTTATTAGTCATCCCTGTTTATATTTCACGGTATGGAGTTAGTTGATATATAGTATCTCACATGACTGAACAATAGCGAGTCATCGTTATATTATGATTAATTGAATGTTTTCATGACTCACTATCGTGACGTCATATGATTTAATAACTTGCACAGATGAGTCATATTCTGAGTCATGGGTTTTACCCATATGGCCTATTTGAGCAGATAACTTGGTTTATGTGTTTTGATTGGTTGTGCAGTTGACTCAGATGAGTCAGCTGATGGATTTCATGCTATGACTTATTATATGTCATTGAGGATATATTACGCGAGGTGATGAGTCACCAGGGTTAGAGTTGTGGAAAGATACCTATATTAGGGGCTTGATTCCGACCAAGAGATAGGCACACGAACCATTGCAACAACACGTCCAGTGATTGAAATCTCAACACCACGAGAAATCATCGTCACCTTCCCCCACCCACAGCCCTTCTCCCACGATACCTACTGCCTAGGAGTTGACGTTAGGCTATCTTCCCTCCTTCTTTGGGGTCTGTTGGCCACCCCTCGTTGGGGTTCCCATTCCTGTTCTTCGTTGACTTCCGCTTATGGAGTTCGGTTCTTCCACTTACCCAAGATTTGCTTTGCACCTCGCTTAGCATTTTGCATGGTCGGAAAGCTTCACACTTCGTTCACCTTCGCCGTTACGGTGCCGGACCCTCGGTCTGTTAGGTGGTAGCTTCGGCGTGAGGTATTCGTACCTGTAGAACCTGAATTGATTTCTATCGGAGAACTCGCTAAGAAGACGGGAGTAATGTAGGCTAGATATAATGGTATACTACAGAATAGATTGTTGAAGTATTGGTAACGATAAGATAGAAACTTATTATAATGATAAGATCTCTTCTCAGTGCTTGTTGTGGCTAATAGCAGCGAAGATACTTCGATATTTATATTCCGCATCTGAGCAATCGCAGTATACATGCTAACTCTATACTAACTAAGTATCTTGCTCACAATTCTGCGAACTCTACCCTAGTGTGAACACTCGTAGACCCTGCAAACTCTCTACGATACTATTTGCTCCCATGGCCAACATATCGGTCTGCGCTTCTATTATTCCTGATGGTGTGGAGACCACATTGGGTGTCAGCTCATCCGTTTATCCGTTGACAGCGATGGTTACGAATTATCTTGCCCTCGCGCTCACCAAGGGTAGTCTAACTCGCTGGACAGAAGATGGTCAGTCTTCTTTAGTTGGTTCCGTCGAGAATTCAACTTGCAACTGCATCTTGTATTCTGGTCTTCCGGCATTACAAGACTTGTCCTCGGGATCGTACCTATAGGCCTTTTCCCTCGGACTCCATCTTTTACCAACTTGTCCTTTGTGGATGCACCCGATCCACTTACTGGGCATAGTTACCGCCTTCATACTCTACACGACTTAGTAGGTACGAGGGGACTAACTTTTGTGCGAAACGTCCTGTTACCTTCGACCCACTCTTCCGACTGTCTTTCTTCAAGCGTCTGTAACCTTATGCGACGCCATCCGATTCACCTGCTTCTAGTTGCATAAGGTTCCCAAAGGTCTCCCCTCATATACCCAGCGAACAGGATCTGGTCGGACGGACTGCCACCATGTATACAGTGTTATAAGATGTGTTCCATTGATTGTGGTCTTTGGTGTTGGGACACAACTATCCAGGCGGCCAGTGATGACACGCCGTCCCAACGCTGTGGCTGGAGGAGGGTTTTGCTTTTTCCTTCCAAGTTCGTGCGTGTCAAGGTAGGGTAACCTTTCCCTGTAAATCCTTACAGGGAGTCCGTGCGCCTAACACGAGCTCCCCTCTTTGAAGTGTTCGTCCCGAATACTCCATGTGTATTATTCAATCTATCTTCTATCTCGAGTTCGACATAGTTGGGGCAAAAACCACCACCGTTTACTTGTCCACCGATGGAAAACCATTCTTATGTTACTTGACCTCTCTCGGGCCCGGCATCTCCGGGCTTTCTCTATGACACCTTTCTACCTCTTCCTGCCCATGCTTCATACCTTCGGGTGGCTCCCAAGTATTCTCCGCCTCCGCTCCGCCTTTTCATTTCACAAAATACCGAAGCTCTTTCCTCGGTTTATTCCGTCCTCGAACCTTTCGCCTATAAGAAATAACCTCGCTTTTTTTGATACTTTCTACCTCCCACTCCAAATCTCTCTCGATATCTTCGCGATCTCGCCGTGGTTGTTCACGCTTTGGTCGGTTTGAGGCTCGGTAAGGTTCCAACAGACAAACCTGAAACACGGGATAAACATTGCACCTAGGCGATATTTCTAGATTGTATGCCCGACTTCCTTTCTTCTCTAAGACTTTGAAGGGGCAATACAGCTTAGGACTCAACTTCTTCAACAGTGGTTTGGTACGTATGTTCTTCGTATTCAACATTACCCAGTTGCCGACCTCGATGATGGATTATTCTGTCGCTTTCCGGTCATAATATTGCTTCATCGATTCCCGTGTGTTCTCTAGGTTTTGTTTCGCCTGTCAGTGTATGTCCTGCACCCAGTAAGCATACATTGTCCCCCAGGGGTTATGAGCTTCTCTTTCTTTCATCCACTCTGTCTGTGGGTGAAAGCAGTAGCTGGCGAAGAATGGGGTCAATTTGTGTGGGTTGGTTGCCGAGTTCTTATAGGCATGTTTGGCTAACGGCAATAGCTGGTACCAGTCGTCCTGATCGTAATTGACAAATGTTCGTAAGTAACCTTCCAGCACTTGGTTGGTTCTTTCCGTCTATCCGTCAGTCTGAGGGTGGTAAGCCGTTGACATGCGTCGTTTAACTCCTAGCATCTTGCACAATGATTCCCAAAATTCGCCGGAAAACTTCGCATCTATGTCTGATATAATCTCCATCGGCAATCCGTGAAGTTTCCAGACTTCCCGCAGCAAGGTGTCCATAACATCTTTTCCTGTCGCATTTTCGTGGAGGGAGATAAAGTGGGCCATCTTTGTGAACCGATCTACGACTAGCATTATCTGGGACTTACCCTGAGATCCTGGTAACTGTGGAATGAAGCCCGTTGATATGGAGGCCCAGGCGGCATTGGGTACTTCTGAAGGTTGAAGTACTCCGTACTTAGCATGCCGTGGGGATATACTGTGTTGACATTCGTCGCAGGATCCTACATAGTCTCTGATCCACTCTGCGAATCCCTTCCAGTAGAAATTCCTTGTTACTATTTCAATCATTTTTTCCTGTGCGAAGTGCTCCGCTAATATTGTGTTGTGACAGCCTTGGGCTATCTCGGTCTGAAGGGATTTGTTTTCGGGAATGATCAATCGATTCTTATTGTATAGTAACCCGTTCTTCTCTATCCATTCGTCAGCATCTTTTTTCCGCCTTCTCTTAACCTAACCAGTTAATGGCCTTGGTCTTGCCACCTCTCATCCTCCTTTCCACCCACTCTAATCTTATCTAGAAATGCATCATTCACCGTTCTCATCAGGGCAGCATTGACGTGAGCGCTCGATAACATTTCTCTTTCTTTCCTCAACCGAGGGCGATAGCCTATATCCGCCGCGTTAAAGAATTTGTTATTGTTTGTGTCTGCGTGAAGGAAATATATTGTGACTCCTTCTTCTTTAGGCGTAATCGATCGCTTGGGATTTAGATCAATTGACGCGAAACCCAATTCCCCTTGCTCGGTTGTCTCAAAATCGTCTACCTCCATAGCGTCGGCGTTGGCAATCTTCTCTATTATGAGTTATGCTGTCCGTTCTCCTGCCTTGAATATGCAGTCCGCTTCGCCTTGATTTCGAAGTATGACTTTAACTTCTCCGTTGTAATTCCCATCTCTTGCACCACCGCCCACTGCCATTCCCATCTTGCTAGCCATACCACTTCTTGCGGCTAGCCTTCCATAGGTTCCTTCCGGCAAGCCTATCGCAATACCAGCTTCTATCATTCTCTGTCCTTTTGCCGGTACCAATCCGTCTGTCACGGCATAGATGTCATGACCGGCCGCAAACCGTGATCCTTTTGTTGGAACTATAGGCTTGTCCGAAAGTTTTATTATTCGGAGGCTTGTGGGTTCACGTCTTTCTGGGGTGAGAGCCCTCTCCGTACTTTGTTTTTGATGAATTACAGAAATTTGCAAGTGTTCTGGCTTCAAAATTGACTGCTCAGTGTGACGAGCTCCCTCCTCAGAACGATACTCTTGCCGTCTACTTAACGCGTTGGGTTCCCACCGCCCCTGCTTCACGGTCGATAGACTATTTTGAAGCTGTAGTTGGTTAAATCCTGAGCCCACCGAATTTGCCGTTGGTTCCAGACTTTTTTGGTAAAAAAGAACTGCAGGTATTGGTGGTCCGTGTATACTGTCACGGGCTCTTCTTCTCCCCAGAGGTATCTTTTCCATTCCTTGAACGCTTCCATTATTGCGAGTAATTCCTTGTCATCTATCTCGTAATTTCTTTCTGCGCTGTTCAACTTTGGAGAATGAAAAGCCACTGGGTGAAGCCGTTTTCCTTGGTACTGCAATAGTACGCATCTGAGCGAGAAGTCGCTTGCGTCCATCTCGACCACACTTCTTCCTCCTGGGTAGAAATGCGATAAAATTGGTGCCATTGTAAACCTCTTTTTCAACGCTTCAAACACCTCCTCCTGTTCTCTTCCCTAGTGAAAATCCTTCGGGCTCCCTTTTAACGTCTTGGTGATTGGCTTGCATACTTTTGAGAAATCTTTGATGAATCATCGATAAAAGTTTGCAAATCCAATGAAAATGTGTACATCTTTAACCGATCTCCGGTATGCCCAATTTTGAATGCTTTTCACTTTGCTATCACTCATGGTGACCCTGCTAGTTTTGACAATGTATCCTAGGAATGCGAGTTCTTCCTGGTGGAACACCGACTTTTTCAACGAGACTGCTAAGTCATGTTGTTCGAGCCCATCAAGGACTTTCTGGACTAATTTGATATGCTCGTCCATGTTTTCGGAGTATCTTAGGATATCGTCCAGAGAGACCACTACTCCGTGGTCCAAGAATTCCCTTAGGATTTTGTTCATCATTGTCTGGAAGGTTGCGGGAGCATTGACAAGCCCGAAAGGCATGCCCTTGTATTCGTGCTGTCCGGATCGTGTGCGAAAGGCTGTTTTGTGTTTGTCGCCTTTCCTTATTTGAATAAGATGATATCCATCTTTTAAGTTGAGCTTGGTAAACACCTTTGCTCAAGCTACGCGGTCTCGGAGTTCATCCATGCGCTGTGGGGGGTATTTATTGAGGACGTTAATTTGTTAAGGTTCCTATAATCTACGCATAATCGTAGACTTCCATCCAGTTTCGGAACAAAGAGAATTAGAGTACCGTACGGGGATTCACTGTCTGCTATTTTACCCTCTGCCAGCATTTTCTTGAGGTAATTATCCAGCGTGCTAAACTTGTGTGCCGACATTGAGTAAATTGGACCCCAAGGGGATTCGGCCCCTTCTTTAAGGTTGATCGCCTGGTAGAAGGTTCTTCGATGTGCCAACATCTTAGCTTTTTTCTCTTCAAAAAGCTCCTTATACTGCCAATATGGTTTTGGCAGCGTTTCCAACTGTACTCCCCCTTCTTCCTCCCGTGCTATCCGTCCCACATACTGTGCTTCCTCGTCATAAGCCACAGTTTCATCCCACTCAAACAAATCCGCCACCACCTCATCTACTATATGATCGTGGCATTTCGCTTCTTCAAAGACCCATTTACTCGGGTCTGCGATATTTTTGAGGTGGTGTTCGTCGTGCCACTACCCAAAGGGTACGATTAAATTATATCTTCCTGCGTTCAGTATTTCACAGGATATCATAGTCCGGTGACTGTTGGCACCGATTTCCAATAGAATGGGGTGGGTATAAAATGTTCCTCCGGTGGGTGCAGTTTCCCCATCGAAGGTGGTCATTTTTAAAGCTGACTCCCTGGCTTCGGTTGGGATCTCAAGCCGTCGTGCAGTGTTCTGGTTTATGAGAAAGATGTTGGAACCAGAATCCAAAAGAACGTTTATGGTGTTTTCGTCCTCTTGTTTCAATGACTGCCTTTTCCTCTGGGCAGGCATAATGTTTAGGTTTTTTAATGTGTCTTGAGTTTTCATTTTGGTTTTTGTGAAATCTTTGCATCGAGGCGGTTTTCATGCAACGTGGGAGTTTGTTACCGTGCCAGCGCAGTTTCGGCTCCTCAAGCCTCCTCAGACAAACCTTTACAATAAGTGTCTACTATTTCAATATCGGGCGCCCCACTACTAGCGGTCTTTACCTCCTGCCGAGGAGTTCCCATATTACAGGAGTGGTGGTTCACTAGGGTACCCCTCGAGTTGGCGACTAGGGTTCACGGCCCGTTATGGTCAACTTATCCCTCATGTGAGGCTGTCCCCTGCAAGGAGTCCACTGTACCTTCGCCTTCGAGTTTTGTCTCACTCCCGAGACCCCCTCTGACACCATTTGTCCGGGATGAGCCTTGTGCAGCATAGAGGCGCCCCTGGCTTCTATTCGCCTAGCTGTTGTCCTTGGAGAGAAAGTCAGGTTGTCCTGGATTTCGAGCCTCCTTCTTGTGTCCTGCCACTCAAGCCGCGTTCCGACGAATGGTAGTCTTCTCTTTCCCTTTTAGTCTTGTCGGCCGCTTTCTTCCCTTGTGACATTTTATAGTTCCCGTGGTGAGCACGGAGTACCCATTTTTGGACCTAAAATCGCAACCGCTATCCTCTTGTGTTTTAGCCTTCCGGTAGGATGCCATTACCGACTACACTGCAGGTCTTTCGATTCAAGACGGCAACCTCACTACCCGATTACCGTTGTTGTCGCTACCTGCATGACCTTTTATAAAATGTCGTCATAGTCAAAAACCCAAGCTGGGGGCCTTGGTACGGCTCGCTTCGAGCTTTCTCCTTGGCCATCAACGGCCACTGTGGCTACGTGGGGGAGTCGCTTTGGCGCGAATGTGGGCTGTCGGTTGGGCTTTGCTTGCCCTTGATACACAGCCGATACTTGTACTGGCTTTCAACAGTATTTCCAAGGGTGGTTTTTCATTCCGCATCACGTGCATTTGTTTTCAGATGTTCGTGTATCGACAACCTTCTGATCGACGCCCTTGTGGGCTTCTGCCCACACCGTGTGTTTTACCTCCCCCTTCGGTGCTACCGACCCTTCCTTCTTTACCCTTCTTTCCTCAGCCTTCTTATTCTGATAGACAGCCTTTTACTGAGGTGTGTACTATTTTTTACACGCTTTGTGGTGACTATTTGCTTCGAATCCTCGAATTTGCTTTTATCGCCTCTTGTAGTACAAGAGGGACCGCCCCTCCGAAGACCTTTTCGTTCCCTAAAATCTTCTTCTACTCTGGTGACAGCCCTGACTGCATCCACCCAGTCCCCATCGTCGATGTACTCTCGTAACGGGAGCCATCGTAATGCATCTTCAGGGATTTGGTCCTCAATTATCTTTGTCCAGGCTATCCCGGTGACTCTTGCATGGATATTGAGATTTTCCATTTCTGGCAAGAACTTAGAGATATCACCGTGGTATTTACAAAGCCCAATTGTGTAAGGGATTTCTCGGCCTCGTGGGTAGGGCCGCATCATCGCACCGCTTGTTCTGCAAACACATGCCAGAACTCATAGCCTTCTTGCTTCGTGAAACCTAGCTCTCTGGTCATTTGTCGCCTGTAGGTGAACACAAAAGATGCGGCCTCTTTCCCCTCCATTCGACTTGTGGCGTATCGGATTCGTTGTGCCTCGTCCTGCGATTGCCAACTGTTTCAACCAAAATAATCCGTGCATGTCAGTAGCCAGATGCGTATATCTTGGGGTTTATCGTTTCTCAACAGGGCAGGGGGTTCCGCTGGGACTCTAGTTCGTTGTCCCAAGGTGTTGGCAATGACTCGCGAAAACAGGATAAACTGTTCGTCGTTCTCGGCATCATAGTCGTCTTCTTCTGGCTGCGGGTCTCTCGTCCGGTCTTCCTTTCCTACCCTTGTCTGGCTTCCGTCCACATTCTTCTCCATCATCATCGGGGTCTCCTCCACCTGGAGCCCTGACTGCTTTTCGTCATGGTGGTGGCGGCGGGTTTCCGCCTCAGGCCCCCAACCCTTCTGGCGTTGGGTCTGACGCCTTCCCTTTTCCCTTTACCTGCTCCATCAATCTTTCTACCGTGGCTTTGAGCTCCGAGATCTTACCATCTCAAACCTGTTGGGCCTCCTTTTGGTGTGGTAGCGCTGCCCTCATGACATTAAGACTTATCTCATGGTTTTCGAGCTCCTTTTTTTGCTGGTCGTTTAATCGGTCGATCTCCTGGTCCCACATAAGGTCCCAATGCATTGAGGTTTTCCTCGTTTGCGAGTTTTATTGTTCACTGTGAGGGGTTTCTTTCTTGTGGGTTGCACTTCTGTGGAGGTTATTGGTTCGTGGTATTTAGGCCTGTGGTTTCTCTGTACTTTCTACCCATTGTACAAAGTGTTGTTTCTGCCTCTACTCAAATTGGTTTGCGGGTTGGGTACATCAGCAAAAAGCCATCCTGCGTCAGATGCAGTGGTGTTGCGTCCTGACTCTCGTAGTGTGGACTCTGCGTCCTGTGCGTCCTGTGCGTCCTGTAGTCAGGCACCACATCTGGTTGCGTCCGGTGCGTCTGGACACCCTTCTCAGTCCCGGGTTCCGTCCGGACACATGTAACTAAGCAATCCTGCGTCCCATGCATCCAGACTTCAACCTCAACACCATCGCACATCAGGATTTACCACTACCCCTGAGCACGCTCCCAGCCTTCAAGTTCTCCGAGTCTGAGGCCCAGCCCTAGGGTGAGGCAGGGGCATTTCTTGGCACAGAAAATATAGTTAGTGCTAGCGCCAGGTGAGAAAGCCATCGTACCCTTAATCTTAAATTTACGCTAAAGACCCCGGGGCAGAGTCACACTGGCACTCAGAGTTCCATTTTCAGAACATGATCTTTGAATGAGCGAAAATGCCAGCTGACTCCAGTCTGAAAGCGAGTGATAGCCATAACACTCTCTAGGGCCTGGTGGTTTCTCGGCACTTATCCTCAAACCGGACGTGACGCGACACATTCTTGTCCTCACAACACTCCGTGTCAACATCCACTCTCCGGGGCCACAGCTGCAACACTCCACCACAGCCACACAATCGATCCTGAATCCGATACATGGACATTCCTGGGCTCGATGCCAGCTATCCAGCGGTATAAGATTCATCCCCAGAGGGCTATTATTCATGAAGTTACAGGGTTGAATGGGGTGGGATGCTGGCGATCCCTGAACTTGATGGCAGATTCCTCCACAACCGCTTCTCCGATCCTGGACCTGATTGCAGGGGATTGTTGGGCTCGAGGCCAGCTACACAGCGGTATAAAGGACGTCTCTGTCGCCTCAAAACTCATGAAATCGCTGACCCTTGTGTGGGTTGTCTTTATAGGTACCCTGGTGATCCCTGAACTCGATGGCAGATTCCTCCACGACCACCTTTCCGATCCCGAATCTGATTGCGGGAGGTTGTTGGGCTCGATGCCAGCTACGCAATGGTATAAGGTACGTCCCTGTCGCATCAGAACTCATGAAATCGTGGACCCTTGTGGGGGTTGTCTTTACATGTACCCTGGCGATCCCAGAACTCGATGGCAGATTCCTCCACAGCCGCTGGGCCAATCCTGGATCTGATTGCAGGGGATTGTTGGGCTCGACGCCAGCTACGCAGCGGTATAAAGGACGTCTCTGTCGCATCAAGACTCATGATATCGCTGACCCTTGTGGGGGTTGTCTTTATTGGCACCCTGGCGCTCCCAGAGCTCGATGTCAGATTCCTCCACAACCACGGGGCCGATCCTGGACCAGATTGCAGGAGACTGTGGGGCTCGATGCCAGCTACGCAGCGGTATAAAGGACGTGTCTGTCGCATCAAAACTTATGAAATCGCTGACCCTTGTGGGGGTTGTCTTTATAGGTACCCTGGCGCTCCCAGAGCTCAATGTCAGATTCCTCCACAACCGCTTGGCCGATCCTGGACCTGATTGCGGGGAATTGTTGGGCTCGACGCCGGCTACGCAGCGGTATAAAGGACGTCTCTGTCGCATCAAAACTCATGAAATCGCTGGCCCTTGTGGGGGTTGGCTTTATAGGTATCCTGGCGCTCCCAGAGCGTGATGTCAGATTCCTCCACGACCGCGGGGCCGATTCGGGTTCTGATTGCGGGAGATTGTTGGGCTCGATGCCAGCTTCACAATGATGTAAGGTCCATCTCTCCGCGATCTTTATTCATGAAGTTACAGGGCTGAATGGAGTGCTGGCGATCCCAGACCTCGATGACAGATTCCTCCACAACAATCGCTCCGATCCGGGATCTGATTGCGGGGGATTGTTGGGCTGGACGCCAGCTACGCAGCGGTATAAAGGACGTCTCTGTCGCATCATAACTCATGAAATCGCTGGCCCTTGTAGGGGTTGGCTTTATAGGTATCCTGGCGCTCCCAGAGCTTGATGTCAGATTCCTCCACGACCTCGGGGCCGATTCTGGATCTGATTGCGGGAGATTGTTGGGCTCGATGCCAGCTTCACAATGATGTAAGGTCCATCCCTCCGCGATTTTTATTCATGAAGTTACAGGGCTGAATGAAGTGCTGGCGATCCCAGAACTCGATGACAGATTCCTCCACAACCATGGCTCCGATCCTGGATCTGATTGAGGGGGATTATTGGGCTGGACGCCAGCTACGCAGCGGTATAAAGGACGTCTCTGTCGCACCATAACTCATGAAATCACTGACCCTTGTGGGGGGGCCCGGGCTCGGGTGGGGGACGCTGGGCTCAGACTTTGCATGTTTATTAGAACAATAGAAGCCTTCATCTAGTAAATTTAATAGTTTGACAGAATGAAATCTATTGTGACCAGGGTGACCAAGGTCAGAAAGAAGTAAAGGGGGGACCCTTCGCTTATCTCAGGAAGATGTGGTCTGGCGTCAGATGGCGTCCTGAGTATTAGGTGCTGCATCTGGTTTGTTCTGAGGATTAGGTGCTGCGTCTGGTGCGTCCTGAGGATTAGGTGCTGCGTCTGGTGTGTCCTGAGGATTAGGTGCTGCGTCAGGTTGCGTCAGATGAGTTGTGTGGGTAGGTGGTTGCGTCCTGATTCGCGATTAGCGTTCCAGCGTCAGGTGCGTCAGACGTACAGAACGCACAGAACGCAGAGTAATATTTTTGCTGATGTAGGGTGCGCAGGGTTTAGCAAGAGGGATGCGGGATGGACTGTAGTTAGAGATTTTTGTCTACATAGCATGAGCTGAGATGTATTACCCTAGCAGGAATAGGTGACCTGATATTTAAGTGTGTAACGGGAGCACTCTGTAGGAAGACGGATCCTAAGATTGCGCCCGCACCAAAGACTCAAAGTAGAAGTAAGGATCAAAATAAAGATAATGATAATTCATAGTAGAATCAAGCGGTAAAACTTAATATCGTTAAGCCTGAAGGCTTCACTGAATAAGTTCTCTCGAGGATCGTTGGTTATCAGAATACAGTGTCTCTCGCTTTAGTTAGGTAGAATAATGTAAAGCCAGAGGATACCCGTCAACGATTCTGACCTTTCGCGAGCACCCTGCTCAGGTCAGGGCTGTCCAACTCACCTGCCTGGAGTGAGATAACACTGGCAGGTAGTCGGACCCCTCGGATATTAACTATCTCCACAAATAGGTAGTGTTTCACTGATGTCTTTACAACTACATCTGCATGAGCGAAAACCCTTTCCTATCGGTAGCATGTCAGTGGCCGACCGACATACCCACCGTAGAGATAATATCCATTGGGGCTCACTGGCCTAGCGGTGGTTTCGTCTATATAAGCTACGCAGTACATCGGCAAATCTACTTGGCTATACTAAGCTTCCAAACCTGACTTCATGCTCCCACGATAAGAAATCTCCTGCTGCCTGACTGCATGGGCGCTACCCACAGTCAACCATGCGGGACCCTCTTAAATCACGACAAGACTCACACCTCTAGAGTCCACTAATAACGCATGGTAATGCTACAGTTCACGGGGTACCCTGGGACTGGCTTTGGGGTGGTTGTCCTGGAAGCCTTGCAGCTTCCCCAGTCCGCCCCAAGCCCTCTACTGTTAACCATACCACTACCCGGAGGTCAAAGTATGCCTGTAGGTGGTTCCCAGGTGTTATCCAGGTGGCGCCCCAGGAGGCAGTCATTTCATTTTCATTTCTTTCATTTTTTTTTGAATCATGCGTTGTATGTTTCTAGGTACAAAAAGCCTTATGCAGTGCTAGCGATGAAGAGAAAGAAACCTATAAATGCAAACCCACCGCCCGCTTCACCTCTTCATGGGAAAAATCAAACACCCGGACTCCATAGGAAAAGTCCCCCCCGCCTAGCACCTAAGATAATATACCCCCGACGCGTAAGGAAACAATGCATAGAAACGTACAGGTAGGGAGACACAAACCCTTCAGCAGGCTCCCCAAAACAAAAGAAACCGCCTATTCGAAGACCAGAAACGCTGGCCTGAGTGGGGTGGATAGGTGATCGTCGACAGGAGAAAACACGGAAACCGTGAGCGCAATATAACTACTCACGCGGTCATGCAGGTGATTACCTCGATTCAAGGCGTTGGACAATAGCCATGAAGGCAGTACTATACCACGACTTATGCGTAACCGAGGAAGGGTCAACCGACCGGAGGAGAAGCAGTAGGGTGCCAGCCGGCGAGTAGCAGTCGGGTGCCAGCCGGTGAGTAGGGGTAGGGTGCCAGCCGGTGAGTAGCACTAGGGTGCTAGCCGGTAAGTAGCACTAGGGTGCCAGCCGGTAAGTAGCACTAGGGTGCCAGCCGGAGGGGAGTAGTAGGGTGCTAGCCCAAGAAGGACATTCAGCAGTAAGGTGCCAGCTAAAAGGGCAGTACGGTGCCAGCGGACGAAACCGGGAAGGGGGAGGAGGAGGTATTGCGAACAGGCTAGCCACAGCCGACAAACGGGCCATAGCAAGGGCTTTGGGAACGAGAATGAGACCGGGGCGAGACCGTGATGTTACTAACCGAGGCTTTCCCCACCAGAGGTACAAGCCCAGCAAGCCAAGGCCTACTTTGACCGAGAGTCCGACACCGTAACACCCACCGTGAATGAAGCGAGAAGCTTTCCGACCATGCAAAATGCTAAGTGAGGTGCAAAGCAAGTGTGGGGTAAGGGGGAGAACCGAACTTCATGAGCGGGTGTCGACGATGAACGGGAACAAGAACCTCAAGGAGGGGGGGCAGGCGTGCCCCAGGAGAGGAGGGGAGATGGCTTAACGTCAACCTCTAGGCAGTAGCCATTATGGGCCCGGGGGAAGAGAGGTGAGTGGGGGAAAGTGACCATGATTTCCCGTGGTGTTGCGATTTCAATCGACGGAGGTGGAGGAGAGATTATTCGTGCCCCCAGGAGGCAGTCACCCTCACACCCCTAATATATCCTGCGAACAGCTTCTGGTTGGTTGGACGGCCACAACTCATACGGTGTTGTGGGAGCATTCCTATGGATCTCACTTTACTAGGAAGCACACAACTACACAGCCGTACCCTGCAGTCGCGCCGTACCACCGCTAGGACCGCAGCGGGGTGTTAGGAATATCCCCTGAATGTTACAGAAGGTTCGGACAACTCCTGCTCCGTCAGTAGTCCATTTCGTACCATACGAAGCGGCACTATGAACATTTAAGAAACCCACTATAGTGGGATAACTTCCCCCTAAGTCCGCAGATGACTTTGTTGCTGAAGGTAGGGTAACCGGGGTACCCCTGTAGGGTAACTGGGTCCCTAAGGTAGGGTAATCATATTTCTAAGGTAGGCTAACTTCCCCCTGTTATGCCTTTATTACATTCGGGAGTCTGCATGACCACATATAATTTTGCCTCGGAGACCCATGCAACGTTTACTATGTGTCCTTAGCTTTATGCGAACATACCCTCCGGGGGTTACCCTGCCTTGTAGGGTAACTTTGGCCTACCTAGGTTACCCTGTCTAACCTTATGTCACCAAGTCACTTTGTAGACACTTGTACCAACTCATCTCTACCAGTAGTATACTAAGTATACTGGCCTATCCTCAATATGGTTACCATACAGTATACCATACGGGCTTGAGTCTAGTCCACTGTAGCTACCCATTTGTAGGGTCGTTACACCACTCCCCTCTTCTCTAGATCTGTCCACAAATCTTAGCCTTGTCTTTTATTTCCACACATAGGCGCATCAACAACCCAATGGTCTCAAGGTTTCGATGGATACCGGTGGTGGAAGTTTACCAAGGTCTGCATAGCAGTGCCTTCCAACATCTCGAACAGTTCCCAGGAATTTTCCTCCGGTCCATACCCTTCCCAAGCAACTAAATATTGCACAAAGTGGTGTGGAAACTTTGACTTAGGATTTTCATACCATCGACTGTCTATGACCTCCGCCACGACATAACTGGGCTTAATATCAACAATGGCGGGTACTGGCATCGCCAACTGAGGTCTTCCTACTGGATCATCGTGGTAAGGCTCTAACATCCCCATATTAAACACTGGATGGATTGTCCATCAGGCCGGCAATTCTAACTCATAGGCTCTGGATCCAATTTTCCACTTGACCACAAATGGTCCAAACATTTTATGGTCCAGCTTTTCCATAGGCCTCTTTGTGCGAATATTTTTTCTGTTCAACCTTACGCGGTGTGCTTTCTTTGCCTTGCCCTGGCTGACATCCTCTAGTGTGACATATTCAGGAGAAGGCTGTCTTTTTTGATCATCCCATTTCCTTTGTCTTTCTTGTGCCCGTTGTAATGTCTCTCGGATCTCTTGCCATGCTTCTTCCCAATCCTTAACTATGAGCTCACTGTCTGGGTCTATCCCCTGATTATCTGATACCATCCAGGACCATTGTGTTTAAGGAGTGAATCTGTAATTGATATCAAAAGGACTAGCCTTAGCGGATTCTGATTGCGAAATGTTATAGACGTGCTCGGCAAAAGGGTGTAGCGACACCCAATCATCCTGCGGATATGAACAGTAACTTTGTAAGTACTCTTCCAGTGTCTGGTTGACCCGTTCAGTTTGCTCATCGGTTTTCGGATGGAATGCGGTGGAAACAGTTCACTTGACTTGCAATAGTTGCATTAAGCTTATCCAGAACTTGGATGTAAATCGGATATCTCGATCAGAGATAATCCTTTCTGGGAGCCCATGAAGGCGCCAGATATCCTTGAGAAAGATTACAGCTAGTTCCTTGATGTGCTTTTCTGTCTCGAGGGGAATGAAATGTGCCATCTATGAGAACCTATCTACGATAACCCATATTTTCGTATACCCTTCTGATTTGGGTAGGCGCACAATGAAGTCCATGCATATGGAGGTCCACGGTCTCCTAGAAACATCTATAGGCTCCAATAGCCTATGCTTCTTGTGCCGGATGACCTTGTTATGTTGACATATGTCGCATGAGGGAACATATTCTGTGATCTGTTCATCCATCTTTGGTCAGTAGATGTTTGCCCTAACCCTACCAATTGTCTTGTAGGTTCCGAAGTGCCCAGCCATGCGTGAATCACGTTCAGCCTCCATGATTAATAGCTTCAAGGCCTCGTCCTAGGGAATGTCCCACTTGTTTTTATAACAGAGTAATTCCTTTATGATACTTATACCTGAATCAATATTCTTCTCGCTCTTGAGTACCGACTTGAACGTTTCCAAGTGGCTTTGATCTTGGTCGCCTGCTGTGAGTAGAGCGGTCCTAAACGCGGACTGTAGCCGAAACTCTTGGCAGGACTGCAACACCTGTTGTGGCAAGATGTCCCTCTCCTGATCCACATACTGATGCGGAGGGAAAAAAGTGTAATGATCAGAATTACTCCCCGCTTCAGGGCGGTAGTCCCTACACCTAGACAATGCATCGGCCTTTTCATTTAGCCTTCCCTCGTGGTAAACCACATTGAAATTGAACGATTGTAGGAATTCAGCCCAGCGGTGCTGTCTTCTGTTGAGAATCTTGGTAGTATTAAATTACTCCAAATTCTTATGATCAGTATAAACAGTTATCTGTTCTTCAACGGATCTCAACATGTATTCCCATTCGCGAAATGCAGCAACTATAGGTGTCATTTCTTTGTCGTGAACATGATAATTTACTTCAGCGGGGGCGAACCTCCGGCTATGAAAGTCTACTTGGTGCCATCGCTCGTCTTCACATAGCTGCGATAAAACAGCTTCCAGGGCAAAGTCACTAGCATCGGTTTCCAACTTCGTTGGAAGAGTTTCATCAAAGTGAGTCGATATTGGACCTGTTGTGAAAGCTCTCTTGAGCTCATCAAATGCCGCTTGACAAGCATTGGTCCAATTCCACTTGATGCTCTTCTTTGTTAGGTCGGTTAAAGGTTTGGTTATCTTACTAAATCCCTTAATGAACCGACGGTAAAAATTGGAAAAGCCCATAAAGCTCTGCACATCGACAACCTCTTGTGGTGGTAACCACGCCATAATTTCCTCAACCTTCTTGGTTGTCATTGATATTCCATGGTCAGAGATCTTGTATCCAAGGAATTCTACTTCTCTTGCATTGAAGGTTGAATTTTTTATGCTGACACAAAGGCCTGCCTTCCGCAGCCTGTCCATCACTTTCCTTACTATAGCAACATGTTCTTCAATGGTTTCAGAATAGATTAGGGTGTCATCCATATAGGCGATAACCCCTACATCCAACATGTCACAAAATACATCATTGATCATTCCTTGGAAAGTTGATGGCACGTTACAAAGTCCAAAAGTCATGACAGTATATTCCTATAAGCCATACCGACTTTTGAAAGCCGTCTTCCATTGTTCTCCTTCCGCCATGCTGATGAGGTAATAGCCATTCTTCAGGTCCGCTTGGTGAACACTGTGGGTTTCCCGAGCCTACTACGTAACTCTTTCATCAAGGGCAATGGATACTTATTCTTAATAGTAATCTTATTTAACCCTCGGTAATCAACACATAACTGAAGTGTTCCATCAGGCTTCGGTACAAACAGGAGAGGAGCACCTATCGGAGAGGATGACCTCCGGATCTTCCCAGACTGTTCCATCTCATTGATATACTCCTTTAATACCTGTAGCTCTTTAACAGTGAGTGGGTATATGTGGTTTTTGGGCAAGTCAGAGCCCGGGACCAAGTCAATGCGGTGGTCATACTCGGTATGCTTTGGCAAAACATTGATCTTTTCTTCACTGAATATGTTAGCGTCATCCTGGTATTCTGGCAGCAGCATAAAACTTATATCTTCTCCATGTTCACCAGTTCAAAGGCGTATCCCACATACAAACATGTTGTTGGAATCGTCGGCTAAGAGTTCTTCACAGGTAAGAAACTCTATGCGAATCTTACTTCAGAGACAATGGGTCTTACAATAGTCTAAGCGCCACTTCAGACTTCCCTTTTCCCAGTTGATATCTGGGTTGTGGTCCTTCAACCACGCCATCGGCAGATAACGGTCCAGGTGTCCTGGCGGCATATCAGCAAGCTCAAATCTCATCTTGTTGGTATGGTCTTCTATTGACATATCAACTGTCTTCGTATAGTAGAGAACTGAGCCAGGGATGTGATTCCCGCTTCCATCAGAAATAGGTGTCGGAGTCTCCCGACGGATGCACGGTAGCTGGGTATTGCTAACCCAAGCGCTACTTAATACTGCCCCTGTAGTGCCACTATCCAACAATAAAAGAGCCTCCTCGCTCTGTTTCTTCCCATTGTGGCTCCACTCGAGCCTTACATTCATATGTAAAGACCTAGAGTGTGGCGGAGGGCCTGCAAGCCTCAACTGCATAGCGGGTTTCTCGTCGCTAAACATTCTTGGTTAGTATCAGGTATCTGGTGGTGTTCTTCAGGGATTACTGCTCAATGTCTCTTGCCTTCCGACATAAGAGCGGCTACAGCAGGTCATGAGTAGTTATCAAGTGGGTGCAATTACAGGGTTTCAAATAGCTTGGGGGTTTACAATCACGCCAGCATGATTTCGGGTCCTTAACCCTCCTCAGGTATACTTGCAGAATAACTTCCATTGCTATGCCAAGTCCAGCCTGACGAAGTCAAAACGATAACCCTTATAACTTGAAACCTAAGCCCAACACCATTTCCTTCCTTATGAAAAGAAAGCAAACTTTCACAAAATTAGATAAGAAATGAAATCAATATGAACACCAAAGAAACAGTGGGAACTATCTCCAAAACCTCTGAAAGAAAACCAATCCACACGGTCATTCCTGTAGTCCATGTTGGTTTCACCTTGTAGGTTCTTTGAGGGAGGAACATACGGTCGACATCTTCCATCTCCGTCCTTCATGCCATCTGGGCTTGGACTCAGAGTCAGTGCTTTTCTAAAACAAGAGGATAGAGGCGGGAACTTACCTAGTCTGACACATCCGTATCCACTGCTAGTATTTGCGGAGCTGATCCGCGAATTTCTGCCTATACTCGCTTAAAGCCCAGGGGAGGAGCCTCAATGCATCTTGCTTTTGGGATTGGAGCACGTTCCTGATGTCCTGCCTCATTAACGGTCCACTTATGATTAAGCTTGGCCGAAGCGACAACAGGAGAGGGAGCAGGACATTTGCGACAGAAGTGATTCCGATCTCCACAGGGTGAGCATTGATTCAACCGTTTGCGACGATCTATCAGAGTTTGGGCTATATCTTTATCCGCCTTGGCATGCTCTGATTCTGGCGGTCGGAAAGACCGTGGCGCTTGGTTGGTAGGTTTGAGATTGCGAGAGCCTGAACCTTTGTTCTCTTTCATCTGCTTCTTAGTGGAGGTATGCCTATCATGGCTCTTGTTACGATGAGAGGAGTCCTTTGTTCTGACAACAGTACGGTTGAAAGAAGCGACATCTTCTAATTGGTGACCTGTATTTCGCAGAAGGTTTAGGTAGTGAACATAGTCTTTGGGGTGTAGAGTCTTCATAGCCCACGGATTACGGAGATCAGTTGTCATCCCCACGCGAGCCTTATCCTTCACATAGTCCACACTATATTTAAACTCATTTGCCAGCCAGATTAGTTCATCTACGAACAGATCAATCCTTCCTGGCTGCATGGATAAACCATTCCACTTGCGAAGAGCATGATCTCGATCCAAGTGCCCACCAAAACTGGATACCAAACGCTTGCGAAAGCCTTCCCATGTTCGAAGAACATTATTGGGGTCAAACGGCCTCTTGTTGCGGATGGCTGCATACTCGTTGATATAGACATGGATGCTATGGTACCATTTTTTGGCTCCGGCACGAAGGAGGGGAATGACGAGCCTAATTTTATCTATATCATCCACGAGGGATTCTCTGAAATAGTTTAGCTTAATCTCGACATCTTGTATGAAACGTTGCGTGTCTTTAGGGTTACCATCGAAAGGGTGTGCCCCAAGGCGCTCAGGCCTTTTGGGCTTATGAGTGGATTCCTTACTATTCCATTGCCTCTTGCGAAGCTTCAGAACTCGTCTTAACCGTTTATCATACTTCGCCTTTCTTGCATCATCCCAGTGGGCCTTACGACTTCCAAGGATTCTGCGCTGATCAAAAGGTGGGGAGTCGGAGTTGTCACTATCGGAAGAGGGGTCGGAATCACGCAGGTCTCCTCCACCAGCAACATTACCACCAGTTGGCGGAATTCTACCTCCGTCTCCTCCGTTACCTACCGTATGTCTACCTCGGGTAGACCTAGGTCTATCATACCCACTAAACCTGGAGCCTTCCTCACTATCTTCATCCATTCTATCGGAACAGGGTATTGACATAGTCGAGATATAGGAGGTCGGTTGGTCGTATTCTGTTGGGGTGGGAATTTCTTATTGAAATCCCAACTATCATCCAACGCTATATGCGTTAATGCATCACAATAGTGGCAACGGATCTTTTTCAACTTCGAAGGTCGTGGCTCAGGACTTGGGGGAAGTACAATAGGTTCACCCTTGCTTCGTAGACAAGGTACCTGATGAGTCCAAGTGAGTTCACTTCCTGCTCCCTCGATCATACAACTAGTGGAACAATAAGCCGTAGCCGACTGCACAGCTGGCCCCGGAAATCTGCCCCATCCCGCAATACTCGAATGTTTTGCCGGAGCCGCAGGCACTGTTGCCGGAGCAAAGGCCGTTGGGTTGTGAGGTGTCGCTGGCAAAGGTGTCGACGCAGCAACTTCATAAGGACGTTCGTCTTCTACTATAATCAGAGGGGTTCTGAGTTCGACTACCGGGAGGGCAGCCACCAAGGGATTTGTAGGTTGGGTTGCCGGTTGAGGTGATACACAACTAGAACCAGCGCCGGTCCTCCGTTCTTTGCTAACCTTTCGTTTCGCTCGCCCTTTTTCAAGACCACTAATGGCTGCTGGGGTTTGGCCTGTCAAACTGATAGCTTCAGCGATCGCGGTTTCAAACGGGGAAAGCCGTGATGCTGTGACTGCCAGCTGCTGTTGCTGCTCCCTCAACGGCTGCTGTTGGGCAACTAGCTGCATTTGCTGTCGCATGTTTTGCGATGCAAGCTCGGTTAGAAAGGCCTCATATCTTTTATCAACCATATACTTTGCTGTAACATGTGTACATGTTCCAGTAACGGTACACCGGAGCTGGCAGTGCACAATATCCTATGTTTTGTTGATTTATATTTGGTTTATTTGATTTGATTTCAGCTCCGCCACTGTCTCTGAGTCAGATAGGCTATGCTATCGAATTGCTATGTTTACTTTGCTTTG